>Ga0209834_10000236_pt1 | contig 34089 bp, 76 predicted proteins | sample Mar14236cmmetaG_FD_184134 | JGI IMG/M metagenome (GOLD analysis project Ga0209834, IMG submission 184134) | Marine hydrothermal vent microbial communities from Guaymas Basin, Gulf of California to study Microbial Dark Matter (Phase II) - Marker... ... | reverse complement strand
CAGTAGCGTAGTAACACTGGCATGGTTCGTGCTGTCACGAACCATGCCAGTGTTACTACGCTACTGCTACCGCGTTCGGTGCGTGGCTTCCGCCTAACAGGTTTGCAATGTCTACATTTTCCACTTTAACTTTGCGTATTTGTGGCTTGTCTACTGTTACAGTGTTACCATTAGTATCCTGTTTAGTAACAGTGTATTGCTTGCGTGGTGGTTTTTTGCCTAGTATGTCATTCCAGTCTATCGGCTGACCGTCTAGCAGGTAGACAGCGTTAGCCTTGTTTTGCATGTTAGGGTAATAGCGCAGGTACGCTTGACCGCTTTTGCGGTTTACCCATATTGCGCTATTTTCTAACTTGTCAGCATGGGGTTCTTGTTGCGGTTCAAACTTTTCGACAGAACCGCTTGCTTTCAATTGCTTGTTGATTTTATTAGCATACATGCTATCTACATTTTCCGTACCGATGTGACAGCTTACAACTTGCTTTTTAGTGATACGCCCATAATGTGGGTTAGGGGTGCGTATTCCGTCATCGTCTTTATAGAACTTGTTTAGCGGAAAGTCAGTAGTAAGGTGTAAACCGCCCATTGTACAACCGACTATAGAACCGTCTGATACGATAGCATATAAAGGGTGTTTTTTAGCGTTTATTGCGAATTCAGCGTTTATCATATTGATTGTTTCCCGTTTGTTATTGACTGGAATCTATTATACAGGAATAAGGTTATAAAGCTATACCGTTCGTCGGTTATAACATAAATAAATAAATTAACTTTATTTTGCCATATCGCTTGACAAGACATATTTAGAATTGCTAATATACGCCCAGTTGCAAAAGTGTCACATTGTGACATTAAGCATATGCTTATATGCTTATTTTCGCCTTTGGCGTTTTGACTGTTTGCCGCGATTCAGTTCCGCCCATGACGGGTTATATGGAATGCGGTATTCGGGCATTTCCCAATTGGGTGATATGCGATATGTCGCCATAACGCCAGCACCACAAAGCAGTAACCGCCCTTTAGTATTTGTATTGCTCATCTGCAAAAGCCGACTCCAGTGCGTTAATACCCGACATTGCCAAGTCGTGCTGTGATGGTGTCATTACGCCTTCACCGTCGCATTCCGAACATACGATAGTTTCCTGATATTCGCCTGCAATGAAAAGTTCTACATTACCGTTATTGCAAAAGGGACATTCTTTAACCATGATATTCACCCGTTGTTTGTTGACTGTGACTATAGTATAGTCTATTATACGTATTGTGTCAAGTGCGCATCACACAATCATCACACTTTTATCACATCATCATATGACGTGCATCGCACTATCATCACACTTTTATCACATTGCCCCCGCAGGGGCGAACGGATTAAAGTGTTTTAATGTAAGCTATTGCGCTGTCGATACGCGTAAATTCCTGTAGGTCGTTCGCACTTTTAACAGTCATATACTTATTGTCGGTAGTGGTTGTAATAAATAAACGATTTTCGCCTACGGTGATTGTCGCAGGTTCATCCATTTCAGGATTGGCTTGTAATACTTCGGTTACGTTGACGCCTTGTTTCCCAAGTAAATGTGCAAGTATAGTGATACGTGTTACCATAATTGTTTCCCGTTGTTTGTTTGACTGTGTTACATTATACACCATTAGGTTACAATGTCTATACCGTTCGTCGGGAATCAGGGGCTTTCGCCCCCGTCCGTTAAGCTTCTTTTAAAGCTTTCATTTGGGTAGCCATTTCCCATATTGCTTTGTTAAGCTTTATGTTCTTGTCAATATTCTTGACAGCGCGGCGGGTATTGCGGCGAACGCGACCTTTGTCATTAACTTTGGCGGTACGTACACCACCTTTTATAATGCTTTCCTGTATTACGTTAAAGGTAGTCCATAAGTCAGTCCCTTTGTCAGCATGGCGGCGCGGGCGTAACACTTGATTGACAATAGCCAAGTCGCTGGTTAAGTTTTTCTCGTCAGCTTCACCATAAGCAAAGTCATAAGCGGTTTTTGCAAAGATGGCGCGCTCGTCAGGTGTCAGGTCTGTTGCTTGCATTCCTTCAACATGGTCACAGATAGCTGGCACTTCATCTATAACCTGATAAGAACCCTCGATAATGTCATTGACAACATTTTTACCATGACGTACAGACAGCTTATTAAAAGTGCTGTCAGCAATTACAATACCGTTAGCACATGCCATGCGGAAAATACCAGCATGTAATACAAAGGCGCTTGAGCGGTCGTGGCTATTCTTTAATAGAATTTCTACAACGCTGTCACCTACTGTGATATTATTGTCAAGGCGGCGGAAGCGTAGCAAGTGGGTAGTTAATTCGCGCTTGCTGACGTCACGTACATTTTTCTGCGTAGCGTCAACTGGCATCCAGCCCTCGCTGCGTAGCGCGTCAATGACGTTAATAGTAGGCATGAAGCCGTAACGGTCAGAGACTTCAAAGTGTGGCTCAGTGGCGAATACAGAAGGCGCGTTACTTAAGATTTGCTCATTAGTAAGTGCTTCGGTCATACCGCCGTGAGTCATTTCGCGATAGTGATTCTGATACATAATGTTTTCCTGTTGTTTGTTAGTTGACGTGGTCTATTATACACGCATTAGGTTACATGTCAAGTATAATTTGCATTTAAATTGAATAATATGTAAGTTAATTAGGATACTTTATTAAAGGGAGCCATTGCGTGCCCCCGTCCCTAACCAATAAAAACATTGTACCCCAATTAGGTTACAATGTCAATGTATTTCTTTAGTTGATTGTTAAATAGTTTTAGGCTAGAATCATGCCCCGTGGTGGCAGCGTGAACGGGTTATTCTATTTCGCGGATACCATTGTATTCAAATGCGATACGCTGTACAATGGCAAGCTTCATGCCGTCACTGGCGTCAGCTAGTGGTATTTCAGTTTTAGGTTCGATGGTGTATTCGTTAAGTTCACCAGCATACATATTAACACCGTTCGGCATGCTGGCGTTAGTACTCATTTCAAATACGTCATTGCCGATAGTGACTAGGAAGTTATACTTGGCTTTATATACTTTTACAAATGCGTTTAAAAACTTATCCATAATGATTCCCGTTGTTGTTTAGTGTAGGTATAGTATAACATACTGTAACCTAATTGCAAGCTTTTATTTAACGGCTTCGCACCGATGCTACACGCGTGGTGCCTGTGTTGATAACTTCAAAAACGGTATTCCAATCTTGGTCATCTGCCGCCCATTCCATGTCGGTTTGGTAGTCGTCAGGTGTCATCTGCCAGTTAGATAGACAGTTGCCGTTACCAGTGACGCGAAACTCACCATTGTCATTCTTGCGAAATGTCAGGCGGCTTTTGTTGTCGCACATAGCACTCACACATGATACAATAACTTCACGGGCATTTACTTTAACTGTTAGCGTAGGCGGGTTGTTGTTAAGCTGCTCGAATAATGCCATGACTTAATCCTCGTTGATTTTGAATTTGCGGTTCGCTTTGTGTCCTGCGCGCTTGCCTGCTTTTTTGGGTGCGCCCCATGAGCCTGCTTTGCGTCTGCCTTGCTTTCTTAAAGTGTTGTTGTTCATATTGTTTCCCGTTGTTGACTATGCGTATAGTATAACACACTATAACCTAATTGCAAGCTTTATTTAAAATAAAAAAGCACCTTACCACGGGAATAGTAAGGTGCTACACTGTCACAACGGGAAGTTGTTTGGTTTTACCCTTCGTCGGGCGGGATAATAAAGTCGTTAAGTCGTAGCACTTCGGCATATAACCAACAGTCGTCTACGTTCCATACAGTGCCATCTGATGCTTCAAATTCACAAGGGATAGCGTTCCAATGCTTTATGTGGTCAATGGCGTAGTTCTCATATTGACATAACATTGTTAGTTCGCTTATTGGTTCGTTTTCTGCTAACATATACATTACTGATTCGTGCGCGAGGGCTAGGGGGTGTTCGCCTGTTACTACGTTGTCTATGTAACCAGACCTATTAAAGATAGCATAGCCCAAGTTTTTTATTTCGATGCTACGTGTATATTTGGTGTCGTCCCAACTTACCTTAACTTCGCGTAAGATACCAGAATAGTTATTATGTTCCCATGCCTGTAGCTTTTTATTAAAGCGTTCGGGTGGTCGTGGTGTACCGTCAGATACATGTACCAACGTGCCTTCTGCTTTTCGTGCTTCGACAATATTCATTATTTCGCACCGTTATAATAAGCGTTATTGATACCCGCTTGATTGCCTGATAATGGGAAGCAACCGTTCGCGTACTTATCTTTGCGTGGTGCTTCATAGCTGTAGAAGTCGTCAGTTGAATATGTCTCGCATGATTTCTCAGCCATTCCGTCAAGGAATGTATCCCAAAAGAAAAACTGAGCCGTGTTGTTTAGTACATACAAGTTCCACTCGTGGGGGCTATTGATACCGCCAGTGTGAAAATCTTTAGGTGTTGTTGTCATGTTGTTATCCCGTTGTTGACTATGGGTCTATTATACACTACTGTAACCTAATTGCAAGCTTTATTTACAGCATATTAAAAAAGAAGTCATAGATTGCTTTGTATGCGTCAAGCTCTGTCTTGAAATATCCAGTAAGCTTACCATCTACGTCATTCATGCTAGAATACGTTTCACCGTCAGGGTGCAGGTATTCGCAGAAGTAACCTTCAGGTACAGTTTCTGCGACGTACCAACCATGTGTTGTTTGTTTTGGTCTGTCTAAGTTCATGTTGTTATCCCGTTGTTGACTATGCGTATAGTATAGGGTATTATGCCTAACTTGTCAAGGGGTTATCAACTTAAATTTACTTCGTCGGGGATGCCGACGAATAAGGTGTAGTCTTTACCCAAGTCTATCATTACGCCATATACATCATCAGGGTTTAAGATTTTATTCAGGTGTGCATTAGCCATAACCATCGCGTAATTTGGTTTGCTTACACTGGCTTCTAATTCATGCGCGATAAATGATTTGGCACTATGTAAGCTTGCGTAGAAAGTCGTAAAGGGGACAGGGCTATTAATTCTATGTAGTGCAAGGTAAATTGCCCTGTCTGATGATTTAACCATCATGGCGTTGTTACCGTTTTATTATCAATGCCATAGTGTAACCTATTTCGACGTCCTTGTCAAGTTGTTTTTTACACCATGTCCCTGTCGCGCAAATCCAGTAGGCGGTCAGCCGCTGCTAGTGAGCGTGCTGTGTTTAGTAATGTGCGTTCAAGGTGTGCTGCCTGTTCTTGTATTACAACCAATTCCATCTGTAGCTTTTCAGCTTGGGCTTCGTAGTGTTCTGCCTTCGCTTCGTAAAGGTCGGCTTTGTTCAAGTACATTGACATTGCGAATGTTTTTTTAACTAATGGCATGATATTGTTTCCCGTTGTTGTTTAGTGTAGGTATAGTATAACATACTGTAACCTAATTGCAAGTGTTAATTTGTTAAATCTACCGCAAAAAGATTACCACTAGGGGTGGTGTAGATAGGGTATTGTGGTTTATCTGGTGTGGCGTCTGCGTAGTCTTTGCGAAAGTTTACACGGCATTTAGATAATGGCTTTGTTTGTCCCTTACCCACTAACAGTGCATAGAATTCTTTGCGAGTGTATCGTTGCCCGTTATAGTTCCACATGATATTGTTTCCCGTTGTTGTTGACTGTGACTATAGTATAGGGTATTATGTCTAGCTTGTCAAGGGTTTAGTAAAATAAAAAAGCCCTTAACCACGGGAATAGTTAAGGGCTTTACAGTCACAACGGGAAGGTTGTTTGGTTAGCCTGTCCAGTATCCGCGATACATCCGCGCGATTACCTGAGCCTTGCGTTTCGGTGATAAGCACGCAGGGTTATGCTTATACATTGAACAGCGCATTTTAGTCTGCTGTAGTTTGCAACCATCGAATACGTTGATGTTGCATGATGTTAGTGTGTTATGTTTGAACATTACGCCCACGCTTCCGTGTCTAGCGCATGGGTCAGTGCATCCGTGTCGGACAGTAAAACCAACCGACCTTCAAGCGTTCCGTTGCTGTTGTTTACTAAAACAGCGACTACTGGTGCGCCTTGTAACTGGCACAAATAGTTACCCGCTTGTGTAGGCTTAGGAACTGATGCCATGAAAACGTCATGACAGTTTAATACTTCCGCCTCGCCATGTAAGTAGCACCATGCCCAACGCTGACCACGGTCACTATCTTCTGGTAAGATAGCGATTTGTTCTTCATGTTCTGGAACTATTAAATTAAGATTAAGCATGTTGTTTCCTGTTGTTGACTATGTAGCTATTATAGCATACTATAACCTAATTGCAAGGGTTATTTTAAGTTTTCTGCAATGAATGCGTTATGGTCAGCATCTTGTCTTAATTCAAAAGGTGTAGGGTTCTTGCTTACTAATTTATAAGCATACGTTACGCCGTCGAAAGAATTGCGTTCGTCAAGGATAAGATTAGCGCCTGCGTAAAATGTGCAGTCCTCATCCATCTGTGCAAATGTTTCGCGGTTAGTGTGTTCTAATACGAACAGTTTTAGGTCGTCGAAAGTATTATAAAGGTCGTCGGTCACTTCGGTTGTGCTGTTACCGTGTAGTGTCCAAGCTGTAATGCGGATACAAAAGTTGTTGCCTTCGCGATGTGACATGATTGTTTTCCCGTTCGTTGACTGTGTGTATATTATATCAAGGCTGTTACGCCTTGTCAAGTTAGAATTGTTCCATCCACCACATAAGGGCTTCTTTAGCTTCGGTACGGTTCATCTCCAAGTCGCGTTCCAAGTATGCACCCGCGCCGAACATGTTTGTTGCACCACTTTCGCGTAGGTCGTTAAGATATTCGCGAACTTCGTCTTCGCTTGCTGATACGTTTGGGAATTCTGATTGTGTTGATGGCATAATGTTTTCCTGTTGTTTGTTTGACTATGGTAATTGTACCCTGTTGTTAAGGTGCTGTCAAGCATTAAATTAAATTAAATAAACGCTTGCAATTAGGTTACAATAGTGTATAATGGTATTACAGGTTAGGGACGGGGGAACGCCAAGGCTGGCCAAAATAAATGCTGGCACACACGCATAAAAAAAGCCCCAACACCAATCCAGTGATGTTAGGGCTTTACAGTCACAACGGGAAGGTTGTTTTTTGACCGCTACCTGTGCCACAATGGGCACAGGGTTTACACGTTTGGTTATTTGGCGCGTTCTGCTTTCAGCTGTGCTACTGTGCAAGGCTTCCAGTGTAGGTCGATTTCTACACCGCGCGTGTTGATGATTTCGTCGATGCTGATGTAACCACCACCAGACAAACCAAAACCGATGTCAGCAATTCCAAATGCCTGATATTGTGGCTCGCCTTCTTCCATGTCTTTTTCGATGATGTACCAGTCCAGATTTGCGTAGAAGTAATGAAGGACAATATTTTTGTCGTCCATTGCTACGCCTTCGGTTTCGTAAGTCTTTGGCATGGTGCTAACAGTGTTAGCCATTTCTTCAAATTTGTTTACAAAGTATTCGCCTTCTTCGCCATGTGTCAGGCGTTGCATGAATGCAAGCTGCTGTGTTGGCATGAAGTCTTTAAGTGTATTTAAGTTTGCGCGTGTTGTGTTCATGTTCATGTTCCCGTGTTGTTGACTGTGTTCTATTATACACTTATTAGGTTATAAGTCAAGTGCTTCGTGAAAATCTTTTCGTTTCTTTTACTTCGCGTTGCACGTCGATTAACTTTAGGGTAGAATCTGATATAGCGTGTCCTTCTTCAAGCGAGTCGATGACTAACTGCAAAGCTAACTCGCGCATTTGTTGCAAGCGTATTGCTAAATGATATTCAGAGTCTAACCCACAATGGCGCAAACCGTATTCGACAAGTCCCGCTGTCGTGTAGTCTGTTAATGTGTCTGAATGAATTTCATCCTTATAAGGTGTTAGTGTTAAATCTGACATAATGTTTCTCGTTTGTTGACTGTGACTATAGTATAGGCTATTATGCCACGCGTGTCAAGCGATAAAACCCGCATTTATTGCAAGCTGCTCATATTTGTTAGGTAACATAGCCATTTCTTCGGCTAGTGCTTCCTCGTCGGCGCGTTCCATTGCGTTCCAATAGTCAGTGTAAGAATACTCGCGGTCTTCCTGTTCGTTCAGCTGGTTTTGATATTCCAGCTCATTTAACAGGTGGTCATATTCTTCGCGGGTTACAGGATGCCCGCCAGTAGGACGACAGCCATAAATTTCTTTATGAAGGTCAGAATAAGAACAGTCCATGTTATACTGTTCGTATTGACCAATGGTGTAGATGTCATACCGCGCCCAATGGTCAGGGTCAGAACACATTTCACCAGCCCAACGATTTTCGGGGTCTTCAGCAACCCATGCGCGGGTCTTTGCGTTTTCGGTTTCGATGTGTGCTTGTAATTCGTTCATGTTGTTTCCCGTTGTTTGTTGACTGTGTTATATTATACACCATTATGGACAAGTGTCAAGCGATATGTAACATTTATTTTCAATACTTTTTAAAGGGAGCCAGTGCGTGCCCCCGTCCCCAACCAATGACTTATTATAACACAATTAGGTTACAAAAGTCAAGGGGTTTTATGGTCGAATGTCTATTGATATTTCAACAGTTTCGGGGTATAGTGGCTCGCCTTCACAGGCAAGGGCAAGGCTAGGGGACAATGCCCCTAGCAGTACGATGATGATTACATACACCAGTACAGTTCCGATGAAGGGTCGCAACAGCGCGGTGTGTTTACTGACTGTGTGATGGTGGCTTCTTTGCCTGTTAGTGGGTGGATAAAAGACTTAGTTACAGTCTTTTCAATGCCGTTGATGAAGTCGTGAACTTCTGCAATGGCATAGATGTCGCGGTTAAATTCAGGATTCTTTTTCGCTTCGCGGGTCAGCGTAGCTTTACATGCGCCTTCCGTTGCCCAACTGTCAGTGTAACAACCAACTGAACGTGCGCGGATTTGGAAGCGAACTGTAGTTTCTTTATTATAGATTACGTATGACATATTTTTTCCCGTGTTGTTGTTGACTGTGGGTATTATAGCAAGTCCATTTGCTATTGTCAAGTTAAAAGGTAACTTTTATTCCACTACCCGTTGATGGCAAGTGTGGAAAGCCATATTCGTGCTGTGTCATTACATGCTCAGTGACACGCTGTGTCAATTCGCCTAACACTTCAACGAAGTAAGGGTGGTATCTCAAGTCGTATTTCTTGTCGGTGTTTTCGTTAGCCATCTCGACAGCACGTTCTAAAGATTTTGCCGCCACTACCGCCAAGCCTGATGCGTTGAAACCACCTGCGTGTATTTCAAATATTTTCATGTTTGTTTCCCGTTGTTGACTGTGTTATATTATACAGTCTTTAGGTTACAAGTCAAGTGTTTTGTGAAAGTATTTTAACTTGATATTCAGTTCCGTACAGTCCACAAAATGCGCGTAACTCGTCGTGTACAATGTGCGCGTCCATGTTATCCTTTGTCATGAAATGTGTTTGTGGTAAGTTGCCGTTAGTTTGAATGCTGAAACCACGTTGCCCCTTGCTTGATACCTTAACAGTTTTGTTACCGTTGCTATCCATCTTGAATGTAAATTTTAACATGATATTGTTTCCCGTTGTTGACGTTAGGGATATAGTACACTATACTATATCCCCTGTCAAGTTTAAATTAATACGATAGGGGCGGTTGCTACACGACCTGTACAGCGGTGCATGTATTTTGAACCGCGTAGGATTTTGTTTTTGCGAACCGTACCTACTGTAAATTCGGTGTGACAGCATGGGCATTTAACCGCAAACTTTTTGGTGTTACGCTTGGCACGTTTAACCTTGCTAATATCCATACTGTGACAGCGTGTTTCCTGTACACCGAATGTACGCATAACAGCATAGAAGTTCTTACCATGCGATACGCGAATTGAACCACGGCGTGTACGCTTGTATTCATGACCATGTTTAGCAAAGGTTACAAGGTGGGCAACTTCGTGCGGTACAACTTGGTTTAAGTATTCGCCCATGTTATCTACAATAAGTCCCATATTGAAATTAACATGCCATGTACCACCGTTAGCAGTACCACCGTTAGAACCCTTAACTGTAAAGCCGATAGTAGGATATGTCATTGACATACTATACTTGTCATTAGCCATGTCGATAAAGTGGTGTACCGATGTTTCAATTGCATGTTTGATTGCTGATGATGAATTCATAATGTTTTCCCGTTGTTTGTTGACAGGGTCTATTATACGCCTATTAGGTTATAAGTCAAGCGTTTATATGAAATAAATTAAAATTAAATAATACTTGACTATTCAATATATGTATGTATAATAGGCGGGGTCAACAAGCAATACAGGAATTAATATCATGGTGTAATGTAACGGTTTGCTTTCGTGGGAGTCACGGGGCTATTACTAGCACATATCGTTAGCTAGTAGGATATACTTTCAATCATTACGGGAAACAATTATGTTTTATATTCGCAAGCGTAGCATTAAGTTTAATAACAATGTGCCAGTTGAAGCCCACTTATTGTTGTCGGGTTCAGACGCGCACGTGGGCGTCTTAGGGAATCTCGATAATTACGGGGATACATTCATCGACTGTATGTTACACCACCACAGAATGCTGAGGAATTTAGCAAAGATGAATAATATTACTACCAGTCAGCTCCTTGACAAGTATATGGATGCGGCAATGGGGTTGCCTGTTATTATTAAAACTTACAGTCTCCAACAATAACCCAAAACAGCTTCTTACCAACCTTGAACTTTGTTAGTTCAGGGTTTGTTAGATTGCGCCATAGTACACGCTCGTCATCACACAATCGTCCCATTCCGTCCCTGTCCTTTTGGATGCGCCGCACTTCTGATGTATTCTGAAACACACCTGCAGTGACCAGCAGCCGTGGTAGAAAGAAGTCAGCTTCGCACGCATCATCCTCTGTAATGTGAATCGTCACCTCATCGTCACACACGCCTAACATCTCAAGCGTCACGCCTTCGACTAAGTCGCCTATCACAATATTGTCTATTCGTTTCATCATCACACAATCATCCTAAAGTAAAAAGGCGCAACCTAAGTTACGCCTTTTATAATTCTCATTAAGTATTCTATTTGGTTCGGTTTTGGTGTTATTAAGTAAGCGTATTTGTCTAGCGACCGCTACATGATACTACCCTCCAGTTCTAATAGGTAAATAGTTATGAATACAAGTTCAGTATAACACAATCATCCTACAAAGTCAAGCGTCCTACAATCGTCACATTAATCTTGTGGAAAATAATCCAACTCAATCCAGCCCATGTCTTCCCACTCTTTAATAAAGTCGATTACTTCCTTGCCAAGTGATAAGCTAGTACCTAAATACGGTGGTGGATTGCCCCTGTTATAGTTTTCCGCGCTAAACAGCTCCATCCAGTCGCCATACTTTTTGTGGTTTTCTTCGGTGCATGGATAGTAATTCCACTCACGTTCATTTGTTTCCAAGTGAAACTTATAAAACCAAAAGCTTTCGCCATTGTTCCACGCCTTCATTGTTGGATTAGTGCGTAAAAATGTGATAAGCTTGTATAGATTGTAGTCGTCGTGTTGTACTTCCGCACCCAACTTCCAGACACGGAAACTATCTTTTTCCCATTGCATGTAATTACCAGCGAACAGTTTTTGAAAGGTAAAACCCATACCTTTTAGTTTACTGTAGTCGCCAGTAAACTTAACGTATCCATACTCTTCTTTATTTGTTGTCAATGTCTTCATCCTCGTAACATTCCATGAAGTCGTCGATGTTAGCATTCATGTACGCACATACGCGGTCGATAACGCGGTCGTAGTGTGCCTCGTGAACCATGTTGTTGTTCTCTTCTAAATTACTAAGGGTTAACCAGATTTCTTCTCTTGACATTGGAACTGACATTATGATACCTTCTTTGCTGATGGGTATGTGTTCACGATTTCGATAAGGTCGTCGTGCCACTGGTGGAATTCGCTACGGGAAATCCAAGTAACGCCACCGTCGATAGAATATTCATCTACCATTGTACACGGGGGCGCACTGCGGTCTTTCCAGTTCATACGATGTAATACTTTGATTGGCATTGTTTGCTTCCTGTTGTTGACTGTGTACTATTATAACACAATAGGTTACAATGTCAACTACTGTTTCAATGCTTCGATAAGTCGTGCGACCAATGCGCCAGACATCCAAATGCCCTCACCGTTATAGTCACGCATGTCTGTATAACAACCACGTTCACAGCTTAGGAATTTGTCTGCTTCTGCGTAGGGGACATTTAATTCGTCAGCTACTGCTTGGATGTCTTCTTCGTTCATTGTGTTAACCCTTTGGTTTGATGGTTTCAACTATTGTTTCAAACTTTTCGACAACTGGAAAAGCCACGGCTGGATAATATCCATACTGGTCAGTTTCATATTCAGCGAATTCGTTGAACGTCACTACCATAACGATATTATCTTCGTTGGCAATTTTAGTTGCTTCGGTGATTGCTATTTCTTTTGACATAATGTTTACCTTGTTCGTTGACTGTGGTTATTATAGCAAGTCCATTTGCTATTGTCAAGCACTATCCGTAAGAAGGTGTGCCGATAGGATTATCGTCAGTAGCGTCGCGCAAGGTAAAGTTAGTGCTAAATGTGTTGTTAACAAAGTCAAGGTGGTGCTGTTCACATTCCGATACGTCGCAAGCATTAACTTCGTCGTCCTGCCAGATGTCTGGTGTACCGTTAGCCATTGCTGGACAAGCCAGTAAGCATATATCGCCTTTGAATATTGCGGTAGCCCAAAAGCTACCACTGTAATAATGCCAGTTCGTACCGTCTTTGGCTGTAAATGATTTGATTGAATTAGACATGTTGTTTTCCTGTTCGTTGACTGTGTGTATATTATAGGGTATTATGTCGCACGTGTCAAGTAATTAATGAACTAATGATTTGATTTGTTGGGGAGCGAAGTAAACTATTTCGATAGCGGTGAAATAGTCTTCGACGGATAAGTTCCACGCTTCCATAACATCCACGTCAGCATAAATGCTTCCGACAAGGTCATGTATCTGCTTGTCGGTGCATGTATTCTTCAAATGAAGGGCATAGTTTTCTACTGTTGGTTTAATATCCATAATAGTATTTATGCGTCAGGGTTGTTGTTGATTTTCCACTCACCCACTACATTACTACCAACTGCCCACGGGTCGCCACTTAGACCACCTTCACTTGTACCGTTGCTGATACAGTATGCGATGTGTTCTTCATCCGCATCCGTTAGTGTCAGTTCTTTATCGTTGTAATTGTATTCGATGCGGTGCAACATGATGTTGGCTATTTTGGTGTCGCTTTCCTGTGGGTCAGCGTTCCATTCTAACCAAAGTGTAACCGCTGTGAATAATGCGTCAGACAAAGCTAACGTTGCTTCTGGTGAAAAGTCACCATGTTCAGCTTCTGGATATGATGTTACAATGTCCGCCCAAAATGCACTTTCGGCTTCTTCAATAGCGGCGGTCATTCTGTTTATATCTTTACTTGGGACTGGCATAATGTTTTCCTGTTGTTGACGTTAGGGATATAGTACACTATACTATATCCCCTGTCAAGTTTATTTCGTCATATACTTCTTACAGTCAAACATTGTGTTGGCATACTGTGCGCCATTTTCACAACCGTCATAACCGTAGAACTTGTCGTAATCCTTTTTGAAGTCAAGGTCGCCTACAGCTTTGTCGAATTCGCCCGCCATGATTAATGTTAAGCGGTTCATTGTTTCACCCATAACAACCAAGGCGTCATTGGTAAGTTGAACTTCCGTAGCATTCTTTACAATGGCTTTAAGTGCCTTTTCAGCATACTTCTTATGCTTCTTTGGCTTCATGTTGTCGTAGTCGTTTATATGTTTGCTAGTGTGCGGGATACAATACGAAAACGATTCAATGGGTTCTAACTTGTTAAGAAGACTAAAGTCAGCCATAACAGCACAATAGTATTCTTCACCCAAGCCCATAACGTGGTCAAGCATGTCGCCGAAGCTGTCGTCGCCGCCGTAGTTGCCATAGCGTTTGCCTGATTCATTAGCCGCCACGTCATACGCGTTATATAGTTCGCGATACTTAGCACTATACCAGTCACTAAAGTCTGATGCTATTTTTTCGGAATAGGTTTCCATGAATTCACGCTTCATAGCACTGGTGTCTGGATACGTTTCGCCAAGGGTGGCTTCTTTCCAACCCATACCCTCGATGATGTTCCAGTAAAAGCTTGATGGTTTAATTTTCATAATGTTTCCCGTTGTTGACTGTGTGTATATTATAGGGTATTGTAACCTAAATGTCAAGCCCTATTCGCCGCCGCGTTTAACTGTTTGTGATACTTGGCAAGGCGTGAATATCCACGGCTACCGCGTTTAGTCCAACGGTCTACCTGCCAGTCCATAAGAGTTTTGTGTTTGATATAATACTTAGCAGTGATACTTCCACTGTGTGCGTCCGCGCCCGTGAACCCAATACCATTATCTTGGTTGGTAGCATTCATAGACTGCTCGTCGCGGGTCTGGTTCTTAAACAGGACAACCAATGCACGACCAATAACTTGTGCTACATACTGTTGGTCAGGCTTATCTAACATTGCTTGAAGTGATGCGCGTGTTACTGTTGTCATGATTGTTTCCCGTTGTTCGTTGACTGTGTAATCATTATAGCAAGTCCCTTTGCTATAGTCAAGTATTAACCTTCGATTTCCCAACATTCTTTTGGTACTGGAAATCCTAAGCGTTCCAGTTCCTTGACGGCTTGCATGTAACTGCGATACTTCACCATTGCTTGTGAACGTGTTATTTCGCCGTCACAGTGTAGGTTCTCAGGACTTAAACCACAGTCGATGTTTTCATACAGCGCGTTTGCTTGCGCCTTTGACAGTGTGTTAATATCCACCTCTTCTTCTTCGCGGAAACCTGCGAACATATTTTGACGGTCGATGACTTTTTGAAGTGCTTGCTTTGACATAATGTTTACCTTCGTTGTTGACTGAAACTATATTATAGACTACACTGAATGTATTGTCAAGTATTATTTGAAAATAAAAAGGGGGACGACAAATGCCATCCCCCGCGCTCACCAAATGTATTAGTGAAGAGTAACTCTTTTTATCATCGGGGTATCCCCCGAAGGATTAACCGCGTGCGCGGTCTTTGGCAGTTTTGCCGGGACGTGCCACACCTGTCTTCTCCAGACAGTTCTGGTGTGTGCGTGGCAGACTACCCATAGCGGTAATCTGTGTGTTGTTCATGTATTCTTTACGTTCTTTCTTCATAATATTTGTTTCCTTGTTGATGATATGTGTATTATAGTGTATAGTTAAGTTGTTGTCAAGTATTTATCCTGCGTTTCTTTCGGTTAATTCTACACCACAAGCTTCACACTCATAATATTCATTGTCATAGTCTGGTCTAGCACAATCGCCGTCCCATCCTTCATCGCCTTGTGGGTCGCCGTTGTATGGCTTCAAGACATGACTTAGACATAATGGGTCATGTTGTAGTTCGCCATAACAGTCGTTACATACGTCGTGCGTTGAACTACCGTTACCGCCATCTGCTTCGTACCACTCCGATACGTTTTTGCCTAAATTTTCTACGCGTGGCATAATTATGTTTCCTGTGTTTGTTGACGTTAGGGTAATTGTAGACTACACTGACATCCTTGTCAAGTATAAATTACACTAAAGGGAAAAAGAATTCCTGTGCTACAACTTTCTTAGCAAAGTCAGCAGATGCTTCATTGCGCAGGTCAGTCCCAACATCTTGATATTCTGCAAGTGCAATATTAAGTGTTCGAAAGAACGATTGTTGCAAAGTGCGATGGCTACCCATTAATACACTTGCCATGACTTCAGCAATATCTTCTTCGCCGCCAAGTGTATTGACGCAGCGGATAAGTTCTTCCATTGCTTCGCGTGTGCGTTCTGTTTTAGAAGGTAAATCTGACATATGTTTCTCCACGTTTGTTGACAGTGACCATAGTATAGGGTATTATGCTGTCCTTGTCAAGCACTTTATTGCAGACAGAAAAAAGCCTTACATTGCTGCAAGGCTTTTTAGGGATGGTGGGACTGTCTTTAGGTGACTTACGTCAGCGTCAACAAACAGGAAGGTACACATAGACAGATGTCCCACCGGGGTTCTTTGCTCCACGTAAGTTCTCTTATAACTGATTACCCTGTGCGTCAGGTCGCAATTGCCGAAGCAAATTCTATTATAAGATAGGCGTGATACTTGACGCCTTGTTTTAAGTCTAATCATACATTTATGATTCTTCTTACGTGCTGAGTGTAGGTGGATTCGAACCACCGACCTAAGTTTCCTTGCACCACCATTTTCGGAATTCGGTGTATCAGATTTTCCGATAAACCCAATTGTACAATTTCACTCAGGAGCCTACCTATCACAGTAGCTGCTAAACCAACATAGCTTTACTCCCTCAATTTCTGCGTGTACTATAACATAGCATCACACGTTTGTCAAGGTTTTATTTCCTTGACTTTATAACATTTAATGTCGAAGCCTTTTACTTCCCAAGAATTATCTTTTGGGTTATACTTAGCGTTTTCTATTTCTTCAACAGTGAAGAAATGGTCACGGGTGTCTGTGTCTGCATCCAACTGTATGTCTTCAGGTTCTTCGCAGTCTTCCATTTCTAAATTGAAGTAGCGAACGAACTCGTCGTCAATTGAAATTGCACTAGCTTTATGTAATAAGTCAAGTAATGTTTTCATTGCTTTCCTGTGTTTGTTGACGTTAGGGATATAGTACACTATACTATATCCCCTGTCAAACATTAATTAGAAATGACTTCTGCGTTCCTTCTGTTTACCGAAGGTCATTTTAACGTAGTTACCACCACCGCCTTCGTTGTAGTCGTCGCGGTTGTATTCGTCGTTGCCAACAATGACACCACCGCTACCACGTGTCCATTCAACCTCCCCTAACATGATAAACAATAAGTGGGATTCTGGTAAAACTTTAGCCGTGTCGCAAGCATGGTTGTTTTCAAACACAGACCATGTTACGCTGTGTTCTTTTTTACTGAACCCAATACCTGCTTCACCAAGGTCAAACGCAAAATCCCTGCCGTTAGCAAAACTAAACATTTTCTTCGTAGGCATTTTAGGTTTGCGATTGTCGTCGAACAACATTTCAATTAACTGTTCGTCGTACCAATTAGAAGCCATACATAACATGCGGTCTTTGAATGAATAGTTGCGCTTGCCTTTACCGTCACGCAATGCAGTTTCGCGCCAAGTTTTTAACTTGGCTAGTTTCATTTCTTGTATTTCGTTCCAACCGTCGATATACTGTCTGCGAAACTTCGCAAAGATTTTAGTTGGTAATACTATAGTACCGTTTTCCCATTCGTAGCATGACATATTTCTGTACCTGTGTTGTTGACGTTGGAAGTATTATAGGCTATCCTTAGCCTGTTGTCAAGAACTATTTTGGTTCTTCCCATTTCCTGTTAGCCACATACCACATGGGTGTTGTTATTTCCTGTAGCTTGACTTGAAAGCTAAAGGAAGTTGCACCAGAAATAGGCTGTTTCAACTGTGGTGCTAATAAGTCATACAGTGCCAGTCGCGCTTCTTCGATTTCGTCCAAGTGACGTTGTGGTACTAATACCATTTTTTCTTGTGACATATTATTTCTCTATTAACCAGACTGGTGCATTCTTCTTGCCATCTATCCACATACAAAAACTAAATTCTTCTTGTATTATGTCGCGTACATCTTGTGTTGACATTTTAGACTTGCGTGGGTTTAGTGGGTAGTTTGCAACAAACACACCTTTTAATACTGATTTGATTTGTTGAAGTGTTTCGCGTAACATGGCTTCGTCTGATTGTACGTTCAGAACATTAGACGCATACACCAAGTCATACTTGTTTTCCATTGACAGTTCACAATGAACCTTCGGGTCGATATTGTCACCAAACTCGTGTGCCAGTACCTGCCAACCATCTGCAACAAACTGCTGTGCATGGTATGCCGATTTGCCTGCACCAAAGTCAAGGATTAGCACATCGTCTTTTTTGAAGTTATTCTCCATGTATTGACGCGCAATCTTTGGGGTCAGAGCTTTCTGTCCAACTGCGGGGCTGTTCCTTGACGTTTTATTTGCTACTGTTATTTGTTCTGGTGTTGCCATGATATTTACCTGTGTTGTTGTTGACGATGCGTGTATTGTAGCAAGTCCATTTGCTATTGTCAAGTATTAACCTGTGATTCTTTTGAATACTTTTCCGTCACTTACATGCAACTGCCAAGTGTCGTCAGAATCTTCACCCTGCGCATACATGATACCTTCAACTGTGTGTCCGTCAAGGAAACCAAAGTGGCTGTTTTCTTTTTTGGCTATTGGGTCTTTACCGATGAAGTGTTCTATGATATACTCCATCCATTCATCCATAGCATAAGATTTTTCACTACCGTTCCAACGAATAGCTGTGCCATCTTCTGCAACTTCAAGGTCGCACCACAACCCATACTTGGGCTGACTTGGGTCGGTTTGGTTTTGGTCAAAGACACCTTCTTCACCACCACCAACATAATATGGGCCGTCATCGCGTTCCATGTGTCGTACTTTAAAGAATGCCGAAAGATATTTAATTTCTGTTGGATTGAGTGGTGGCTGGATATTAATCTGCCCTTCAAAGTCTGTGGTATATCCCATGATTCTTTCCTGTGTTTGTTGACGTTGAAGTAATTATAGCCTATACTATAATGCTTGTCAAGTATTAAATAAAAAGAAACCCCACCGAAGCGAGGTTTCTACAATCCCAAATATCCAAGTAAGTTACTGTGTTCGGTCGAGCGCCAACACCTTTCGGTGCGCTCCCATATAGTCCCCAACAGTTACTTGTCTTAAGCCGTTCACTGTGTCATACTATAAAGTCGTGGGTGTCAGGGCTACTTTACGTAACATACTCACACAACCCGCCGCTCGTTAATTAAATATCCTGCCACCAAAGGTTGGTGACAGGTTGCGGCAACAATGTCCGCCAGTGCGCGTAAAGACGCGCAATAAAATCGGTTCACTAACTAGCCCCCACACAGTACGCCGTTAGTCGAGGAACCTATCTAGTCCCCCTTACCCCGATAACAGATATGCTTATCTGTCGTCGAAAATTCCTCCTGCTTCGATAACACCACCAACGTCAAAACTATCTTCACCGTATGTGGTATATGGTGTATTATACTCTATGTCGTCGAAACTGTCAAGCATTAACTCGTCGTCAGTTGGGACATGTTCATCTTCTTCTGATACTTTAATGTATATATTGTCTGGTTTCATCTTGTTACCTTTTGTGTTTGTAGACATCTGGAATACTAAAGTATCCCCGTTCACATGTCAAGTACTAATTTGCAAAAGCTTGCACTGCGTCAAGTTTCTGTTTCAATACATAGACGTAGTCATCCACAGCAGCTTCCATAGTCAGGAAGTCGTCTTTCTTTGGTTTAAATACGATATGTGTTGACAAGTAAGGTAAAATTGTTTTACCATTGTCTGTGTCCAACACACGATATGTTGTAGTATACATTCCAGCGTCGATGCCCATCTGTCGATGTGTTGCATAAATGGTTTCGGCATAACGCTTACCAAGTTTGAACTTAGCTGTTATTCTTGCCATCGCCACCTTGCGCGAGAAGTTACGGTTACGCATACTATCAAGCATTTTAAATGCTCTCTGTCGTACAGAATTTTGGTCAGGGGTTCGTGCCATGTTTTATTTCCTCTTAGTCAAGCCCTATTGGGTGGTTCATAAAATGATTGTCTTGGAATTCGTTTGCTGATAATATGTTGTCAATGCGCATTGCCATTTCGCGATTAAGGAACCAGTTGACAACATGGATTGCCGTGTCAGTGACATTAGTAAATGTGCGTTCAGGGACGTCGGGGTCGAAGTCGCCAATGACCCATGCTTCTTCAAGACCAACTGATGAGTCGCCTTCTTCGAATAGTGGGTGATGCACCTTATATACAGTGACGGGAAGTTTACGAATACCAGCAATTGTTCTTGCGTCCCGTTCTTCGACTACCTGTTCGATGACGATAGCGTATTCGCTTTCGCGGTTTTCGGATATGACCGTCCAGTCGCCTTCAAGTATGCCCTCGCCGCCAAAGAAGGAAGCGTCGTATATGTAGAAGGGTATCTTGGATTCTTCGATGGCAGCACTTAATGCCATGCGTAGTGTTGATGTTCTAATTGACTTTGGTGTGATACTCATAATGTTCTCGTTTGTTGACTATTGGTATACTATACCCTATAATGTATTTGATGTCAAGAACAAATTAACCCATTGTCACCAACATATAAATCTACTTCAGGATAAGCTTCGCACTTTTCGGTCAGGATGGCGCCAGCCTCACCTAAGTCCCTGTCCCAAAAGCCAGCACCATGTCCGTTGCGTGTTAGCCAGAAGTCGTGACCCGCTTCATTCATACTGTAGCCTTCAGGAAACAGTTCGCGGTTTGCCTTATAGAATTCGACACAGTCTTTAGTCATTTCCATTTGAGTGTCGCCTGATATGTCGTGTGTACCATAATTAACGTCAAGGCATTCACCGTCGGCATCGTGTGATGTCCACAGGGCGCAGGTCATGTAGCCGCTAAGGAATGATGACATTTCTTTTGTGAAGATTGAATCTGAAAGCATAATTGTTACCTGTTCGTTGACTGTGGGGATATTGTGACATAAGTAATATCGTTTGTCAAGTTTAAATTAAATTAAAATAAAGCTTGACTTTGTAACCTAATTCCCTTATAATATATGTACAGGTTGGGGACGGGGGCACGCAACCGCTCCCTAAAGGAAACCGTTGGTCAATTAGGTTACAAAATACTTGACAGCACAATGTATATGTGTAACAATGTCCCCACTGTCAACAAACGAAAGGTTAAATATTATGTCAGCATGGTTATGTTCAGACAAACACATTTTTGAACTTGCGAAGTACTACGTTGAAAAATGTCAGCAATATACAAGTCGCAAGCTTACTTTTAAAGCAGCAGCACAAATGCTGTATGACGAGAACTGCGAAAGTCTAGCGGCTCGTTATGGCGACGACTACACGCCTATTAAAATCCCTGTCAACTATGTGTCCACTATAGATAATATTTTTGTATTGGCTAAACAAGTGGATTGCTATTCTTATCAAGCATGTGAACATGACGGGTGGGATGCTTCACGTGCTAAGGAAATCTGCGAAACTATCTCGTCATATCTGTTAAGCAATCACCCCGACTACGACGCAGCCCCTTGGGGTATTTGACAATAGCATATTACTATGCTACAATCACACAATCGTCAACAAACAAAAGGTAAACATTATGAACCACGAAAACTCTTTTTGGGGTGGCAAGCAATCCGAAGCAGTAGATAAACTGAACGCGGATGTCCCTGCCATGTATGAAGTGAAAGACAAGTCCAGACCAATGCTAGAAGAATGGCGCAAGTTGGGCAACGTATACTACCGCCACTATAATGACGGTGACCCCTTTGCAAACAAGCTGCGTTATATGGCAGCGCGTTTCCACACCAGCTTGCGAGGTTGGTCGGATGAATCGTTGGAAGCACTAGCGGACGCAGTTTTCGCAGCAGCTGTCTTGGAACAGCAAAAGGCGACGGAAGGTAAATTAAATCTTGACAACACAGTAACATCATAGTATAATACGCAGACGTCAACAAACAAAAGGTAAGCATCACATGAACATCACATTAAAAAGTGTCAAGCACAATGAACGACTATCGCGCGATTCACATTGTTTCAGCGCTACAGTATACATCGACGGTAAGAAAGTCTTTGGTGTTATGGACGACGGTTGGGGTGGCGAAATGGATACCTTTGCTGTCACAGGTGGCGTAAAAGACGTGGACACTAAGTATGCGGAAATTGACGCTGTCCTTGGTAAAGAAAAATGTAAGGCGCCCTACGAAGACATGGACAACTGTTTGGAATTTGTTGTCGGTCATTTAGTTAACGAATTCTTACGTGACAGGGAAATTAAAAAATGCTTACGTAGAATCACATACATGGTAGGCGACGAAATGTATGAAGTTAAAGCGAAGCCAACACCAGAAAACATCACAAAAGTTAAGGCGGCTAAATGGTGGAATCCCACAAACGTCCTACTTAATGGTATGCCCATTGAAAACGTTCGACAGTACTTCAAATGAAAGCGCGCTGCCACGTAATCATCGTAGACCGTCCCATAGATTGGGCAGGATTGCGACAGGAACTTAAACCAGTACTTACGTACATAATAGGTATAGCGACGGGTATTGTCCTCGTCCTATCATCATCACATTAAGGTTACCGACATGCGAACAGAATTTGTAGTAGTAATTTGCAGGGACAAATCAGGAACACCAGTGGCACCAGTGTATCCTATAGAAGTAACTGAGGAACAGTACGACTTAGGGTACCACTATGAGGCTGCAATGGAATCAGCAATGCTTGAAGGATACGAAGCTACAATGCTAAGTCACTGCTTCGACAATTCGGAACACAACGCAATAACAAACTGTGCCTTTTATCTTAATGAAATAAAGGAAAGGGGTTTAGTTAAATAGGTGTACAAGGCGCCAGCAATTATGCATACCTCTCACACTAGTGCAGCTGGCGTCTTTTTATTTTAAATAGTGCTTGACAATTAGGTTACAAAAGCATATACTTGTTTGCGTAAGTTAATCAACTAGTGTGAGAACTATGATAGATTTAATGACAGAACTAAACAAGTATGGTATTACTGAACGTGGTAATACTTCCCTCGTCGAAGCCGAATGTGGCGGCGGCACTGCAATGTATGTAGAACTGGAAGAAGGCAAATGGCTGGAAGTAGTCATGCAGCCAGAAAACTATCCAGCGTGGTTCATTGCTATTCAAGATAAAACCAAATCCGAAATCCGAACACACATCGAAGAAAACTATGGGAATTATTATTTCCAGAAGAATAACATCGGTGCGAATGCTTATGGACGTATGCCAGTAGACCACGATTATGTTATGGAAGCTGTACGCGACCAGCTACATATTTACCGCGACGGTAGAAGTGTTGACACTGTAACATTCATACATAACTTTCTTGAAAGTAAAGAATGGACACTGGACATCACAGACATCGAAATCCTAAGACAAGAAGCAGACGAGGAATAATATCATGGCTAATTTTTATGGCAGCGCCCGCACAAATTATTTTAAAGTTAAAGACCAGCTCGCATTCTATAAGGCAATAGAAAATATATCGGATATTGAAGTAGTACGCCAAAACCCCATTCGTGGTGAAGTACCAGAAGGACATGACTTTGGCGGCTACGCCATTCTAGTATCCGATGGCGACAACGGCGGCTTTCCTTCAAGTGGTTGGGATGAAGCCAACGAGGTTGAAGTCGAATTCGACCTTGTTTACATAGTTGCAGAACATTTAGCAGATGGTGAAGTTGCTATCTTTATGGAAAGTGGCGCAGAAAAGATGCGTTATGTAGATGGATATGCAACTGCTATCAACAACAAACTTGAACGCAGAGACATCTCGTTGAATGACATCTATGACGTTGCGAAAGAATTAACGACTAGCAATATCACCCGCGCAGAATATTAAATTAATACTTGACAACAGCAAAAGGACTTGCTATAATTACCCCGTCAACAACAAACAATGAGGAAATACAATGACTACAATGACTACAATTAATATTTCACCTTCTATCAAAGCAGCACTAATTAAATCAGTTGAATGTTCAATTGACATGTTAAATGACATGGCAATTGACCCTATGTGGTTGAACCCTGTTATGGTTCGTGAGTTGGCTACGAAAAGTGACGACGTAATACGCGAAACTATTTCTAAGAATGGCAAAGAAGCCTACGCCAATATCGAACAGTTGGTAAACTTAGAAATCTTACTTGTTAGTTTAAAAGCCGAAGTTTAAACTTGACAATAGCAAATGGACTTGCTATAATACCCACAGTCAACAACAACACAGGAAAAAATCATGTTACATAACGTCGAAGATTTAAAAGCACTTCACATTGAAGTAGGTTACGACGAAACTACAACTTTCGGTAACTATACTATCACTGTACAGAATGACCCCGACGGCGAATCACCGCGCGAATGGGATAACTTAGGTACTATGGTTTACTGGCACCGCAACTATAACTTGGGCGACGTAGACGGCAGCAAAGAATATTCTGACCCCGATATGTTTTGGTATGACCTTGCTGGCATAGAAGATACTGACAGCGACCTTAGCAAAGCTATGGAATTAGCAAACAAGCGCAATGTTATATTACCATTGTATCTATTCGACCATTCAGGCATCACCATGTCAACCAGTAGCTTTTCATGCCAGTGGGATTCAGGTCAAGTAGGTTGGATTTATGTATCATACGAACGTATCCGCGAAGAATATAGCTGCAAGCGCGTTAGTGCAAAAATGCGCAAACGGATTGCTACTTACTTAGAAAATGAAGTTAAAACTTTTGACCAATTTATTACTAACGACATTTACGGATTCAACATTGAACGCAATGACGAAGACGGCGAAGAAGTACACATCGATTCATGTTGGGGTTTCTATGGTTACGACGACCCCTACATGACAGAAGAAGTTATCAAAGGTGCCATTCAGTATGACATTGAAAACACACCAGCACAAGCAGAATTATTTTAAATTAATACTTGACAATAGCAAATGGACTTGCTACAATACACACAACGTCAACAAACAACAATAGGAAAACATTATGGGTAATCGAGCAGTAGTAGTATTCGACGAGTTTAAACCAGAAAGCGAAGCAGCAGCAATCTATCTTCACTGGAACGGTGGTCGCGACTCTATCGAAGGTTACTTGAAAGCAACACGTATTCTTATGGGTGGTCGCTTAGGTGACGGCGCATACGCCCGTGCACGATTCTTTCAAGTCATTGGTATTTTCATGGGCGGCAACCTTAGCTTTGGTATGGATACTACCCGCGCGCTTTGTGGTCAAGGCGACAACGGCGTATTCATTATCGACAGCGACACTATGACTATTAAAGGTCGTGGTGAATGGGATGCTGAATGGGAAGAGCAGGACGAGTACGACGTAAACACATTCGCTAACGAAATTATTAAGCGTATCAATGCGGTGTATGTAGTGAACGATAAGGACGCTGGCGAATACAGCAAACTTGGCGCACTACCTACAGCGGAAGAGTACGACGCTGCACAGGCAGCAAAATAATTCTTGACAATAGCAAAAGGACTTGCTATAATTATTCCAACGTCAACAACAGGAAAATATCATGGCATCAGTTAGCAGCAACGACAACTTTATCGACCCGCGCGACGTGGAAATAGAAGCCGACAATTACGAAAGCGACATCGAAGACAAGAAGGAAGAAATCACCTTGAAGTATCAGGAGATTGCAGACGCTGAGGAAATCGAAGACGACGAAGCGGAAGCTGACGCACGCGGTGAACTTGCTAACCTCGACGACGAACTATCTGAACTGGTAGAAGAATCTGAAAGTATTCTGGAACTGCACGAAGAATGCGAAAGCTACGCACGCGGCAGCAACTTAATTAACGAATCGTACTTTGCTGAATATTGCGAAGAGTTTGCATATGACTGTGGTGAAATTTCCCGCGACAGTACAATGGCAACTTACGTGGACTGGGACAGGTACGCGGAAGATAGTAAAATGGACTACACTACCATTACCTTTGAAGGTACAGACTTTTACGTGCAAGGATAAATTAATACTTGACAACAGCAAAAGGACTTGCTACAATACACACAACGTCAACAAACACAGGAAACACCAATGCCAAACAATACATCAATTGAACTTGCCGTATCAGGCGACAGCAAAGTACTACAACTATTCATTGCTTCGCACATCGTCAAGCTGGACGTACCAGACAAGTACTCAGACGAAACACACCACTTTGACTTCAATACAATTATTCCACAACCAGCACTGTATGCCCGCAATGCGTTTAGTGTTACCGACAAAGGTGTTGGTATGTATGGTGGTATTTGGGAATACAAAGATGAAGAGCTACCAGCTAAACTTAGCGAAAAATATGGACACAGTGACTGGTATGGTTGGTGTGTAGCTAATTGGGGTGTGAAGTGGAATTCATACGACAACCTTCTTAACACAGACACGCACGACTATAATGGCTCTGGTAGTATTCTGTTATGCTTCCAAACAGCTTGGACAATTCCAGAAGGTATCTTTGTTGAACTTTCAGAACTGTATCCTGAACTGACCTTTGAAGTAGAATGCCTTGAAGAAGGTGGTGGCTTCGCTGGTACTATTGTGTACGAAGAGGGATTCGCAGACGAAACCAATTTACATACCGACATTGAAACTTGGCGTGAAGTTGCTACCAATATGTGTGGCTACGAATTCGACGAGGATGGTAACTTAATTTAATACTTGACAATAGCAAATGGACTTGCTACAATACACGCATCGTCAACAACAACACAGGTAAATATCATGGGTTACGAAGTTCAGATGTTAGTAGGTAAAGTACACAAAGGTTTTGGTGTCGGTGACGATATCGACAAAGACTGGTTTCAACTTTATGCTACAGTAGACTTATGTAAGCCGGGCGATTCTGCTTTACTTGACTTGTCGAACGCTTCCGAAGAAAAAGAAATCTATACCTATGCTGTAATGGGCGACGGCGATAGTTCAGTAACAATCGACCGCTACGACGCCAAGCTTAGACCAATCCGCATTCAAGATGCACTGGAAGCGCTGTACACTGACCAACGCAAAGAACACTACCGCCGTTTTGGTTGGGCAATAGCTTTACTGGAAAGTATGGCACATGAAGAAGGTGGAAATCTGTCAGTAGTTTTGTGGGGATTTTAATTTAAAACTTGACAATAGCAAATGGACTTGCTACAATACACACAACGTCAACAAACATAGGAACAAAGATATGTCAAAAACATTTATACTGGTAGAAGTATCAGACAACGCACCAGCTCGTGCATTAGTGGAAAATCTAATGGACGAAATGGGCGGCAAGGTCGTAGACATGATATCTGCTGACGCGGACGTTATGTTATCCGAAGGTACACCACTCATAAAATGGGAGAACGACGACAATGCCTAATACAACACTATTCGTACTGGTAGCAGTACAGGGTGTGGAAAGTGAAGAAGCGGCTTATGCCGCTATTCACAATCTTTCTAACGACGAACAAGACTTCTACGTCACTACATCTAAAGAATACGACGATGGCTGGCTGGAAGAAGCTGGCGACCCTGTAATTTATTTACCTTGACAATTAGGTTACAATCTGGTACACTGACTTTACTTTAATTGTGAGAGATTAATCATGAAAGAAAACCTTATAAACTTATCATTCTTAGCTAGTGGGCACATCGTTCAAGATGTCGTAGTAGCAACAGATGACCCAATAGCAGCGGAAGAATTAGTACGTATGCTTAACTGTGGTGAAGCCTTCACTACTGTCCACGAAGACAACGATGTAATCCTTTCCGACGGTTCAGTCATTGGCACTGTACGTTATTCAGATACTGAACTTGAATATTCAGACTTTCAAGTTGAAGGTGGTGACTACGAACAGATAGGCGAACCCTCGAAACCTTTTAATGCTTCCCAACTTGCACTTGCAGGTGCGGTAGGCGAATTCATTTCCGAAGACGAAGACATGACCATTGACGAAGTATTAACTATACTGAATCTGGCAGGGGACACTTGTCCGCTGGGTCTAACTATCGAAGAAGGTAGTAAAGACAAAACAGGCAAGCAACTACTGCACGAAATTCACATGCTGGCAGGTGGACTTAAAAATCTAATGTACGCGGCTCACAACGCTGGCAAAACTGGACAGGGGTTCATCTAATGGAAATACCTATTACAATAGCAACTATCATCGCGCTGGAATGGTCTGAACGCATTCCCGCCTTTATCGACGCACAAGAAACATTTGTATTCTTTGGTATACCTACGGGTGCTGAAAAGGGTGCAGTGTACGACTGCGCAGTTGAAATGGTTCTGGCACGCACTGACGACCTTGACGCAGAGGCTATGTGGGAAATTATCGACAAGTCATCAGCCTACAACCGAACAGAATTTGAATTCACCGAAGGACTTATATCAATCCATTGGGAGCAAAGATTATAATGGGATATCTAATCAGAACAGAGCCACTAACCATCGCGGAAATAAAAGCTAAGTCCGCCGACAACTTCGTGGAAGAAATTATTCCCGTGCCACTACAGACACTACTAGACAATGACTTCGTTGGTAACATGGACATCTGGGAGCATCAGCTGCTTGGTGACCAAGGCATCCTGACCGACGTTGAATACATGGTAGTTGGCAATGGCATAGACAATGAAGTCCACCTTAAAGTAAGCGGCTATGTTGACATGTGGGGAGAAGAATAATGGCTACAGTAGAATTCAAACCAAATGACCCGGCACCATCGGACGCGGAGGCAACGGTTTACAATGTATTTGTAAATACCGCATTCACTGGCTACATTTGTAAAAACTGGATGGGCTATTGGAATTACTATAAGAATGGTAAAACCCAAGACGGCTTCTCAGACAGGTGTGAGTTGTTTCAAGCAATCAAGAAAAGTGTAGGTTGACATTTAGGTTACAATGTGGTATACTGAAAGTAATCGGAGAACTATATGCCAAAGACTAAAGTTGAACTACCATCAATTGGAACACCTGTCAAGTTTCGCATTGAAGGCGACAAACATATGCACGAAGGGATATACACGGAGAAAGGCTTCGAACACTGTAGTGGCTTTGTCTGTTACACCACCGCCTTAGTAGACTACTGGCGCCCAATGACACCCCCACGCGTAGACGGCAGTACTAAATGAATATCTATAAGTTCTATGCTGACATTGTATACGTAGTGTTCTTATTAGTGCACATTGTATTGGTACACGTTGCCATAGCAGTAACCTTTAACCCCGACAGCAGCACACTGTGGGCAATACCGTTTGCAATTGGGTACGTAGTGTTCATAGGGTTAACCATGGGACTAGTGTACCACTATATCCTTCCAGAAAAAAGTCAAATATATTGGTGTGATTGACTTGACATTTGTAACCTAATTCAGTATAATAAACCCATACAGACAAGGAATGCAAGAAGGTGGTTTTTATTTACCGTCTACATAAAACTGGCAAACCTGGGCGATGCCTTATTTACCCCCGAAATCGCGAACCCGCTACTTTAATTATACCATGAAATTAAATGCTTGTCAAGGTTGACACGGATAAAAAAATATGCTATAATGGACTGACGGCCGCGAAAAGTGAAATTGAAAAACGCAAGCTGGACCCCAGACCCACCCAGGAATTTTAGCACATTTAGGTTACAATGTCAACCCCCAACCAACCGACGAACGGTACTTGACAACTGCCCCACTGTTTGCTATACTTAAACTGGGAAGGCCCCAAGCGACCCCGAAGGAAAAGTTATCCACAGGTTATCCACAAAGTTATCCACAGGATACTAACAGGATATCCACAGCTTTTCCACAGGATATCCACAGCCTTATACACAGTTTTTCAACAGTTTATCCACAGCCCACGGTACCATAATTCTGGTATATATGTCCAATAGACACCCTTTTGACTATTATTATGGTATATGGGTATTAGTAGATAAGAACTTGTGGTTTATATATGAATCATTTCACGGCGATATGCGCCGTATATCAGTCATTTGTTAAACTGCTTGACAACTGTGAAGAACTGTGTTAAACTGTCCCCCTTGCTGCTATGGTTGTACGATTCACCGAAAGGCGTTTGTGTAGCTACCGTGCGTGATTCCTATGTGGCAATACTCTGCGGTATATCCTTGGCGGGAATAACCGTGAACACCTGCGAGGGGGATGGTACGCCATTTTTGCCATCCCCTGTTGACCAGCATCACACTATCATCACACTTTCTTATCGTCACACTATCATCACACTATCGTCACATTTTTATATCATCCCACTATCATCACATTATCATCACACTTGACATTGTAACCTAATTATGTTATACTGGCACCATGAAAAATTATATCCTATTGATAACACTACTACTTCCCTTCCCTGCCCTATCACATGACTGGGACCAACATCAATGGCTCGACCGTCTGTTAACGAATCACATTATTGTCATGGATTGTTGGGAGACACTCAACGACGGTGACACTGTCACGTTCCGGGATAAATGCTCACCCATGATAATGGGACATATTGAAGACAAAGCGATGGCGGAATATTATACCGCACGTGCCGTGCACCCTAATATAAGTGATATCGAATTCTTCGAATTGCATTTCGGTGACAGTGGTGAATATTCAGATGAAGATATTGTAGCCATCTGGCAGAACGTGATGGTAAAAGACCGTGTAGTCGCCCTGCTTGCTAGTATGCATATTGCTGAAGGATTAACACGGAATGATAAATAACAGCATGTACTTATTCACAGCTTTTGTTCTTATCGCCATCGCCGTTCTAGCGGCTAACCTTGTCCGCCTATTTGCGTGCACCCGTGGAACTTGGCGTAGAACCACAGACACAACAGAACGCGTTAAGGCCGCTATCCTATTCCTATTATACTTCATCATTACTGGAGTTTTCGTCTGGTGCGCATGCGCCAGCCTATGTGACATCTACTGTCCTATTATCGAAGTACTGTCACAAAAATAAGCATCACACAATCATCACTTGACATTGTAACCTAATTGTGGTATACTACACTTATGGATAATTTATTTACAAGTACAGAATTCTACATCGTATTAAGTATGATGGGCGCCATGGTGGTCATCGATATCTTTCTGCCCTTCCGTGCCGCGCGATGGTTACCCCTGTTCGCAGTGGTCATATCTGGCGCCGTCTTTGCGCGCTATGCTGGGTTGGTATAATATGATTGTTTCAATTATATTCATGAGCATCGCGATAATGGGTACCGCCCTCTGGGTAGTATACCTTGCACTGATGATGGCACAGGACCCCGACAATTCATTTAAACCACTGGATGCCGCCATATCTAGTATGGTGGTATTATGTTGTGCCATCGCGCTGGCATATTTCGCCGCCGTTGATATCGTCGAATATAATACCATCACACAATCATCCCCTCCCACTAATAACGTTACCAGCTTGAATGGTGTCAGATTAGACCCGGATTACGCAGGGACTCAGGTAGTGATATACGATAAGATATTCAAGGTACCCATGGACATGACACCAGAAGCGCAACAGGCTTACATAAATCTAATAGCAGCCAGAGAATGGGCTATTAGGCACCCGGAGTAATTCATGACAATACTTACAGCAATCTGGGTAGTCTTCCTTACTGTCCTATCGGTGATATTATTCATCGGTGGTGCTACTGCTATACTAGCCATCGTCAGGGCTGTCCTACTGGGTAGATTCAAAGACAAAGAATTCATCGTACTGTACATCATCTTTAACACAGCCATAATGCTCACGGGCTATTGGATATTCAATAACCTTATCCCATTATGAGTGATACTACTACCATATTTTTAGTATTGATGCTAATCGCAGCGGCAGGTGGTGCTGTTGTTGTCATGTATGATTATCTCATAGGTAAAATCCAAGGGACGGTGGCTTGGGTGGTGTGGTGTATGGTCCTGGCAATCATGGACATAATAGTCATCCAGCTTATCACATAATCGTCCCACAATTATCTCATCATCATAAATACATCTATGATGACATTTAAAGAATATCTATTAGAAAGTTCCATTATGAGCCACGATGCTCTGAAGCAAGCCGGTCGTGATATTGACCAACGCCAGCTTGGTAAAATTGATGGTTCCAAGCCGAAAGAAAAACGCCTTAGCCAGATGGACAAGCGCCGTGCACGTAAGGCTGGACGAGCAGAGGAAGAAGAAATAAAAACTACAAAGCGTCGTAATACTCCCAGTACAGCAGAGAAGGCAGGTTACAACGACGGACGTAGTGGTGTGAAACCGCGCTGGAATCAAAGTCCTGCTTACAACCGTGGCTATGACCGTGGTGAACAAGAAGGGAAGAGATACCACAGCGAAGAAGAAGAAAATACTACCTTTCAAGCAGACATAGATAGATATCGCGAGTTCGCTAACCGTCCAGAAGAAAAGCGTGCAGCACGTCCTAAGCCGAAACGCATACAGCAAAAGGCTAAACGTGATTTGCGTAGGGTATGGGGCAGAGGTCAATCTAATCCAAATGCCAAATCAATTGGGGAAATGTAAATTTCATAACCCGCTACTTTAAGTCTATCACACTATCATCCCATTGTCAAATGTCATTGGGGATATGCATAAGTAGATTGAATACCAAGCATTAGCTATACCTTATATGGTTATGGTCACACAATCGTCCTATCTTCTTGATAGTCCTACAATTATCCCATTCGTCGGAAAGCCTATTTAACATAACGTCTAATTATGTTGAATTAGTTTATTCTATTGGACAAGCATCACACAATTATGCTATACTATTAATAAGCATTGATAAATACTTGAAACAATTAGGATTCATACTACCATGACACTCACATTTAAAGACTATCTAATGGAAGCGAATTTGAACTATGACGATTATAAAGCCATAGCAGCAAAGCCATTAACTTCACCGACGCAAAGGGCTGAATCATATTCACAAGAACAGATGGATGAATTTGAGGATGCTGTCCGCGACGCATACAATAAGAATTTAAATCCTACCCTAGCAGCGCGCAACTGGATGAATGCTATAGACAATAAGTATCCATCTGATACTGAACCATTCCCTGTAGACAACACTGTACCTGAACAGGAACCTAACCCATATAAGATGTCCTTCACTGATAAGTATCATGCACAAGGTGATAGGGAAGACAAGTACTATGACCCATGGGGACCTGGTGGCGAATACGACCGCGAATAACCTACCTTGGTCTGTACACTTCCAGTACACTACCTAGTTCATAATACAAATTATTCAAATCAGGGAACAACCAGCTGTTATCAGTCTGTTTTGTTCCCATTTTATTTAACAGCTCAAATATATAGTCCCCGAAGTCGTGATGCCAGTAGTAGGCTTTAACTGCTGTCAGTTCAGGGTTGGCTTGTATCTGCTTATCAAGGGCTGTAGCACCTTGGGACGATATGACAAGGGTTAATACATTAGACGATTGGTTACAGTTTTGACACAGTGCGCAAACGGGTTCGATATTCTTCGCAGCATCTAAGCGTGATTCAATCTTCTTACCTAAGAAATACTTCCAGCCACCCTTGGGATAGAATTCCCTGTATCGTACTTGCGGTGCACGGGGTATACCTTTTAGAACCTGTCCATTATCGAATGCTTCTTGGAATTTGTCCACCGTGGGAAACTGTTGGGACTGTGCCCATTGTAATGCTTCATTGTATGGTAACAGTTCTTCAACCGTGACAGCATTCTCCTTAAACGCTAGGTAAACATTATCACAGTTTAAGAAGGTTTCCCATGATTCCCACTGTAAGTAGTATGTACGGGAAGGGTTAGTAGGGAATCCAGACGGTTTGAAAAACTGTACGAAGGACAGATATTGTCGTGCTGATTTGATGCCCCACTTTTGTACCATGTAACTAGCATATTCATAATCGACATACTTGAATTGCTTAATACTAGCCTGCTGTATATGGTATGGTAACTTAGAAAATGCGAAGGGGTGCGACAGGTCTTTGTTACCAAGTGATTTAGCCTTGTCAAGTAATTTTTTCGATTTCTTTTTATTTTGAGGCATGCGTCGCCACCTATGCTGGACAATTTTTAAAAAGTTGACAAACAGTTCTTAAAAGTGGTCAAATAGTAACCAAATTTGTCTTAATCAGTCACATACTATACTTATCCACAGCTTATCCCCATATTCAACAACTTATCCACAGGTAATCCACTGTTATTACACACAATTCGCCACTATTCCACACTTTTTACCACTGTCTTAAAACGGTGTAAAAACTGTCTTAATTTGGGTGTATTTATGCTTGGAAAATTATCAATGACTTAGCG
>Ga0209834_10000233_pt1 | contig 34265 bp, 28 predicted proteins | sample Mar14236cmmetaG_FD_184134 | JGI IMG/M metagenome (GOLD analysis project Ga0209834, IMG submission 184134) | Marine hydrothermal vent microbial communities from Guaymas Basin, Gulf of California to study Microbial Dark Matter (Phase II) - Marker... ... | reverse complement strand
TGACGCTCCATGATCCTGTCAAATCGATCAGGGGATTTAATAATGTTGAGGAAAAACCCGGGGATAAAACGCCCAGAACGATCGCAAAAACCAGGGCGGGAATGATACCAGCCAGAATACCGGAAACCAGGAAGACTTTGGGGGCGTTTACAGATCGGTTGTTCAGGTCTCCCTTATAACTGGCCGCGATTTCCAGACCTAAATAAGGAATTAGCAGAAGTGTAAAAACTCCCCGCCAATCCCCCCGGATTGGTACCAGGTTAGCCGTATTTATTTTGGGTAGAGCGATAAGGAAGCCAACCAGGATTATTGACAGGATCGGTACCAAGAAATAATACTGACGCCATTTGCGATTAGGGAGAAGTTTATATCCGCTTACTAACAAAAGGGTTGCAGCGGCTATAGGGAAAGCAGGTATAGACCACCCAAATAATCCTTCCAGCAGAACAGCTGTCTGTCGTCCAAAAGCCTGAATAATCAGTCCGGCGGCGCTCAATCCGGCCAGGATCGTCAACCAGCCGGTAAGAAAAGCCAACCAGTTTCCTTCTTCACAGCTTTGAACCATTTGGTAAGCCCCTCCGCTGCGGGGAAGGCTTTGTGAAAGTTCCAGATACCCAAGAAAGTTAATGCCAACAAAAATGATCAGAACGATTGAGACCAGGGGCAGAATTGTGCCAGACAGCTGAACCAGATCACTCAACAGAACTAGGATGGACAGAACCAGCATCACTCCTAGACTCTTTAGAACTGCACGGGAAAAACTTATCCCATAGCTGAACTGGATTTGTAGAGATCGGGTCTTTTCGCTCATGATTCATCCTTTGCCTCACCCTGACCTTCAGTGAGGATTCTTTCAAGATTCCAGGTCATGGTCTTCGTCTTTACCATTCCATAAATGGGGCATATTTTCCCTGATTGCATGGATGGTTGGCAGGTGATAATCAGCCTGGGCTGGAATTCCATTTTCGCCAACCAGGGCAGTCGTAAAGCCGATCTTTTTGGCCCCATTAAGATTTGCCAGCAAGTCATCGAATAAGACACAATTTTCGGGATCAACCTCACCTGCCCTGGCGAGCGCGATCTGGTAGGCTTTTGGGTTTGGTTTTACGACAAAGTCCATTGATATCAAGTCAACGATCCCGGTAAAAAGGTCTGCTATACCTAATTTATTCAAAACCCCATCAGCATGACGCCGATCTGCATTGGTGAAGATCCATAAATCCTGGGGCAGGGAAATCAGCAGATCTCTCAGGGCCTGGTCATGCTCCAGGTATTGATCCAGTGGAAGATCATGCACATAAGCCAGGTAATCATCTGGATCAACCTGGTGATGGATCCTCAAACCTTCCAGAGTTGTTCCGTAGGTGGTCCAGTATCGGTCCCTTGTCGCGGGGATGATATCTTCTGCGAGGCCCAGCTCTTCCCTCATAAACTGATAGATCCTGAGCCGGATCTGGTCCCAAAGTCCGTTGGAGGATGGATATAAAGTGGCATCAAGGTCAAAAAATAAGGTTGAAAATGACATAACCGGATTATACCTGAAACGTCCTGGCTGAACCTGGTCTGGTACTTGAGTTGAGGCCTCCCCGCTGGACTGCTCTCCGTTATAATACCTGTATGTCCATTCAAATACTTTCAGAAGAAGTTGCCTCACAAATAGCTGCCGGGGAGGTTGTAGAACGGCCTTCTTCCGTTGTAAAAGAGTTGATCGAAAATGCACTTGACGCGGGGGCGGATCAGATCACAATCCTGGTCAAGGAAGCCGGCAGGCGGTTGATAGAAGTGATCGATAATGGTAAAGGCATCCCCGCTGGAGAATTGAAGTTGGCTGTGCACCGCCACGCTACCAGCAAACTGAAATATGCTGCCGATCTATTCAGAGTCTCAACCCTGGGATTCCGGGGTGAGGCCCTGGCTTCAATTGGATCTGTCTCTTATCTGACTTTATTATCCCGTGTTCAGAAAGAGGATCTGGGAGGTTCTATCAGGGTAGAAGGGGGAGAGATCCATCCTGCTGAGAATCTGGGAATGCCGCCGGGAACAACTGTTCGGGTGGAGCATCTTTTTTATAATGTGCCTGCCCGTTTAAAATTTCTCAAGACCGACCGCACTGAAAAGAGACACATCAATGATATGGTCAGCCGCTACAGTATGGCCAACCCCGGGGTTCGGTTTAAGCTGCACCATGATGATGAACTGGTCTTCCAGACTACTGGAAGCGGCCATGTTCGAGAAGTGATTTCCTCTGTTTATGGAGTTGGCACTGCAAAACAAATGATCAAAGTCATTTACGAGGATGAAAATCTGGCACTGACCGGCTTTATCAGTCCTCCAGGACTGACCCGCTCCAACCGCAGGGAAATGCTGTTTTATGTCAATCAGCGCCCTGTTAGTGATCCGGCTTTGAGTTCAGCGGTCACCCAGGCCTACCATACCCTGGTGATGAAAGGCAGATACCCGATCGCAGTCTTATTCCTCGAGCTTGCTCCAGAAAAAGTGGATGTAAATGTTCATCCGACCAAGGCTGAAGTTCGTTTTGAGGACAAAGGTGAGATTTTCAAGGCAGTCAGCAGGGGAGCACGGAGAGCGTTATTGGCCCATACACCCGTTCAGGAAGTCAGCAGCCTACAGGGAGTTAGTTTGTGGGGAGGTCGGGCGCCAGATCACAGCCAAATTCAACGGGGAGTTGATCCGGCCTGGACTATGCTGGACAGGAACCGGGAAGAGGGAATTTTCGGGCAGGAGGTCGACTCGCCCCAGATAATTGCGCCAATCGGAGCGCCAATCCTGCGCCTAATCGGCCAGGTTGCTGCAACCTATCTGATCGCGGAAGGCCCTGATGGGCTTTATCTGATCGACCAACACGCCGCCCATGAACGTGTGTTATTTGAGAAGTTTACAGCTGAGAGGGGAGAAGAACACCCTTCCCAGGTTCTATTGGATTCTGTGGTGGTGGAATTCTCGCCTGCCAGCGCTGATCTTGTGAAAGAGCACATCCCCACCTTGCAGAAATTGGGGTTTGATGTGGAGGAATTTGGACCGGGTTCATTCGTGATCCGTTCTGTACCGGGCTTGCTCCAGGGATCATCCCCTGAAGGTATGCTGCGGGCAGCTGTTGAAGATCTGGAAGTAGATGAAACTCCTTTAGAGCGGAATATCGAGGAAAAGATAATTGCCAGGGTATGTAAACGGGCTGCGGTCAAAGCCGGCCAGGTATTAAACCCTGAGGAACAGAAACAGCTCCTCCTAGATTTGGAAGCCTGTCAGTCACCCCGCACCTGCCCTCATGGCAGACCAACAATGATCCATCTTTCTGTGGATCTGCTGGAGAGGAAATTTGGCCGGACCGGGCCGATGTAGCTATAAATAAATGCTCCCGGAGTTTAAAAGGACACGGTTTCCTCCGAGGAAACCGTGTCTTAGTTTAATGCTAAATCTAATCTGCTAAAAACACTTCTGGCAGCTTGTGGCATTCTCCACAGCCGATTTGCGGTTCAGCGACATCCTGGTGGGTTTTCCTGCAATAGGCTGTTACCTGGACCCGCTTCGGCATTAGGGGTAAAGGCCGTTTCAGGGTAGGTTTCAGCTGCATATCTTCACAAGAATTTGCCCTCCTGATCGCTGGAACCGGGCAATTATCACAAAATTTCGGTTCCCAGTTAATGGGTGGATTGGCAGATTTTAACAGCCGGCATTCTTCCCGGTTTCTTCCCCGGAAATAATCCCCAAAGAAATAATGGCATTCCACACCAGCAGGATTTTTCATACCCGGGTTATATATTCCCCAGTTCGGGTATCGATCCGGATTGTATTGCCTACTTCTACGAAATTAGGCACAAATACTTCCAGACCGGTATTAGTAGTCACTGCCTTGGTCACGCTGGTGGCAGTATCCCCGCGCACTGATGGATCTGCCCGCACAACCTTCTGATCAACAGCAGTGGGTAAATCGATATCCAGGGGTTCCTCATTGAAAAATGTCAGTTTTACTTCCATTTCATCCGTCAGGAATTTTGTGGTTTCACCCAGCACATCGCCTTTCAAGGAGGGTTGTTCGAATGTTTCCACATCCATGAAGTAGTACAGTTCACCATCGTTGTACATGTACTTGGCATTTCGGTATGTCAGGCGAATATCCTGGACTGTGTCGCCGGAATTGAATTTTTTCTTCAAGCGAGTTCCAGAACGAAGATCCCTAACATCAACTCGGATAGTGGCTTTGCCTCGTCCGGGTTTATGATGGTCATATTCTAAAACTTTGAAGATGTGTCCATCCAGTTCAAAAGTGACACCTTTTCTCAACTCATTTACATCGATCATCTTTAATGGCCTTTAATTTATCTATTTTTGTTGGTAGCGAAAAGATTATATTCTACAGTGTTAGGAGTGGCAAGGGACAAGGGACTTATATATCTTGAAAACGCTATCGATCAGAAAAGCTCTTTCCCTTTTAGAAAGCCGTGTTTTCCAGTATTTTTGGTTTGATTTTTCCCCATATACCCTCTTTACAAGTCGCTGGAAGCCCCTGAAATTATGGTAAACTTACAGAAGATTAGTAAGGGAATATAAAATGATGACCGAGAAAAAACGGATCATTTGTATCGAAGATGAACCAGAAACCACTAATTTGATGAAGTTGATCCTGGCCAGGGAAGGATATGAAGTGCTGGGAGCGAATGGTGGTGAAGAAGGTTTGGCTCTCGTCAATGAACAGACCCCAGACCTGATCCTTTTGGATCTGATGATGCCGGTAATGGACGGCACTCAGGTATTCCAACGTTTAAAAGAAAATGAAAAGACCAGGGATATCCCGGTGATCGTTGTTACCGCAAAAGTTCAAAGCATCGATATTGTGCTCTGGCGCCAGGTCGCCAAGGTCGATGACTATATAACGAAACCCTTCCGACCAGAAGAACTGGCTGAACGGGTCAAATATGTCCTGGCCCAGACCGGAGAATAATTCCGAATCTGTCTTTTATTCCAGCTTGCCTTTCCACCATGGAAGTTAAAGTAACCAATCGAACACGAAGTTTGGAAAATCCACTTCGGGTAAATAACTGTGAGAGTTTTTTTTGCCGCCTGAAGGGTTTGATGTTCCGAAATTCCATTGAAATGGATGCCGGGTTATTAATGGTCCAGGGCTCCGAGAGCCGGGCTAACGCGGCAATCCATATGTTTTTTGTGGGTATGGATCTGGGAGTACTCTGGCTGGATTCTTCCCGGAAGATTGTGGATAAACAACTAGCAAAAAGCTGGAAGCCATTTTACACCCCCGTATCTCCGGCAAAATATATCCTTGAAATCCACCCGGAGCGTTTACCGGAATTTGAATTGGGAGATATCCTGAATTTTGAATAAAATCTTTCGTTTTTCCCTGTTATTACTGCTGCTGCTGAGTTTAGCGACCCCGGCTTTTGCCCAGGGAAACTCACCGGATAATATTGTATATATCGTGCAGGCAGGAGATACCTTGTGGGCTATTGCTCGAAAACTGCATGTTTATTATGATGAAATGCTGGCAGTCAACGGGTTAACAGAAAATAGCTCGATCATTCCTGGCACTCAGCTTATCATTCCCGGCCTTGGTGATCTCAGCGGTGTGGCCATCACAGTCAAGGTTCCCTTTGGCGAAACACTCCAGAGTATCAGCCGCCGCTACCAGATTCCAGAGGATACCCTGATCAAGATCAACCGCCTCACCAGTCCCTTTGAATTATATGTCGGTGTTTCTGCGGTTTTGGTGGGTGAAAAGGAGATCGAAGCCCAGGATGGAAAACGCGTATCCCTGGCGCCAGAAGAGTCTTTCCTGGAAATGGCGATCAAGGAAAATCTGAATCCCTGGATGCTGGTAACAGCCAATAACCAGGGTGGGACCTGGGATTTGATCCCAGGCGAGGTGCTTTTTGTCCCAGGAACTGAAAGCAGCGGCCCAGGCGGTTTTCCAGACGAGATCAAAAAAGTAGATTTTTCCCCGAACCAATTTGTCCAGGGTCATACCTATGTGATCGAGGTAAATATCCCTGACGGAGCCCAAATCTCCGGGTCCCTGGGCGAGTATCCCCTCTCGTTTTTCACAAAGGATGGAAAAACCTACCTGTCACTGCAAGGCCTGCATGCGAAAGAAAGTCCGGGGTTGAAATCCATCAGCTTGTCCGGGCTACTGACAGACGGCACCCCATTTGCTCTGACCCAAATGGTGGAAGTTTTCAGCGGCAACTATCATTATGAAGAGATCATCGGTGTACCCCAGGAAACAGTGGGTATAGCAATCACAGAAGATGAGACTACTCAACTCCAGGAGTATACACTGCAGTCTACCCAGAGTAAATTCTGGGCCGGTGATTTTCTATCTCCGGTACCGCCTGCCCTCAGCGCTGCATACGCATCTTATTACGGGGGCCGCAGATCATATAACGGCAGCGGCTATTATTATTTCCATTCCGGGCTGGATTATTTCAGTTCCATGGGGGGGGATATCTATGCCGCGGCGCCAGGCAAGGTTGTCTTCACCGGTCCACTCCTACTGCACGGCAATACAACCTTGATCAATCACGGTTGGGGAGTGTATTCTCTGTACGCCCATCAATCCGAGTTTTTGGTCCAGGAAGGCCAGCAGGTCAGTGCCGGCGCTCTGATTGGCCGGGTGGGTTCAACTGGAAGGTCCAGCGGACCTCACCTGCATTGGGAAGTTTGGGTTGGGGGAATCCAAGTCGATCCTCTGGATTGGGTAGATAATTCTTACCCCTAGAACTTTTCTCAGCTAATTACACAACAAATCCATCCAAGGTTGTCGAGAGGGTAGAGTAGAGTATAATATACGGGCTTGATTTCAAATATTCAAGGCATTATATATTCACGTATTAGAGGCATTACTATGGCAACTCCTTTACTATCCCTCCGGGAAGGTTACTGGGAGGAATATGAACTGGAAGATGAGGATATATCCTTCCTTTATGATTATCTATTAGAAAGTGAAACCCCGCTGACCTCGGAAGGGCTGATGCCCCTCCTGGTCGGAGAGCGGATCGAACGCGAAAAAGTACGCCTGGAAAAAAAGCGCCTGGACGGCAATGATATTTATTTCCCAAAGAACCAGTACGCGGTGGGGGATAAACTGGTTTTCCCGGCTTGCGAATGGAAAAAAGGCGAGGTTGTTGGACTCCGCAATGGTGAAAACCCCGCTATAGGCCAGTTTAACGTCATACAGGTTGAATTTGAGGGTGGAAAGCAGCATGAGTTTGCTGCTGGTATTGAGGATCATGCCCTTAACATTCCTCCTGAATCAACCCAGGCTGAATCCCTTGATCCGGAAGCGGTGACCAACAGCTTTCCGGAGGTTTTGATCGAGGGGATAGAACTGGGATTGGTCGACCATGCAGATTTTGTCCAGATCGCTGGACGCTGGTTCTTGCAAGCCTTGCTGGTGGATGTAAACGACGGCCATTTGAACCTGGCTGAAGCTGTCCTGGATATGAATGAAGGCGGACCGCTGGCAACATCAGAACTGGTTAAGGATATTGATCTGCCGGGAGATGTAAATCATAATTTGATCGAGTTTTCACTCGACCATGCTTTACAGGAAGACCCTCGCTTTGACGAGGTTGGGCCAGCCGGCATTGTTGCCTGGTACCTGAAAGGGCTGGAGCCGGAAAGCGTTCAGGAGACTCCGATATATCTGCGGTATGCCCCCCTGGAATATGATCTTGACTCATTGACTGAAGATATGTTGAGCCTGGAAGAGTCGCTGGATGATGAACTGACTCCTCTAAAAGAAAAGAAGCAGTTCCCGGTCAAGGATGTTGAAGTTCGTTTGATCTTCCCTCACTGGCGGGCAGGGACTTTGCCCCTTTCCGAACGGGTTATGCCCTTGTTCCCGACTGCTTATGAGTCGCCCCGGATCCGATTCACGCTAATTGACGGAAATACTGGCGAGCGATTCCCTGGCTGGGTCGTTCGGGAGCAGCGCTATGTATCAGGATTAAAAGAATGGTATGAAAAGAATGGACTTATCCCGGGCGGCATCGTTAATATCAAACCCGGTAAAGAGCCTGGAGAAGTGATCGTCGAAACCAAGCGCTCCCGGTCAACCAAGGACTGGATGCGCACTATCCTGGTAGGTTCGGATGGAGAGCTGGTCTTTGCGACGTTGAAGCAGATCATTGCCTCGAACTATAATGCCAGAATGGCGATCATGATTCCGGATATTGAGCCGGTAGACCAGGTTTGGTTGAGGACTCAGGATGATCCTCCGCCATTTGAGCAGGTTGTTGTCGATATTGTGCGTGAACTGACCAAACTTAACCCGCAGGGGCATGTACATGTCACAGAGTTATATGCTGCCGTGAACACAGTTAGACGCTGCCCTCCAGGACCGCTGTTTTCGCTGTTGGAAACCCGTCCCTGGTTTGTCCATGTTGGCGATTTGCATTTTCGATTTGATGATTCAGAAAGTATATAGATCAATTTGATTTGGAGGAAGGAGTATTTCGGTGTCAAAACCAAAACTTTCGAGTTTGCTTAAACCTACGGTTTCCACACTGTTTCAAATTGATTTTACCTGGTGGAAAGAGCAGGATCGCTCTTGGCGGGTTAACCTGCGAAGCTGTTTGTGTGAGGAACATCAGGAAATGTATGCTGATCTGGCAGGCGACAAACAGGTAGATTGGATCGATCCGGAAACTGCTGAGGTGCAGGTTGTTGATGGACTGCAGCACACCTTGATTTCCCATTGTGCCAAACAGGAGCAGTTTATCACTGAACATACCACGCTGACAGAATCTCTATTCAGAACCTTCCTCTCCAACGGCAATCAACCCCTGTCTCCTAATGATTTGGCGGAAATACTGAACCAATCACCCCAGAAGATCCTCCAAACCATATCCGGCCAGCGGGTTTATAAGGGGATTCGCCCGGCGCCCCAGGGATAACAGCCGGTAGAAATATTTGCCCTCGTAGCTCAATGGACAGAGCACCGGACTTCTAATCCGACGGTTGCAGGTTCGATTCCTGCCGAGGGCGCCTTATCACCCCTGAATAGGGGTGTTTTTGTTTAAACAACCCTGCCAGGCCATGAACCCGTGATATGCTATTAGAGAGATAATAAACATCAGTGGAATAAAACTCAATGAATTGTTTTTTTGTGTCCGACCTGCACGGACAGATCAGCCGATATGAATCCTTATTCACCCACATCAGGGAAGAAAAACCCGCGGCGGTATTTCTGGGTGGGGACCTCTTCCCTCATTTTGCTGGCCAGGGCGAGGGTGATTTTCTGGATGATTTTCTGGCGAAGGGATTTCTCCAATTAAAGGAAAGTCTGGGTCGGAAGTATCCCCGGGTGTTCTTGATCCTGGGCAATGATGACAGCAAGACCAGCCAGGAGGATCTGATCCGCTGGATGGAGGATGAAGGGATCTGGGAATATGTCCACGGCCGGTCAGTCGAGTTTGGCCCCTATACGGTCTATGGATATGCTTATGTCCCGCCGACCCCGTTTTTCAACAAAGATTGGGAGCGTTATGATATCTCTCGCTTCGTAGACCCCGGCTGCATACCACCAGAGGAAGGTTGGCATTCTGTTGATGAGCCGAAAAACCTCATTGAACATGCAACAATTAAAAAGGACCTCGAAGAATTGTCAGGGAGGAAGGATCTGTCAAACTCCATCTTTCTGTTCCATACACCACCCTACCAAACAGCCCTGGATAGGGCTGCCCTGGATGGGAAGATGGTCGACCATGTGCCGTTAGATGTCCACGTCGGCAGTATTGCGGTGAAGGATTTTATCCTGAAGCGCCAACCCTTGATCACCCTGCATGGTCATGTGCATGAATCCGCCAGGATCACAGGGGCCTGGATGGAACAGATGGGTGAGACAGTAGCCCTTTCCGCGGCGCACGATGGGGATGAGCTGGCTCTGGTGAAGTTCGACCCTGCAGAACCCGATCATGCAACCTGGGAACTGATCTGATAAATAAAGGGACTGAGTCCTCTTAGAAGGAATCAGTCCCTTAGTTGTCGAAAGGACTCAGTCCCTCGATCATTGCTAGTTAATGTCTCTATTTATTCCTGTTTTAAACTGATCCCCAAAGGGAGAGGGAAAGCGCCATCTGTTACCGCGCCTATCTTCAATGCATAGCTGGTGCGTTTTTCTATATCTTCGTCTGTGATCAAATTTATATCCAGCAGGCCGTCGGTCTTATACCCAGTTCTTCGGAGGTTGATTTCACTCAGACTTAGACTCCAGCCTTCCAGCCAGGCCAGCAGGTCCTCGCGCTGTTTTTTATTTCCATCAAAATGGATTAACAGGTCTATGTCACTCTGGGGCCCAGCGGTGGCATTTTTTGTGCTGCCAAATAAATAGATCCCTTTAACACCAAATCTCTTCGGATCGACTTGGGAAGCGATTGATTCTGCGGTTTGAAACCGCCAGCGCCAATGATCTTCCTTGGCTCGGACCTGAAGGCGGGTTTGCTGACTGGTTAGTCCATCCGTTAGATCTTCTTCTTCCGTCAATAACCCAACTGCCAGGTTGGAATCCGCATTCATCAAAACCTGCAGGACGGATCCATTGGATGTGCTTTTAACATCGATCACATGGATGATCTTCTCCAGGTGGGAAAAATCTGGCACTAGTGCTGAAAATATATTTTTGGATTCCAGAAGGTATTTTTGATTGAATAAAATACCTTGATCATCAGGATATAGAGGCAGATAGCGGATCGCGGATTCAACCAGGTCCTGGAAGAAGTGGGTTCCAAAGGACAGGTCGGGAATATAGTCTCCTTGTTTCCGGGCAACCTCGATCAGGGCAGCAGTGTTGTTGATATCGGAATAGGTGACATTTACTCCCAGTTTAATATCTCCCCTGCTCCCCCAGCGTCCTGGACCCATCAAGACGAATTTCCTTTTAGAGAGGGTGCCGTTGATCCTGCCAATGGCCCGGCCGACATCTAGCAATTCTTCCCGGCTTGAGATCTGGCTGTAAGCTTCCGGATCCACATACACAATATGGTTGATATTAGAAATCGTTCCATTGGTTACATAGCGATTGGCTGTGAAAATGATCTTATCTTCCGGAATGTCAGTCGGGATTTCTGCCGGGATGATATCGCTGCCGTAGCTTTGGGAGCGGCATTGCAAGAGGTAAAAATCTTCCCCGTCGCAGGCGAACTCGATATCAATGGGATGCTCGAGCTGTTCCTGGAGTTCATCCAGGACTGTCCTTAATAACGCTAAAAATGGGCTCTGCGAGAATAAACCGTCAAAGGTGAATGCCAATTTATCGTTTTCGAAATCTGGTCCAAGTCCGGTTGGGATCCGAGCTTGATCCTCGGTGATTATCGAAACCAACTGTTTGATTTTTGGATAGTCCGAACCGTATTCTTTAAGCAGTTTGTCGATATCAATGGTTTCGAATCTTCCTTTTTCCAGGTTGATCACATCTATCATGCGGGGAGAATATCGAACGATCTCATCCAGGGATGTGTTTACTCGCAAACCAGGCTGGCCTGGCGCCGCCAATATGGGGTAATCATCACTTAATCGATCAACGGCCCGGGTGCCAAGTCCGGGAACGATCCTGACCAATCCATCTTCTTTGTGGATCCTGCTGGACCAGCGGAACTCATTCTGGCTGAAGGCGACTCCGGCATAGGCAGGGAAGTAATATGGGCCTACCCGCTTCCCGACCACTTCCTGGATCAGGATGCCCATTTCTTCATGGTGGTCGATCAGCCCGTGTTCATGACGGTATTCGATCGGGTCTGGGCCGAAAAGTGATGCATATACTTCGTTGACGGCATCGATCAGGCTGCTAAGCCGTTCTTCCTTGCTTCCCTGGTTTGCCACAAAAAGGCTTTTATATTTGCCAGCGAAAGACATCCCTACCTGGTCTTCCAGCAAACTGGAACTGCGAACGATCAGGGGCACATCTCCAAAATCATCCAATGCTACTGATAATCCCTTTATGATATCTGGTGGCAGGAGAGCATTCTTAAATACATGGATAATGTAGGGATATTCCTGGCGAATCTCTCCAATATTGAGGTATTTGTGTTCGATGATCTCTTGCAGGCTGTTCCGTTCAATAAAAGAGAATAGGGTATCTGATACGATATACCAGGTCTTGGGTGTCTTGACTGAATTAAGGACTTCCTGATTCTTTAATGCTTTTTGCATCACCTGCATTGCCAGGAAAATGCCTGCCCCTTTCCCTCCCAATTTTCCGAAACTGTTTGATTGGTAGATCACACGGGTCGAAAGATCATAAAAATCTTCGATCTCGATTTGTTTTTTTGCGGTTTTGATATAACGGTTCTGTTCGCTTAACAGCCGCCGGATCAGGGCCATTTGGACACTTTGTTTTCTTGCGGCAGATAATTTTAGACCCTGCGTGGAGAGGTGCTTGAATCTGTCCAGGGCGCCAAACATATCAGTGATGGAGCAATTAGGCCGGACAAGGGTGTTTACAAGGAATCCTGATTGATCTTCCCGGATCCATTGTTGAATATTGGAAAAGATTTCCTCTTCATTCAGATATTTTCCGGCCAGGTTAAAAACCGTATCTAGGGACCCGATGGTATCCTGATTGGTATTGAATTGGGAGGGAAAATTGGTTTCAATGATCTCTCTGTCTTCCTGGTAAGCTGAGCTGAACAAGGCCCACAAACCTTCTGCTTCTTTGATACCGTGGCCGCAAAGGTAATGGGCTAATTTCCTGGCGATTGTTAAAAGCAGGTCTGGATCCGTTTTTTTCAGAAGGCCAAGGACAACACGCCAGCCCGCAGCGGGTTCCATTCCTGATTTGGATTGTTTTTCAAATACATCCTGGAGTCGCTTATGAAGCAGGAAATTGCCTACCTGGTCAGCAATAGTATTGATCAATCTACGCTCTTCTAGCAGGAAAGGACCTTCATCTTCCTCTGGTTTTTCCTCAGTGTAGAAAATGCTGATCTTGCCGCGTTTTTGATCCTGCACAATGATATCGGAATGCAAAGACCATTTTGTTTCCTGGAAACCCGATGATTGATATACTTTTTCCCCGATGCGGATCCGGGATACGCAGATTTCCGGGAACTGCCAACCGGAGGCGATTACTTCGATGATCTTTGTTAATGCGTCATCAGTATTAAGGCCTGGTTTTGAAAGCGCTTCCTGGACGGCATAAAGGCAATTAAGCTCTTTTGCCCGTTCCTTCAGTTCTTCAACCAGCCTGTTTAGCGGTTTTCCACTATTTTCAGCCATTTTTACCCCGGGATTTTAATATGATTGCTCTTCCAGCTTTCCCATCTATTTTAATCCCTAATGGGGATTTTAGCTCTATATGCCTGAGATATTTTGTTTTCTGGATCTCTTTCTGTTCACTCAGCCAGGACCAATCGAGTTGATATTTTCCTGCTCTGGGTAGAGAGATATAGCTGACACCGAGGCTGGTCAGATTATGGAAAAAGTGGGAGCCCTGGCTCATATCAGCGCTGAGCCCTTCCTGGTATGTTTCTATGATCACCCGGGAACCGGAAATCTGCCCCCAATTTACAGGGATTCCCAACCAGGGATCGGAACTGCCCAACCGGCCGAATATAATTAATAAGTATGGTGATCCCTTCCTCACCAGTTCCCCGTTGATCTGGTCTAGTTCCTCAGCCATTTCCCGAGTTTTTTCCAGCTCAAAATTTTCTGGGATCACGTAAACGATATCCTTAATATTCTCTACCAGCCCATTGCCCAGGGCTTTCTCTGAGGCAGCCAGGGCATTAGGATCGCCCAGGTCCTGCTCAGAGACCTCAACCTCGTCTGATGAAACAACCATCGAGCGGACTTGCAGCAGCCCCAGGGAAGGGGGAGAGAAAGTCATTGCAAATTCAATCTCAACCGGGTTTTCCAGCTGTTCCTCACAGATTCTAATAAGTTCCTGAATCAATTTATTCAGGGGGATCCTCTTGAGTTGGAGCAGGGGTGCAAAATTCAACACCCGGGGACCTGGGTTGCCCATGCCAATCTGGAGCCTGTCCCCTTGGGAATCGTAAGTTGAACACAGTTCCTTGAGGGTTCCGTCTTTTTCGGCTGTGGGCAAATCTCCCTTGATCAAGTATTCTGTCTCCCGAATTGGGTCATAGATCAACGGGGCACCCATATTCACTGCCCAAAATTCACGCTGGCTATTTTTAAGGAGTTCGTTAATGGATCCATATGGTGGAGCGATCCTGGGATGAGCAGGTGAGTAGGTCCAGGATCGACCGCCATCCACGATCGTTTTCCCCAAACCAAGGGCAAGACTGACCACGCCGTCCTCCGGTTTGGCTTTGCCGACAGGATAGAAATTATAAGATCGCGCAACTCCGGAAAGATCAGGATAGAAGCGCACATGGTGTCGAGCCCCGTGAACACGTTGAATGATCAGGGCCATTTTCTCTTCCCTGTGGTCGTGTCCAGTAGCATTTCGGTAACTCTTGGCGGCCTTGAAGAAAGTTGAGGCATACACGAATTTGATTGCCTCGGACAATTTCCGGAACCGGAAATCCGGGTCGAACTGCTCGTTGGGAATCATTTTGGTGGAATAGATTCCCGCAAAAGGTTCATAAGTGGCGTCTTCCAGCAAACTGGAAGACCGGACAGCAATTGGATTTTGGATCTCCTCCACCAACGAGCGCAGGTCACCAAGAACAAAGAATGGAAGGTCAGCTTGCTGGAAAGCATGGGCAATCTGATCATCTGTGTGATCCGAATCTGTGAATCGGACCAGGTTGTTCTTCTCAAGGAAAGAATCAAATACTTCCGTTCCAATCACAACCATATCTGGAACAATAACTTTGGTTTGAGGATATTTCTGGATTAGATCACTTGAAGATAACAGGTCCTGCAGGAAAACCAATCCCTGGGCTTTCCCCCCGATTGATCCTGATCCAATGATCTGGATATTATGATCCGGATCATTGGCATTTCTTACATATGGGATAAGTTTTGGAGAAGCGAGGCTCCCCGATTGGGTTTTCATCTATCTGTATTATACCCACCCCCGGGCCTTGCAGGCCTTAGCCACACGATCAACAGAGATCATATAAGCAGCGTCGCGCATGTAAAGTTTGTTTTTGGTGGCAAACTTGCTGACGTCAAGGTAGGCGTTGGTCATTTTCTGATCCAGTTTTCCAAGAGTTTCTTCCTTGGCCCAGTAATAATTCTGGTTGCTCTGGACCTGTTCGAAGTAACTGCAGGTGACTCCACCGGCATTGGCAAGGAAATCAGGGATTACGTGAATGCCGCGCTTTTTGATAACCAGGTCGGCTTCTGGTGTAGTTGGGCCGTTAGCGCCCTCGGCGATGATTTTCACCTGCTGCGAGATTTTATTAACGCTTTCGCCAGTGATTTGATTTTCCAGAGCGGCAGGGACCAGCAAATCCACGTCTTGTTCCAGCCAGCCATCACCGGGGAGCAGTTCAAAACCCAGATCCTGGGCTTTGGTCTTATCGATCTCTCCAAAATGGTCTGTGATAGCCAGCAGCTGTTTCAAGTTAAAACCGTCTTTCTTAAAGAAGGAATAGGCTTTTTGTTCTTTCTGGATCCAGCAGGAAACACAAACGGGGGTGCCGCCCATCTGCTGATATAGTTCGATAGCATATTGGGAAACATTGCCAAAACCCTGGAAGCTGGCAGTCGTTTTTTGGAGATCGATCCCCAGTTCTTTCATTGCCTCGCGAACGGTGATCATCACTCCATATCCGGTTGCTTCAGTTCTGCCCAGTGAGCCTCCCATGCCTACGGGTTTTCCAGTGATAAATCCGGGGTATTTTGCGCCATGGATTGTTTCGTATTCATCAAGCATCCAAAGCATGTGCTGGGAATTGGTCATCACATCCGGGGCGGGCACATCAGATAAAGGGCCAACGTTCTTTGCCAGCTGTCTGATCCATCCCCGGCATAGTTTTTCCTGTTCCAGCAGACTGAGGTTATGGGGATCGCAAATAATTCCACCTTTTGCTCCACCCAGCGGAATATCCACCACTGCGCATTTCCAGGTCATCCACATGGATAGGGCTCTGACAGTGTTGATTGTTTCCTGGGGGTGAAAACGAATCCCCCCTTTTCCTGGGCCTCTGGCATCATTATGCTGTACTCTGAAACCCCGAAATACTTTCACCTGTCCATCATCCATCCGAACAGGGATGCTGAACTGGTATTCCCGCAAAGGAACCCTCAACAGGTCCCTTGTTGCCGGGTCCAGTTCAAGCAATTCGGCAGCATTATCAAATTGCTTTTGGGCCATCATGAAAGGATTGTAAGATGTGTCTTCCATAATTTGCGCTTTACCCTTTTAATTTGTTAATAATTCTATACTCAGTAACGTACCTCTTCTACGAGAAATAATATGCCAAAACTTCAGGAATAGAAGGTAACATTCATCTTAAAAAAAGACCGCAATCGCATTGATTGCGGTCTTTTTTACTTATGACTTCAATGTTCTAATTACTCTTCTTCCGGGGAGGGCGGCAGACGTTGGCCTAACTCACGGTCGAGCATCAGCAAACCTTGGTCAGAATTGCTAACGCGTTTGATATCCTCAACAACGCCGCCGACATGTTCTTCTTCTTCAACCTGCTCATCGATGAACCACTGGAGGAATGACAGGCTGGGATAATCATTCTCTTCCATGGCCAGGGCATAAAGCTTGTGAATATCCGCGGTGATCTTCTGTTCATGGCCTAAGGAAGTTTCAAATGCGGCCAGGGGAGAATCAAAATCTACCGCCGGTTGTCCTATGGCCTGCAAACTGACTTTTGCTCCCCGGCTGTGGATATAGTCATAGAACTTGAATGTGTGGATCATTTCCTCATCAAACTGCATCTTCATCCAATGTGCAAATCCAGGATAATTCTCACTGGCAAAATAGGCTGCCATGGAAAGGTAGATATAGGCGGATTCCATCTCGTGATGGATCTGGTCGTTCAGGGCTTCTTGCATTTTCTTGGAAAACATATTATCTCCTGATCTTTATCTTTAAAATTATTTCAGTAATGTAAAACAGATTATAGACCAAGATCACTGATGGGCAAGCTGTTTTATCAAAGATTCTCATAAGAATGACTGGTATAGGGACCCTCGAAGTTGATCGAAAAACTGATTGATTTCTGTTTTGGAGCAAAGTGTTAATCTCCTATATAATCGCTTACTGGAACTGAAATCAGTCCTCCCTGTGTTAAAATTAAGAGCAGGGATAATCCTCTGGGGAGGATAAATAATGATTATCCTCTCAAGATAAGCAGATATAAGGACAGGTTAGAAGTAATGCCGGTATCACGATGGAGTACAGAGCTATTAGAATTATTGGAATGGGCCAGCCGCGAGGATCTCTCTCTGGATGATATCTTCCTGGGATCGGTGATTTCCAATTTTGATGAAATTGATGATAAGGAGGAAGTCAACCAGGCGGAATTGATCGGCCGCATTCCCTCTGAACTTCCTATACTTCCTTTGCGGGGTCTGGTTGTCTACCCTGAAACAGCAGTGCCTTTATCTATTGGTCAGCCCAGATCGATCCGCCTGGTGGATGATGTGCTCTCGGCGGATGACCGGCTGATCGGGTTAGTGACCTCGAAGGATCCCCAGAACGAACTGCCCGGCCCGGATGATCTGTACCAGGTGGGGACTGTAGCATCTGTCCACCGCCTGTTTCGAGCTCCGGATGGCACGATCCGTCTGTTAGTGCAGGGGATTACCCGTTTTCAAGTTCAGAAATTTGTTCAGGAAGAACCCTACCTAAAAGCCAAGATCAAACTTTCTCCGGTGAAAGTGGAACGAAACCTTGAAATTGACGCCTTAACCAGGCAGGCCCGGGATCAGTTTTCGGAGATCACAAACCTCGTACCCTCAGTTCCCAAGGAACTGGTGGACGCTGTAATGACCCTGGATGACCCTCTCCAGGTGGTTTACACAGTAGCAAATTTCCAGCGCCTGGAATTGGCCGAAGCCCAGGAACTGCTTGAGCTGGATTCTGTCTCGGATAAACTGCGTAAATTGGTCAACTTCCTGACCAGGGAACTGGAAATGCTGGAAATTGGCCAGAGGATCCAGAATCAAGCCCGCTCGGAGATAGAAAAGGTACAGCGGGATTATTTCCTTAGAGAACAGATAAAAGCGATCCGTTCTGAATTAGGTGAGGATGAGGATCAGGCTGTAGAAATCGATGAATTCCGGGGTCAGATCGATGAAGCGGGAATGCCGGAAGAAGCAGATAAACAAGCCAAAAGAGAATTGGACCGTTTGTCCCATCTGCCCTCCGCTGCAGCGGAGTACGGAGTAATCCGCACTTATCTGGATTGGATGGTGTCCCTTCCCTGGGCAGATATGACAGAGGATAATCTGGATATTTCCCGGGCCCGGCAGGTATTGGATGAAGACCATTATGGGTTGGAAGATGTCAAGGAAAGGATTCTTGAATTCCTGGCCGTGCGGAAACTGCGCAAGGAACGGGAAGAGGAATTTGAAGAGGATAATTATCAGGATGATATCCGCCGGATCCGGGAGGGAGTGATTCTCTGTTTTGTGGGTCCTCCAGGAGTCGGGAAAACATCCCTGGGCAGATCTATCGCCCGCTCACTTGACCGGGAATTCATTCGTATTTCCCTGGGAGGGGTGCGAGATGAGGCTGAGATCCGGGGTCACAGACGGACTTATATTGGAGCTTTACCGGGCAGGATCCTTCAGGCCTTGCGCAGGGTTGGCAAGAATAATCCGGTATTCATGCTTGACGAAATAGACAAGCTGGGACAGGATTATCGGGGAGATCCGACTTCGGCATTATTGGAAGTCCTCGATCCGGAGCAGAATAACGAGTTCAGAGACCATTATCTGGAGGTGGCTTATGATCTATCGAAGGTGATGTTTATCACTACGGCAAATTTGCTGGAGCCTATTCCATCACCGCTGCGGGACAGGATGGAAATCATCAAATTGTCGGGATATACAGATAATGAAAAGAAAGCCATTGCCAAAGGTTACCTGATCCCGAGGCAAATTCGGGAGAATGGACTGCGGAGTGAGGAAATATCCTTTTCCGATCCGGCCTTGCAGTTGATCATCCGTTCCTACACCAGGGAATCGGGAGTGCGCAACCTTGAACGCGAAATTGGCACTCTCTGCAGAAAAGTAGTAACACTTATCGCAGAGGAAAAAGTCACAGCCGTAAAAGTTGGTGTGAAGGAAGTCGCTGAATATCTTGGCCGCCCCCGATATTATGGGGATGAAGAATTGGCCAATCGTACATCAATTCCCGGTGTGGCGACCGGTTTGGCCTGGACATCTACCGGCGGAGAGATCTTATTTGTAGAAGCGACCTCCATGCTTGGAAAGAATCATTTCCAGCTTACAGGATCACTGGGAGAGGTGATGAAAGAATCGGCCCAAGCCGCCTTATCTTACGTCCGTTCCAAGGCGGATAAGCTGGGATTGGACGTGGATTTTTATAACAATCAGGATATTCACCTGCATGTTCCTGCCGGGGCGCAGCCGAAGGATGGTCCTTCTGCTGGCGTGACTATAGCAACTGCACTGGTATCATTGATCTCAGGCAGGCCGGTAAAAGGAAATATAAGTATGACGGGTGAGATCACCTTAAGAGGACAGGTTCTTCCCGTAGGCGGCATAAAAGAAAAAGTCCTGGCAGCTTATCGGGCCGGTTCGACAACGGTCATCCTGCCCAAAAAGAACCAGGCAGACCTGGAAGAGGATATCCCCCAGGAAGTCAGGGATAAGATCAACTTTATCTTTGTTGAGGATATTGAAGAAGTACTGGAGGCTGCTCTGACTAAAAAGAAGAGTGCTACCCGGAAGAAAAAGGCTTCCTGAACGGGTTATAATTAACAGGTATATTGTATTAAATTGCGCTGAGGAACAACATTTAGAAGACAGAAAAATATTAGAGCGGGAAATAAATTCCTTATTTGAGATCGAGTTGATCTCCATTCAATTTCCCCGGTCATTTGAAATGTCTATTGTTCCCACCGTGATGATATAAAAATTGAAAGCAGAGACAATAATATGTCCTATTGGGTTGGATATTTACCATATCCAGACCCTGTACTGCTTCATTAGAGAGGTAAAAGTGGTAGAACAAAATAAAAATACCGGGTTAACCTGGTACACAATGGATTTACATTTACATACTCCGGCATCGGATGATTATCTGCAGCCGGAAATCGGCTATCTGGATATTCTCCAGCAAGCCGCCAAAAAAGGTCTGGATATTATTGCCTTTACAGACCACAATACGGTTGCGGGCTACCGCAGAATGCAGGAAGAGATTGACCAGTTAAAACTTCTCCAGCAGCTCAATCGCCTGCTGCCTGAAGAGGAAACTCGCCTGTCCGAATACCAGAAATTGCTGAAACGAATGTTAGTACTGCCCGGGTTTGAATTTACGGCTACTTTTGGTTTTCATATTCTGGCCATCTTTCCGAAAGATAAACCACTCCGGGATATCGAGCATTTACTGTTGGCATTAAACATCCCTTCAGATCAGATAGATGAAGGAAGTGTAACAGTAGGCGCGAGTGTGGATGTGCTGACGGCCTATAAAGCCATTCATGAAGCGGGAGGAATGGCCATTGCCGCCCACGCCAATTCCAATAATGGTGTTGCCATGCGCCGATTCCCATTTGGAGGGCAAACCAAGATCGCCTACACCCAGAACCCAAACCTGATTGCTATGGAAGTAACAGATCTGGAGAAAAAGGGACGACATGCGACAGCGTCTTTCTTCAACGGCAATAAACCGGAATATCCCAGACGCATGCACTGCATCCAGGGTTCTGACGCTCATCTGTTGAAAAAGATCTCAACCTTTCAGACCAAATTAGGTGTAGGAGAACGAACTACAGATGTTCGGATTCCGGAAAGAAGCTATGCCGCGCTGAAAGAGCTCTTTGAAAGCGACAACTTCTCGCGGACCAGACCCCATCAGCTCAGTTCGCAGCCCGCGTATGACTTCATTCGTGATGCTCGTGAGGAAGGAGCGAACTTCATGCAGGATTTCCACGAGAATATCACCGTCCGGGGTGGAAACTTGTATGACATCATCGCTGATATTTGTGCCTTTGCCAACTCAAATGGCGGGACGCTGTATTTGGGACTCTCTGCTCAGCCTGGGAAAGCTTTTGAGGGCATTCCTCGCCCCAATCAAAGCATTGGAAAGCTTCAATCCGAAATTAGTAAACGCATCAGTCCAGAATTAGCCTGTAAATTCGAGGTCCAGGAAACTGAAGGTAAGAAGGTCATTCAGGTGATGATTCCCAAGGGTGATGATCAACCTTATGCTGTAGATGATAATAAGATCTACTTGCGCACAGAAACTGAAACAGGCATGGCTGTCCGGGATGAGATTGTGGATATGGTGCTCCAGGGAAACAAAAAACAACTGGGTGGAACCGCTGCGGCCCATGCCGAGGCCAAGCCGATCTTTAGTTCGAAAGACGTATCGGATACATTAACCGAAGAAGAGGTTGTAGCGGATGGACAGGCTCCTCCCCGCACAGGGGTGGAAATTGTCTCTGTGGACAAACGCGGCGGTGAAAATTACTTCACGGTCCGGGATCTCCGAAATGGCAGCATGGTGAAAAACGTAACTCTGAAATCCTCCCGTAAGTTATGGCATTATGCGATCTCCCAGTACTCAAAATTACCTGCCAAAATTGAAAAAATGGATATTACCTGGCAGGGTGATCTGGGATTGGTGACCAAGAAGAAAAGGGGAAACTTTAACAGCTATGACCTGATCCAGCGCACCAGTGATGGGTACCGCCATTATTATGGCGTAACTGATGACGGCATTCATGACACCTGGGAAGGTTTGATCTAGGGATTGATCCATGAGCCTTACTATTGCCATCCTGACCGTCTCTGATCGATCCGCTGCTGGAACCCGGGAAGATCTCTCGGGGCCTGCTCTTGGGAAAGCTGTTAAGAGGGCGGGATGGGTTGTTTCTGCGACAGTGATCGTCCCTGATGAAATTCAGCAGGTATCAGACCAATTGAAAACATGGGCTGATTCAGGTGGAATTCAGGTCATTCTCACGACGGGCGGGACAGGATTTTCCCCGCGGGATATTACACCTGAAGCTACTGCAGCGGTGATCGATCGCCACGCACCTGGTTTGGCAGAAGCAATGCGGGCAGGTAGTCTAATTATTACTCCCCATGCTATGTTATCAAGGGCGACGGCAGGGACCAGGAAGAACACCTTGATCATTAACTTGCCCGGAAACCCCAAGGGCGCCCTTGAGAATTTCCGGATCGTTGCCCCCGTATTACCCCACGCAGTACAATTATTGGAAAATGATGACCGGGCAGAAGCTGGTCACCAACCTGGTCGGGCAGTATAGCGTCCTACCTGTTATGAACCCAGATGAGGAGATATAGGATGAAAAGAACTTATTGGATCGTATTATTTTTGATCATCATTGGAGTTCTCTTTAGCGCCTGCGGCAACGCTGGACAGGTTGATGCAACCGAGACTCCAGAGAAGGTTAACTCAATGGCAACGATTCAAGCATTAGGCGCCCAGACTACGCTTGTGCCCCCTACTCCTATGGGTGGGGTAGCGGTAGAGGGACCTGATGACTATGTTGGGATAATCAAACAGGCCTGGAATATCATCGATACCGAATATGTCCGGGATAATTTCAACGGCGCGGATTGGCCGGCTATTTACGATGAATATATTGTGCTGGCTGAAGATGTGACCTCCTCCGAGGAGCTGTGGAACCTGCTGGGGGAAATGGTTGGCGAGTTGGACGATTCTCACAGCCGTCATGTGCCGCCTGATCGCATGACAGCAGAATTTGGCATTGATACTGCCGCCGCTGGCGAAGCTCGAGCAGCCTCCGGTATAGAGATCTGGCCCGGTCCTTCCCGGGAAGATGAGTTCCTCACTGTTTGGAACGTCTGCGCCCAAAGCGTCGCCGCCCAAGCGGGCATCACCCGGGGAGATATTATCACCGCAATTGATGGCAATCCGGTTGTTAAAGAAGGGGACGATTTTAAACGAGAAGACCGAACAGCTGTTATCTTTGGAACCGCTGGAGATCAAGTCACTCTCACTGTCTGGCAGGGACCAAATCAGGATCCTGTTGATATTACACTCACCCTGGATGGGGTAGGGGGATGCCCTTATCGCTATCATGAGGTGGTGTCGGAAGATCCCCGCATCGGTTATATTCGTGTTCCAGATTTTGATGGCGATTCGGCATTTTCTATTTTCGAAAGCATCAAAGCCTTGGAAGAGGAACAACCCCTGGAAGGTTTGATCGTGGATGTGCGGCATAATCCAGGCGGAAATTCTGATGATTCCGTGGCTATCTTTACTGAAGGGATCGTTGGCACTGTCGGCAAACTCCGCGAGGGAGAACAGCGTACGATCTTCCGTATCCGCGGACCGGTGGAATGGAATGAAACGACCCCAGTGGTCGTATTGACTGATGGTTCCAGCCACAGCGCGGCGGATTATTTCCCGGCAGCAATGAAAGAATTAGGACGGGCAACCATCGTAGGAATGAATTCAGCTGGCAATACCGAAGGCATTACAGGCTGGTCGTTGGCTGATGGCACCCTGATCCGTCTGGCTGTGATGACCATGGCCCTGAATGATGGTACTGTCCTTGAAGGTATCGGAGTTACTCCGGATGTAATTGTTCCCTTGGGAACCTGGGGATTAAAGGTAGAACCTTTTGACCTTCAAATCCAGGCAGGGATCGATACTTTACTGGAGATGATCCAGTAAGGCGTAAAACTTGATTACTTCGGAAGTCTTCAGGCAGCCCGCCACGTTGGACGATCAGTTATAGGACTTCCGAAGTTTTGTTTCGATCTTGTCTGGTTAAGAGAAATCGGAAGTCACCTGATAGTCAGCAGATTGCTGACTATCTCCTTGAAGACTTCCGATTTTTGCTTGAGTATTCTAAATCCTGACCGGACCATCTTCGAAGACTTTGCGAGCAATCACCAGGCGCTGGATCTCACTGGTTCCCTCACCGATAGTCATCAACCGGGCGGCTTTGTACATGGCCTCAACAGGATATTCACGGCTGTATCCATACGATCCATGGATCTGGATTGCGCTGTATGAAGCTCGTTCAGCCATTTCAGTTGCAAATAACTTCGCTACAGCACCAGCCTGTGTAAAGGGTTTGCCTTGATCTTTTAACCAGGCTGCATAATATACCATCAACCTAGCGGCGTGAATTTCTGCGGCCGCGTCAGCAACCAGCCATTGAATGGCCTGGTGCTCTTTCAACGTTTTTCCAAATGTTTGACGCTCCTTGGCATAGCGCACACCTTCCTCGAGAGCAGCCTGGGCAATACCTACGGACAGCGCGCCAACGCTGATCCGACCTCCATCCAGGATCTTTAATGTTTGTTGTAAACCCTCACCTTCAACACCGAGGGTATTTGTAATTGGTACCCGGACATTTTCATAACGGACCTCGTGGCTGTGGGTTCCGCCAGCACCCATTTTCTTTTCTGGTGGAGCTACGGTCAATCCTTTGGAGTCTGTGGGAACAAGGATCAAACTCATCCCTCGGGATCCTTGTTCTGGATCCGAGATTGTCAGGGTGACAATAAATTCTGAGTCTCCAGCGTTAGTGATCCAGGCTTTGGAGCCTTGAATGATCCAATTACTACCGTCTTTTGTTGCCCTGGTTTTGACAGCTCTTAGATCTGAACCCGCCTGCGGTTCTGTTAGTGCCAGGGCGGTCAATTTTCCTTTTCCGGTCGCTACATCAGGAAGGAATGCCTTCTTTTGATCAGCTGATCCAAAAAGGACCACAGCTGCACAGCCCAGTTCGTTATGGGCTTCAATGGTCAATGCGGTTCCACCGTCTCCCCAGGCTAATTCTTCTATAGCGATGGCAGCGCTGATAGCGTCCAATTCTGCCCCGCTGTACTCTTCAGGCACGCTCATACCCAAAAGCCCCAAAGGTCCCATTTTCTTTATCACTGATGGGGGAATTTCTTCCTTTTCGTTGATCTCCTGGGCGAGCGGTTTTATCTCTTTGGCAACAAAGTCATGAACTACTTTTCGCCATAATCTTTGTTCCTCTGATAATTGAAAATCCATTTTCCACTCCTTTGCAGGTGGTATGAAGAATGATGTGTATCCTCCGATTTCCCCTGGAGGTGACATAGATCGTATCTACATTCTATACGCAAGTCCATTTAGAATCAAATTAAAATCGGCCCAGGCCAGGAATGGTCTCTGGTAGAATCAAGGGATAAAAAGGTCATAAAATATGGAAAACAAATCTGGCGCAGAAAATCCTGTTGTGATCATCACTGGCGCATCTTCAGGTATTGGAGAAAAAGCAGCATTAACCCTTGCTGAAAAAGGTTATCGGGTGGTGATAGCTGCCAGGCGGAAGGACCGCCTGGACGATATTGCGGAACAAATCCGGAAAATCGGGGGGGAAGTCCTCCCCCTTCAACTGGATCTATCACAAGTTGGACAAATCAAGGATCTTGTGGAAAGAACCAGGAATGTTTTTGGACGGATTGATGTCCTGGTGAATAACGCGGGATCAGCCCGCCATCTGTGGCTGGATGAACAATCCCTGGAGGAAAATATCCAGACTCAGCTGCAGGTAAATTTGATCGGGATGATCCAATTAACCCGACTGGTCATTCCGGAGATGGTTGCAAGCGGGTCCGGACAGATCATTCATATTTCATCCATTGCATCCTGGGTGGGTGTTCCAACCTATACCATATACAATGCCAGCAAGTTTGGCTCTCGGGGTTTTATGTCCAGCTTGAGGCGGGAACTGAGGGGGACTGGTGTAACCATTTCGGAAATTTTCCCTGGAGCAGTGGATACCGAGTTTGGCCAGGATCCTGACGTGAGTTGGAAAACTACCACGGTCACGCCAAAATTAGCCTTATTATCCCCCCAGTCCGTAGCAGATCAAATCCTGGAAATGATCCTGAGGAAAAAGACAAGATCCGTTATCCCTGGTTTTATGTGGTTAGCGATTTGGGCAGATGCCCACTTTCCCGGGATTGTCGGTTGGATATTGTCGAAATACTTTTATTCGTCGAATGGTGTGAGATATTCTTGGAGGCAGAGAAAGGAATAAAAAAAACAGCCTTGCATGGCTGTTTTTTGTGGTCTTGGGTTCTCTGTTCTAATTTATTTTTCTTCTGATTCTTCTTTGCCCAAGTCAAACTTGATCTTGTTATCTTCTTCCAGGATGTAGATTCCATTCCGGACCTGGTTCAATACCCGTTCGAGGGCGATCTCCAGATTTGTCAGGGTTTCTGCTACATATTCATCAGCTTCTGCCTGGGTCTTTTTAGCCTTTATCTCCGCTTCGGATTCAATCTGGTTGGCTTTCTTGCGGGCATCCTGGACGATGATATCCCGATCAGTCAGCTTGTCGCTTTTCTCTTTGGCAATATTTACTGTTCGATCCGCCTCTTCTTTGGCCTGGGCGATTAACCTGTCTTTGGTGGCTAATACCTGTTGGGATTTTTTTACCTCTTCTGGGATGGCAACCCGCATCTGGTCGATAATGTCCAGCATACGGTCTTCATCAACTATTACATTATGCGTGAATGGAATGGATCTGCTGTGGTTAATCAATTCTTCCAATCGATCCACAAGGTGTAAAATGTCCATTTTTACTCCTCCAAAAGAGTGTCCTTTTAGTATAACATGAAAAGGATTTCGTTAATCTCTCAGCGAAGTGGGAGGAACGATATTTTGGTCGCTGCCAAGCTCTAAAAATCGATCTTGCAAGGCTTTTTCTACGTAATCTGGAACCATGGAACTGACATCTCCATCCAGTGCAGCAATCTCGCGGACCGTGACCCCACTTAAGAAACTGTGGTCCTTATTTGTGATCAGTGCTACAACCTCAATATCTGGAGAGAGGCTATGATTGGCTAAAGCCATTCGGAATTCATATTCGAAATCTGAAAAGACCCGCAGCCCGCGCACGATCACCTGGGCATCGATCTGATGGCAAAAATCAACTGTAAGTCCGCTGTACCCCATGGTTTTAATGTTTGAGATCGGCTTGAGAGCTAGTTTGGCCAATTCTATTCTTGTATCTGGGGGGAAGAGAAGCTTTTTTAATGGTTGATCATATACTGCCACAATAACTTCATCAAATAGTCGGGAAGCTCGCCGGGCAATATCAATGTGTCCGTAGTGAATGGGATCAAAAGTGCCAGGGAAGACCGCTCTTATCATCAGTAGCTCCTCAACGTGAACGCTTTCTGTTAACTTATATCTCCGGTATTCTTTTGGGTCCAGAATTCTTTGACCGCTTTGGCCAGCTGCTGATGATTTTCCTGACTCAGATCCGGGTCTTGATTGAATATGGTTGAGGCTTCAGTGCGAGCCCGTTCTATCAGATCGAGATCGGTGATGCTGGCCAGTTTCAGTTCTGTATATCCTGATTGGCGAGTTCCCAAAAACTGACCGGGGCCGCGTATTTCCAGGTCTTTTTCTGCCAGAACAAAACCGTCATTGGTATCAACCATGGCTTGCAGGCGCTGGTTCTCTATTTCTTCTACAGTCCCGGGAACCAGAATGCAGTAGGATTTCTGATCGCTGCGTCCCACTCGTCCCCGGAATTGATGTAATTGAGCCAATCCAAAACGATGAGCGCCTTCCACCAGCATAACTGTGGCATCAGGTATATCCAAACCTACCTCCACAATTGAAGTGGATACCATGATCTGGATTTCCTTATCCCTGAATTGGATCATTACCTCTTCTTTTTCAGCTGGGTTTAGCTGACCGTGTAGCAGTCCAAGTTTGTAGTTGGGAAACACTTCTTCTTGCAGGCGATTGAATTCGTCCACAGCAGATTTTTCATTGACCTTATCGCTTTCCTCCACCAGGGGGTAAACAATAAATGCCTGGTTCCCTTTATCTACCTGCCCGCGGACGAGGCCAAAGGCCCGCTCTATCTCGCTGGGATTCAGCAAATGAGTCTCTACAGGAATACGGCCGGGCGGCATTTCATCGATAACCGACAATTCGAGGTCGCCATATATCGTTAAAGCCAGGGAGCGTGGAATTGGGGTCGCAGTCATTACCAGCAGATGGGGATTATTGCCTTTTTGTCGTAATGTACCCCTCTGTTCCACACCAAAGCGGTGTTGTTCATCAACGATTGCTAGCTGCAAGTTCTGAAATTTGACAGGATCCTGAAGCAGGGCATGAGTGCCAATGATCAGCTTGATTTCTCCATCGGCAAGTTGTTTACGTATGTCCGCTTTTTCGTTTTCAGGTGTAGCGCCGATCAGCAGGGCAATCTGATTTTCCGCCAGATCCCCAGATCCTTGTGTCAGCAATTTTTTCAGACTCTGAAAATGCTGTTCTGCCAGGATGCTGGTAGGCGCCAGGAATGCAGCCTGCGTTCCACCGTGAATGACGATCAAAGCTGCCAGAGCTGCGACCACAGTTTTTCCAGAACCAACATCACCCTGAAGTAAACGGTTCATCGGCGTTCCGGAACTCAAATCGGCCCGGACCTGGTCGAGAGCTTTTTTCTGGGCATTTGTCAGCTTGAAGGGCAGAGACTCAAGTTGGAGGAGCAGCCAATCTTCAGAGCTCTCAAATGTAGTGCCGGATCGGCTTTCCCACTGTTTCTTTTGACTCAACACGCCCATCTGCATCAGGAAGAGTTCTTCAAAAGCTAAACGCTGCTTGGCTTTTTGAAGCGATTGATCGGAATCTGGAAAATGGATCTCTCGGATAGCATTCGGTAGATCAGTTAGAGAATGATTGACGCGGATATTCTCTGGTAGGGGATCTGGAAGGTGAGGGGAGTATTCCTCGACAATATCGTGGATCACACCCCGGAGCCATTTCTGAGTAACGTCCTTTGTAAGCGGATATACCGGAACTATGCGATTAGTATGGAGCTGTTTTTCACTTAGTGGTTCCCACTCCGGACTGTTCATGACCAGGCGCCCCAGGTATTGTTCAACCAGGCCGCTTAATACGACTTGTTTGGCTTTTGTAAGTTGATTTTCGATCCAGGGTTGATTGAACCAGGTTGCGCGGATTGCGCCGCTTTTATCTGATATCAGCGCTTCAACGATCGTCATTTTTCCGCTGCGTACCGCCCTTGAAGAAACGCTCTCCACCGAGCCAATGACAGTGACAAACTCTCCATACCAGAGGCTGCCAATAGGTTTTAACTTGGAGTAATCGTCATGTCTCCGCGGAAATGTGTATAGCAGATCGTTAATGGATTGGATGCCCATCCTCTCGAGGGCTTTCTGCTTCTTTTCACCGATGCCTTTAATGGTTGTGATCGGAGCCTGAAAATCCAGATCAAGGATTACTTTTGGAGGATCCTTTTTTGGTGCGGGCGCTTGGGGAACCGGCTCAGACTTTTCTGGTTCAGGAGCAGCAGCAGGCTCAGGTTTTTTGGGTTGGCCAGACTCCTGCTCCGGTTGGCTTTTGGGCTGTTTGGTTAACGGGGGTTGTTTCTGGGTTTCGCTTTCTACCCCTGTTTCCCTGGTAACGCGCTGCCAGATGCCTTTTAATACCACTTCGCGGGAGTCTTCACTCAAACGGTGATAATCACGCAACCGGCTGATCACAGCCTGGATGATCTGTTCCGATAATTGATCTTCCCTGGCTTCCATTTCCCAGGCGGAGAGGATATTTGAAAGTCCACCCATAACCGCCTTGTTATCATATTCCCGTTCAGCTTCTAAACGGAAGAATTTTCGTAATTTCTGTATTGAAGGTTTCATTAGGGTTATTTTACCACCGCTGCAAAACCAATCCCATTAGGACCGACATGTGTGCCAATGATTGTGGTGACATTTACAAGCAGGGGTTCAGGAATTTCCGGAGGAGAAAATTCTTCAATGAATCTCTTTCCTGTTTTCAGCGCATTGGTATGCATCACGGACAGGTATTCCAGTGTGCCTAATTTCCGGATGGAATCCCCCAGGAATTGAATTCCTTTCGACCTGGACCGGGCCAGGCCCCGATTTAATACCTGGCCATTTTTCAGCTCAACGATCGGTTTGATGTTCAACAATGATCCCAGGCGGGCTTTGGACCAGGATACTCTCCCGCTGCGGTGAATGTACTCGAACGTATCCAGTAAGGCAAAAACAATAACTCTGTTTTTAACGGATTGAATTGCATCTAAGACCTCGGTCAGGGGTAACTTTTGCTGAACCATTTTGGCAGCATGGATGGCCTGAAAACCCAGGCCCAGGCTGAGCTGCTCGCTATCAAGGACATTAATGATTTGATTGAACTCTTGGGACGCCAGTCTGGCGGCATTATATATACCGCTAAGCGCGCTCGCCGCATGTATGGATATGATATCGGTGTAACCTTCATCAAATATTTGTTTATACAAACGCTGAAATCTGCCCGAGGAGGGCGCCGCCGTGGTAGGTAATTTCTTCAGGGTAGGAAGACGAGTATAAAAATCGTTCCTGGAGAGATCAAATCCGTCCTGGTAGGTTTTGTCTTCCAGGGTCAGATCGACCGGGATCTGGAAGATGCTTAATTCTTCCCGTAGATCAGCAGGGATATCGGAAGTGCTATCAGTGACGATGGCTGTGGACAAGGATCTCTCTCCTGATTATAAAAACGGCGGAGCTTATGAATAAGTCCGCCGGTGAGCGACACAAGACCGAATTTCTTATTATTCGATCGAGAAAATGAATTGGTAATGGGGCTGACCCCCGTATTGTAATTCTACTTCCTGATCAGGATATTTCTCCTGGATGAATTCTGCCATTTTCTCGGCATCTTCTGTTGAGATATTTTCACCATGGAACATGGTGATAAGTTCAAGGTCTTCTGCTTTAGCGGTTTCCAGAAAGATCAGGCATCCATCTTTCAATGATTTATTGGAGCCAACCAGTTTGCCATTATGGAGAGAGATGATCTCACCTTCCTTGACCTCAATCCCGTCGATTTCCACATCCCTGACGGCTGTGGTGATCTCTCCACTTTCAATATCGTTGACGGCCGAATTCATATCTTTGGCAACATCAGCTAATTCCTGCCCGGGAATCAAACGCAGCATGGCAGCTAATCCCTGGGGAACAGTAACCGAGGGAATCACTTCCACCTGTTTTACCGAGACTTCGGCCGCGGATGTTGCCGCCATCATGATATTTTTATTATTTGGGAGGATGATGATCTTATCGGTTGGGAGGTCTTCAAATGCAGCCAGGATCTCCTGGGTGCTGGGATTCATGGTCTGGCCGCCCTCAACGATTGCTGCTGCTCCAAGGCTGGCGAATATCCGTGAAAATCCTGATCCGGGAGAGATAGTGATTACTCCAAGATCATCGGGTCCTACCTTGGCTAGCTTGAGGGGTTCTTCACGCTGAGCCCCAGCCGGAGAATCTACCTGGATCATCAAATTCTCGATGTGGACTTTCGTGATCGTTCCCAGGGTCATAGTGTAATCAATGGGTTCGTAGCGTTTTTCCGTTGCCACATGAATATGCATTCGGTAGATGCCATCCCCTTCGCCTACCTGGATGGAAGTGCCGATCTTTTCAAGATCTTCGTAATAGTTTTCCAGTACTAAAGGTTGATCAGGTTGAAAATCGACAATGACCTCATAATCCTGGCCGGGTTCCGCGTTGTTCAATGCTTCCTGCTGACCGATCACCGAAAGTGGTTGAACGTGGACGGGTTCTATGTCCAGGGGTTCTCCGTCAATGAAACGCACCATGCCTTCAAAGATGTGCATTAATCCCTTGCCGCCGGCATCAACCACACCAGCCTCTTTCAGCACATCCAGGAGTTCAGGAGTGTGCTCCACCGAAACCTGGGCTGCATCAGTTACGATCCTAAGGATCTGATAGGGATCTTCTGTATCCTTTAAACTTTTTTCAGCTGCAATGGCCATGTCTTTACAAACTGTGAGGATGGTGCCTTCTACAGGGCGGACAACACCTTTGTAGGCGGTATCTCGAGCCTGCTTTAAACCCTCTACAAGGCATTTTCCATTTATAGTCTCACATTCTTCAAGGCCTTTGGAAAAACCTCGCCAGATCTGGGACAGGATCACCCCCGAGTTGCCCCGGGCGCCCATTAATGCTCCATGGGCGAGTTTTTCCGCTAACTCCCCCACACTCTCTCCGGATGAGTTGGAAATCTCGTTATAAGCTGCCTGGAGAGTAAGCACCATATTCGTACCGGTGTCACCATCAGGGACTGGAAAGACGTTTAATGCGTTAACTGATTCCTGGTTGGTCCGAAGCCAGGTCAAACCAGCATTCATTAATTCTTTGTATTGAACGCCATCAATTGGCCTATTATTTGTTACCGATTGTTCTTCACTCATACCACTGTACTCCTAAAGGGATCAGTCCTGTTTCCGAGTATCATTCGCCGTTACTGATACGCAGGCCTTGAACATGGATATTGATTTCATTCACAGGAAGTCCCAAGGAACTTTCAACCTGGTAGCGCACAGTATTGGCAACACTGGCGGCAACAGATTTTATCCGGGTGCCATATTCTATGATGATGTAAATATCAATATTGATCTCTTGGTTTTTGTAGTCAACATCGATACCGTGGGTTGGATCCTTGACCAGGGCATGGGCGAGTTCGTCAGCGATGTTCTTAGATGCCAGGCCGACAACGCCGTAAGATCGTTGAACTGCCTGGAAGGCAATAGTTGCGATTGCTTGTTTAGATATTTGGATGTCGCCTTTAGATGTATTCTCTTTTGTCATAGAAATCACCATTCTCTTGATTGATAATTGCAGGATAATTCACAGATGCCAAATTTTAACATAAAATGAGGGGAAAGGTAGGTATCCTCTTGATGAATGGTATGTTGTATGGTAAGATTGGCGGGCTTGACTAAATGAAAAAGCATTGGATTTGATCTTTTTTTTCTAATTTGTTGAGCATTCAGTTTTATAAATATCAATGAATGAGGGTACAAGCAATGGCGAAATGTGAAAATTGTGGAAAAACTACAGCGTTTGGGCAAAGCCGCCCCTGGTCGAAAAAGACCACAAAACGAAAATTTAAACCAAATCTGCAGAAAGTCACTGTGTTTGAGGATGGTAAAAAAATCCGCAAAACCCTCTGCACCCGCTGCATTCGCACATTAACGAAAGTTTGAACCAATATATGTAACACTGAAGTTCTTATTTCGTTGTGAAGAATTTGAGAATAAAAAAACCCGGAGCCTGATTGAACTGACTCGGGGTTTTTATATTTAACTTGTACTATAACTTCTCAGTCAGTGATTCTATCCCTGCCTGTATCCCCTGGGGATGCTTGAATATCGCGCTCGCGGCCACAAATATCCGGGCACCCTGGTCATAAGTCTGACGGATCGTTTCGGGGTTGATGCCGCCGTCCACTTCTATCAGTACTTCTGGATTGATTTCATCCAGCATCTTCCTGATCTGATTAATTTTTGGGAGTACCTCAGGCAAAAAAGATTGTCCTGAAAATCCTGGATTGACCGACATTACCAGAACCAGGTCCACATTCTTTAGAAAGGGTTGAATTGTATCCGCGCTAGTACCAGGATTGAGAGTGATTCCTGCTTTGCAGCCCAAGTCGTGGATCATTTTCTGAGTTTTATCCATATCTGGGCAGGTTTCGATATGCACTGTAAGGCTTGAAGCGCCTGCGGCAGCAAATTTATCCAGGTATCGTTCAGGTTCTTCGATCATCAGGTGTACATCCAGAGGTAGCTCTGTGGCTCTTTGGCATGCATTCACCAGAACAGGTCCCATGGAGAGGTTAGGTACAAAGTGTCCATCCATGACATCGATATGGAACCAATCCGCCCCGGCATCCTTGGCCTGTTTCATTTGATCCCCGAGCTGGGTGAAATCAGCCGAAAGGATAGAGGGTGAGAGCAGGTAATCTTTTTTAAACATAATGACAACCTTTAATCGTAAGAATATTCTGGGAATATGATTGATCTAATTCAATTTGAAATACACCCAGAGCCAGAAAGGGATCAGACCACCAACGGTAATCAGAGCAAGCAAACCCAACAATATGGTCAGCCACTGGCGGGCAGGATGTTTATTCTCCAACTCCAGGATGGTATTGAGAGCTGGGTCCTCAGGCGGTGCGGGTATTGACTCTGGAGTAAAATTATTTTCTTGTGTTTCTGTGAAACTGATCACGATCCTGCCTAATTGATCTGCTGTCCTGTACCGGGAACTGGCTTCTTTGGAGAGAACTTTTAGAATGATCTCTTCAAGGGCGGGGGAGATCTCCGGGTTAAGAT
>Ga0209834_10000232_pt1 | contig 34287 bp, 31 predicted proteins | sample Mar14236cmmetaG_FD_184134 | JGI IMG/M metagenome (GOLD analysis project Ga0209834, IMG submission 184134) | Marine hydrothermal vent microbial communities from Guaymas Basin, Gulf of California to study Microbial Dark Matter (Phase II) - Marker... ... | reverse complement strand
GTTTCTATGAATTCTCCGATGTCGAACTCATCAGAAGATTCCTTGACTGATTTGTCCGCACTTCCGAGAATGGCACCCATATCAAGCCCAAGATCCTGCCCTATCTCAATCAACGAGTCAGCAAGATCATCGAGGCTCTTTCCACTGGCACCGGCCGCTGCCTTGACAACTATTTCCAAAGCTGAAATTGCGTCTTCACTGAGATCAGTCGCAGCAATTGTTTCAGCAAGATCCAGAAGTGTTTCTGTTGAATCAATCAAAGTTTTCAAATCTTCCACACCGATGTCCAAATTGAGTTCTTCTGACAACACACTTCCAGCCAGAGCCAACGCCTCTGTGTAATTACCGCCGTTAAGAGCTTCATCAGCGCTACTGAGCTTTTCTTCAGTAGTTCCCGTTGACAGCAAACTGTCAAGATCAAAAGACCGGAACAGATTAATCCCGCACGAAGAAACCAAGAGTGCCGCTAACACGACTATCCATGTAACTGCAATACCTTTGAATCTCAATACAGCCACCTCCCCTCATTCTCTATATATATTACATCAAAACAGGTGCACATTCTTAAATATAGAGACCATTATAAGTGAAACAACAGCCATTATCTTTATCAGAATATCGAGAGATGGTCCAACTGTGTCTTTTAGAGGATCTCCCACGGTATCTCCCACAACCGCGGCTTTGTGCGCGTCTGTTCCTTTTCCCAATCCTGGTATCTTGCCCTGTTCAATGTGTTTTTTGCCGTTGTCCCACGCCCCACCTGCATTTGCCGTAAACAGGGCTAACATGATACCGCTGAGAGTTGTTCCGATGAGAAGACCTCCCACAAACTTTGGACCAAAGAGAAATCCTGTGACTATTGGAGTTGCCACAGATATGAAAGCAGGTAACTTCATCTCCTTTAAAGCACCGGATGCACTGATTTCCACACATGTTCTGTAGTCGGGCTTTGCCGTTCCTTCCATGAGACCTGGAATCACGCGAAACTGCCTTCTAACTTCGTCTACCATTCTCATCGCGGCTTTTGCCACCGCGTTGATCAATATGCCGCTGAAATAGTATGGAAGGGCTGCTCCCAAAACAGCTCCGGCAAGAGTGCTGGAATTGAGCATGTTGAGCTGGAGTAATTGGCTCAAGCTAATGCTGCCACCTTCACCGGGGTTTATGTGTGAATACATATAAGAAGCAAACAAAGAAAGCGCAGCCAGCGCGGCGGAGCCGATGGCGAAACCTTTACCAATAGCCGCAGTGGTGTTTCCCACCATATCAAGTCTGTCAGTTATGGCGCGCACCTCTGGATCGAGCTTGCACATTTCACTTATTCCCCCGGCATTATCTGCAATCGGCCCGTAAGTGTCAACAGAAACAGTTGCGGCAACAAAGGAAAGCATTCCTATGGAAGCCATGGCCACTCCGTATAACCCGGCTATTCTGTCGGCTACCATTATAGCTAACAGAAGCGTCATGGATGGAAAGAGAACGCTTTTCATTCCCAATGAGAGACCATTTGTGATTACAAGAGCGGTGCCACTTTTTGAAGATTCGCTGAGCCTTATCGTTGGTTTGTAGTTATCAGAAGTGTAGTATTCGGCAAACCAGCCGATTATTATTCCTGAAATGATACCCGTTATTGAAGCCAGCCATGGGGAAAGTACACCCGCTCTGAAACCAGCTTTGTCCAATCCCTTGGATCCTCCGAGGTAAAACCACGTGACAATACCGTTTAGAACGACGGAAACAGAAGCGGAAGTCCAGAGAGAAATGTTGAGCTCTCGATGTGGCCTATTTGAAGGCTTTTTGACTATCACATACAAAATCCCAATCATCGCCGCTATAACACCAATATTTGCGAAGATAACAGGATAAATGACAAGCTTCCTTGCCGTTTCATAGGGTATGTTCCCACTGGTCAACACGTAGAACATGTATGAAATTAAGACAACAGCGGATATCAATGAACCCACATAGCTTTCTAAAAGGTCTGCGCCTAAGCCTGCCACATCTCCAACGTTATCCCCAACGTTGTCAGCTATGGTAGCTGGGTTCCTGGGATCATCCTCGGGGATTCCAAGTTCAGTTTTTCCCACAAGATCTGCTCCCATGTCGGCGGCCTTCGTGTAAACACCGCCTCCCACACGGTCAAACATGGCTATCAGTGAGCAACCAAGTGCGTAGCCTGAAACTGTCATCGCGAATGGTATGAAGGAAATTCCCATCCAGTTTCTCGTGACTACCAATTGAGATACGTCGAGTTGTCCCATGATCATACCGAAGATAGCGTAAACTGCTGTCAAGCCCAAGAGCGCGAAACCTGCCACAGATAGCCCCATAACGCTCCCGCTCTGGAAAGCCACTTTCAAAGTTTTTCCAATGTGTTTTGTCTCTCTTGCTGTGTTCGAGACTCTGACATTTGCTTTTGTTGCAATTCTCATACCTACTAATCCTGCGAGTGAACTCATAAAAGCGCCAAGAATAAACGCGACACCCACATACCACTCGGTTATGATCCCAAGAATCACGGCAAGTGGTATCGCTATTGTAAAGACCACCTTGTATTCGTGTTTTATGAATGCGTCCGCTCCTTCATAAATTGCCATCGAAATCTCCTGCATCTTCGAGGTGCCAGCGGGTCTCTTGACAGTTTGTCTGAAATTAAATGCGGCAAACATCAAAGCGAGAATCGGAACGGCGATTATAAAGAAAAACATTGTCTCTCCTCTCCTTTCATAAGTGCTATAACTATAATTTACCAGTTCTTCAGTTCTTTCAATTTTTCCCATAGAACATGGGCGAGATCTGGATCAACTTCATTAAGCTTAGTAAGAAAGTCTTTGACTTTGTCCGAGTCCATTACAGAGATAATCTCTGCCAAGTTTGAGAGTGTTATTGATCCTTCTCTTACCCAGAAGATAATTCTGTCAATGTCCACAGTGTTCATGGTACTCGTGGCTTGTTTTCTTTTTGTGAAAATTTCTTCAGTACTCACCTCTGTAAACCTTCCTGAATAGTCACCCCAGGCGCTGACTATTTGTTTCCACACCGGTGCAGCGTTACCACCTCCCGTTAAGTTTTTTCCGTCCACTGCAACACACATTAAGAACGACTCATCACCACCGATGAACCACGCGGTGTTTTCTGAAGTGCCGGTCTTTCCCGCCACTGGCGAACTCAATTTGGCCAAATTTCCAGTTCCTCTTTGAACAACTTCTTTCAGAATTCGAACCATAACTGCACTCACCGTTGTGGGATCCATGACTCTGTTAAACACCTTTCCAATTACCTCGGGACTTGCATTGTAGACAACAGTTCCGTATGGATCTTCAATTCGTGAAATGATTCGCGGTTTTAACACAACTCCACCGTTGAACACCGGACAGTAGGCTTTGAGTAGTTCTTCAGGAGCTGACTCTACCGTTCCAAGTGCAACGGTTAGATCATCCGGGTAAAATCCGTCGAGCATCAGTTCATTTTTTAGAAAACTCACGACTTTTGTTTTACCAAGCTGGAGGAAGAGGTTTATCGAAGGAATATTGCGTGACTTCACGAGCGCATCGCGCAGGGTTACAACAGCAGTGTATTGCTTGTCGAAGTTCTCGGGCGTCCATTCCCCTATTCTTATCGGCATATCTGTTAAATAGTCTTCTGGGCTCCATCCTTGAAGAAGAGCAAAATAGTAGTACAGAGGCTTAATAGAAGACCCTATTTGACGCGTTCCTTGTGGATAAGAAACACCTATCCCTCTGTAGGCTAAGACCTGTCCAGTTGATGGGTTAACAGCTTCAACAGCCATATTGTTTGAGGTGTTGTTATGCACAGATTGCATCAGATCACTGTTGAGATAAGTGAATATTTTGTAGCCTTGTTTTAGCTGGTCAAGGTCAAAACCGAGCTCCTCAGCTTCTCTTGCCACACGCCAGAAAAGCTCCTCATCAACCCCGTTATTTTCAGGTTTTGGGGCAAAGGAAATGTTCTCCAGTTCCTTGACAAGAGCCTTGAAGTCATCACTGCTGATATAATTTTCATCTTCCAATCTCATTAAGACGACTTTTCCTTTGCTCAACGCGAGTTTGGCATTGCTGAAAGGATTGAAATTTTCCGGGGATTTCAAGAGACCTACCAGAACAGAAATCTCTGGCAACGACAGTTCATTGATGTCTTTTCCAAAATAGTAGTGGGATGCGCTTGGAAGACCGTATAAGCCGTTACCCGTGTAGATAGAGTTGATGTACATAGTTAGTATCTCTTCTTTGGTGAGAATTCTTTCGAGCCAAAGCGAGATAAAACCTTCCTTAATTTTGCGGGTGAGGGAGCGTTCCTGTGTTAAATACAGTGTGCGTGCAAGCTGTTGTGTAATCGTACTTGCTCCTTCGACAACAGACATTTCAGAGAGGTTTCTTAGGAAAGCCCTGACGATTCCAAAAAAGTCAATACCAATGTGTTGTTTAAATGTTTTGTCTTCAGAGGCGATCAAGGAATTAACTACAAGCGGGGATATCTGGTTCAAATCTTTCCAAAGAGATCTCGACAGCATTACCGGTTCCCCGCTATCGTAGCATATAATTAAGCTACTGGGCAGATTGTGCTCAGGCGCTGATAACGGTTTTACAACAGTCAAATAGCCGCACCACAACCCCAGAAAGGAGCAAGAAAAACCAATGAAAAAGGCAATTTTTCTCAGTCTGAATCCTCCTCACACAAACCAATTCCGACAGATCACAGAATTGTTGTAACAAACCCCCATTATATGATAAAACTGAAGTGTTCAGTATTTGTTTCTTAGATGCAACGAATAAGTATGACACAACTTAGGTAGGTGATAAACCTTGCGAAAACGCTTCAGAGAACTGGGGTTCAATTGGGGAAATCTCTCAACAGGTCCTCTTAACAGAATAAGCGATGTTCCTGGTGTTCTTGTTGGTCATAAAACTTTGATATGCGATGAACCAACAACGATTCGTACGGGAGTGACAGCCATCGTGCCTCGCAGTGGTGTGTTCAACAAACCCGTAACCGCAGCTTGTTCTGTCTTGAATGGGTATGGCAAATCGTTGGGATTAATACAGGTTGAAGAACTCGGTCAGATAGAAACACCGATAGTTCTCACCAACACTCTTGCAGTTGGGCAAGCTTTTCAGGGGATAGTGGATTATGTGAAAAGCTTCTCTGATGTACAGAGTATTAATCCCGTCGTAGGTGAATGTAACGATGGTTTTCTGAATGACATACGTTTTCAGGCTGTAAGACCTGAACACGTGATAGATGCCATAAATAATGCTCAAAAATGTTTCAGCATGGGCACAGTTGGAGCAGGTACGGGAATGGTTTGCTTTGGATTCAAAGGAGGAATAGGTAGTTCTTCGAGAAGGATTGTTATAACAGAGGGCGAGTTCTTCGTGGGAGCCCTTGTGCTTGCAAACTTTGGCTCTTTTCAGGACCTGCTCATTTTAAACGTGAGAGTCAAAGATGTGGCAGCGGCGGGGATTAAGCGTCATTCTAACCCCTCTGGTTCTATAATAATAATTCTCGGCACAAATGCTCCTTTAACGGCACGCCAGTTGAAAAGACTTGCCAATCATTCATTTCTGGCGCTTGGTATGCTTGGAGCTCCTGGGTACCATGGCAGTGGTGATGTGTGCATAGCGTTTTCAACAACAGAGGGCAGGGTAGTCGAAACTAAGGAAACATTTGATCAGCTCTTCAGAGCTACTGTGGAAAGCGTATATGAAGCTGTTTGTGACTCTCTTTTTTGCGCTGAAACTCTGTGTGGATTCAAAGGTACGGTTAAAGCCATCCCGATTAGTGAACTGAGCGCTCATTTCAAGAAGTGATGTTAGAATCTCTTTGGAGGTGTGATCGTGCAAGATATGAATTATACGAGGAATATATGCATAATTGCTCACATAGACCACGGCAAAACCACTCTTATTGACAGAATACTCGAAAGAACAAAGAGCGTTGATCCGCATATCATGCATGATCAATACCTTGATATGATGGATATAGAAAGGGAACGCGGAATCACAATTAAAGCGCAACCTGTCAGGGTGATCTACGAAAAAAATGGAAAGTCCTATGAGATAAACATTGTCGATACTCCTGGTCACGTGGATTTCTCTTATGAAGTGAGCCGTAGCATGGCCGCCTGTGAAGGTGCGATACTCCTTGTTGATGCTTCACAGGGTGTAGAAGCGCAGACTGTCGCTCATACCTATTTGGCGCTTGAGAATGAACTGGAACTAATACCGGTTTTGAATAAGATTGACTTGCCAATGGCAAATATCGAAGAAACAATGCTTGAAATTGTTGATCTTCTTGGAGTAAAAGAAACCGAAATCCTTAAGGTGAGCGCAAAGATGGGAACAGGCGTGGAAGAATTGCTTGAAGCGGTTGTTGAAAGAATTCCACCTCCCAGCGGAGATCCCAATGCTAAGCTGAGAGCGCTGATATTCGATGCCAAGTACGACAAATACAGAGGTGTTATTGTTTCGATCAGAGTGTTCGATGGTTCTGTTAAAAAGGGAATGGAGATTCAAATAATGTCCACAGGTGAAACATATGAAGTCATTGAGGTAGGAATATTCACACCTGTGATGATGCCAACTGAAGATTTAGGACCCGGTGATATCGGGTACGTGATAGCGGGTATTAAAGAAGTCTCAAAGGCAAGAGTTGGAGATACGATTACTAATAGTAAGTTTCCTTCCTCAGATCCTTTGCCTGGATACCGAGAGTTGAAGCCAATGGTTTATGCCAGTATGTTTCCTGGTTTGCCAGAGTACTACGACGAATTGCGCAAAGCCCTCGAAAAACTCAGCCTTAACGATTCTGCTTTGAGTTTTGAGCCAGTTCATTCACCAGCTTTGGGGTTTGGATTTCGGTGTGGTTTTCTCGGACTTCTTCATATGGATGTTGTGAAAGAAAGGCTTGAGCGTGAGTTTGAAATGGCTGTTATACTGACTGCTCCAAATGTCCAGTACAAAGTTCTTATGAAGAGTGGAGAACAGATTTTCGTAAACGATCCAGCGAAATTTCCAAAAGAAGATGATATAGATCAGGTCTATGAGCCGTTTGTAAAATTATCTGTAATAACACCAAGTGAGTATGTCGGTTCAATTTTCACAAATCTTCAAAATGAAAGAAGATCAACTCTGCTTCACACCGAGAACACAGGTAAGAACAGAGTAATCATGTACTTCAAAACCCCTCTGGCTGAGATAATCACAGACTTCTTCGATAAATTGAAAGCTATCAGCCGCGGCTTTGCCAGTATGGATTATGAATTTCTTGGCTATGAGGAATCCGATGTTATCAAGATACAAATTCTTGTGAACCGAGAAATCGTGGACGCCCTTTCAACAATATGTCACAGGGACAAGGCTTATTCAATCGCAAAGAAATTGGTTGACAAGCTCTCTGAGCTCATACCACGCCACCAATTTCAGATTCCCATTCAAGCAAAAGCCTTTGGAAGGATAATAGCGCGCTCGGACATAAAAGCGCTTAGAAAAGATGTTCTCGCAAAGTGTTATGGTGGTGATGTTACAAGAAAAATGAAGCTGCTGGAAAAGCAAAAAGAGGGTAAGAAAAAACTCAGAGAAATAGGGCGTGTCAGCATACCTCAGGAAGCGTTTCTGGCTCTTCTCAGGATTGATGAGCAGGAGAAGTGAATTCCTTGAGTTTTTTTACTATCTCTTCTTCATCGCTGAGAAATCGGTATAATTGAGGTTCCTTTACGATTATCATCGCTATTGCCTGAATGATGTTTTCCTTTGTTTCCCGGCCCAACTGCGGGTCTTTGTATCCTTTCACAAGATACCTCAGAGAAGAATCGTTGCTAATATGAGCCAGAGCCATAACAGCTTGGTCGGCAAGCTCCTCTTTGTAATCATCCTCTGTTAGAAAGTATCCAAGAATATCAACGAACTTTTCGCCGTCTCCTAACTTTGCAAGCGCTTCGTATATTACCAACAACTCCTGTTCCGTGTTGTAACGATCCATAATTTCATATAGATGTTGCTTTATAGATCTTTCGCCGAAATTTGAGAGTACATCTATCAGGTACAGGAGCAGAATGTCCTTCTTTCTTCTCTCTTTAAGACGGGATCGGAATATCTCAAGCAGAGGTTTGCGAGCTTTATCTCCCAGTGCATAGATAGATTCCAAAGCTATTTCCCTAACTTCCTGCTGTTCATCCTCCAGCAGCTCGATGAGCTTGGGAATTGCATCAACACCTTTTTGCTCAACAATACGCTCGATCAACTTCTTGTATTTTTCTAAAGCCAATGAACTTCCTTCCCCCCTTCAACAACCAACTTTCTTTCAAAGTAATCCGCGAATTCTGGGTCATGCGTGACAAAACCTATCACTTTGTTAAGGCCTTCCAGCTTTCTCAAAATTTCTGATACCTTTTCTTTGTTAACCTGGTCCAATGACGAAAAACCTTCATCTACAAAGAACGCCTCCATTTCTCCCGCGGCTGTTTCCGCCACTGAAACCGCTAAAGCAAGGGAAACGAGGGTTTTCTCACCGCCAGAAAGTCCTGAAGCGTCTCTCACAGTATCAACATCACGGATTGTGAATCCCTTTTCACTGAGGGCAAGGGAAAATCTGCCTTCGGTCAATCTGTCGAGTAACATGTTCGCCCTCTCTATTACATTGCTCAGAGCAGATCTAACTAAGTATGCCTGAAATTCCGCGCTTCCAAGAGACTTCTTGACCAGTGAGAGGATCTCCAATTCTTTCTGAACTTCTGAAACAGAGGTATCCAGTTCTCTTTTTTTGGTTCCCAATTCTTTCAAACGGACTACACTCTGTTCAGTTATCGTTTTCTGACGTATGATTTCCTCTTTTTTCTCTTCGAGATACGAGATATCTTGCTCAAGCTTCCTGACAGAGTCTTCAAGGTTAACGCCGGTGTCACCAACAACTTTCAAAAGCTCTTTAATTCTTGTTCTCAGCTGACTGATCTGTGTCCTAACAGTCTGAAGTTTTTCCTCGCTTCCACTGATTTCAAGAGCTATGTATCTGTGATAATCTTCCTCGGATAGGCCTTTTTCAGCCAGTTTCGAAGCAAATACTTTTTGTGCAGCGCGATAGTCTTTCTGCAACTCTTTGAGTTCTTCACGACGCTGACTCGCCGTCAATTTCAATTGCTCCATTGTTCTGATGTTTTCTTCAAGTTTGCCCTCTTGCCTTTCAATCTGGGAATGAATCTTTCTTTCCTGCGCCACAAGGGTTTCGAGCTTCTGAGTAAGTTGTTTCATCTGATCTGCGTTCTTATCGTCATAACCCAGTGTTCTCAGTTTTTCCAACAACAGTTCAGCCTGTTCGGTAAGAGATTCTTTTTGCTTGGTTCTATCACTGATCATTTTCTGTGTCTGTTCTTTTGATATTTCCAAGTAATTCAGTTTTGATCTGAATTCAGCCGCTTTATCCTTAATACTCTCTTCTTTTTGCCGAAGCTCTCTGTAAAGCGCAATATCTGCTTGTCGGTGTTCTTTGTGGTGCCTTTTTGTGTATATGTTTCCGCACACAGGGCACACATCTCCATCGTTCAGCTCTCTTGTAATCTCGTTCGCCATCCACAGTACGACATTGTTCTTCAAAGCTCGGATCCTTTCTGAAATTCTTTCAAGTTGCGTTTCCAATTGTTCAAGAGATTCACGATGTCTTTTTATGGAAGAATTTGTTTCACTCAGCGATTCACTGAGTTTCCTCAACTCCTCGTCGGTGAATGTGATCTGAGTTTTCAGTTTTTCCAATTCTTTCAATGTGGGGCGAGCCAGTTCTTCAATTTTTCTCAATTCTTCGATCCGTTCTTTGATTGTCTTTTGCTCTTGAATTAGATTCTCTTGATCTTCTCTCAGTCCTTCGAGTGATTTTCTTGCAGTTGTGATACTCCGCTGCAAATTTGAGATTTCGCGGTCTATCTGGTCACAGGAGCTTTTAGCAGATGAGTACCTCTCCTTCACGTGTTCCAGCCTGAGAAAATCACCTTCTATTGATTTTGCAAGCCTTATCATCTTTTCAAGTTTTGCCTGAGAACAGAGCTTTTCTTCCTCTTTGAGGAGTTCTTCAGTTTCACTTTTCAACTTCTTCAATTCCCTGCAAGCTTGTACTTGTTGGCTGATTGCATTTTGTTCTTCACGCTTTCTTTGCAACGCTTCCACAAGTTTTGAATACTGAGAGTCCAACTCGGTGAGAAGCGTTGTGGGATTCATCTCTTCCAGTCTAACCATCTCAGATCTCAGATCTGTGAGCTGTCCGAGGTAAGCCTGCTCAGAGGCCTTCTTTGAGGCGATTGTCTCTGATAGTTTTGTCATAAGTGTTTGAAAAATCCTTCTTGGGAGAAAAATGTCGATGATTATTCTGGATATCTCAGACCATGTGGACGTCAGCATTTTTGATGATTGTCCCTGAGGTAGCAAGAATGTGGTTACGAATGTTTCATAGGTTACTCCTACGATGTCTCTGATACTTTGTTCAACTGATCTTGTTCCCGTCGCAATTATTTTTTCGTTTTCAGAGAGACGTGCTGCTGTTGCTCCTGAGGACTTGATCAGTCTCACTATTTCGTATTTTTTGCCACCTCTCAAGAATACATACTTCACTTCACATGCAGTTGATCCGCTCCTCAGATAGCTCAATGGGCTTCTTCTACCGTATCTAACCCCATAACCGTATAGAGCGAAGACAATCGCTTCGAGTATCGAGGATTTTCCAGCGCCATTCTGCCCAAGAATGAGAAATACTCCATCGCTGAATTCTAAGTTGCATTTTTCTATTCCCAGAAAATTGGATATTTCAAGTTTCAGGGGTTTCAGAAAACTCAACCTCCTCGAGGAATCTCTTGAAGATTCTCAGCATGCTTTCCGCGTTCTCTGTGTAGTTGTGGTTGATGTAGTCACTGTACAGCTTGAGAACATCTGACTGAAAGAGCGTTGCCTTTGTGTCTACACTTTCTGTTTCGTGCTCAAATTCCACTTTAACGATGTTTTCAAAGCTGTTCATCAGGTACTTTCTGATTTCATTTGAAGGTCGCGTTTTTCCCACAATTCTGACATAACCGTCGCAGGTAGCTATCTTCTTTGCCATGGCATCAAGTGTGCTTTCCCGGTAGTTCTCCAAAGTCAATGTCATCAAGGCCTTTCTCGGCAGCTCTATCTGAGTCACCTTCGGCTCTTCTGAACTGAAGTCAACTACCAAAGCGCCCTTTTTGTCGTGTTCTTCTCCGAAATCCAAGCAGATGGGCGAACCGCAGTACCATGTAACAGGCTGTGTCGTCACCAAAGATTGGTTGTGAATATGCCCCAGTGCAATGTAATCGAAGTTCGAACTGAAGAAACTCTTTTTGATATGAAGCTGCAGATTTCTCTCTCGTTCAGATTCAATGCTACCCTCCACCATAACATGACTCAAAAGTATGTTTTTTTTCGACGATGTGGCTTCTTTGGAAAAGTTTGCAAGAATCTCTTTGACCACTTTCTCAGCTTCACTGACTGGATCTGCGCCAAAATCAAGGGCTCTTTGAGTGTCAAGATGAGGCATGGCAAAAACCTTGAAATCACCGATTTCAAGAATTTCTGCTTTATTAACAACGAAAAGATTGTTCAGGTTGAGTTCTCTCAACATTTTCAAGCCACGCCAGTCGTGATTCCCAAGAAGCAGAATTGTTGGCGCTTCATTCGAAAGTTGTTGCAATATACGCGCTAATGTGTCCAAAGCCTCGATTCGAGGAGAAACTCTGTTGTGGAGAACATCGCCAGCGATCAGTACTAAATCAATGTTCTCCTTTTTGACGTACTCAACCAAGGTATTCAGAGCTTTTTGAGTTTCTGGGAGTCTATTTATAGATCGCGTCTGACTCCAAGATTCTAGCCCGAGATGCCAGTCTGATGTGTGTACGACTCTCAATCTTGTTCACTCCTGAAAACGTTTTCTGGACCTGGGAACGAGCCGTCTCTCACTTCTTTAACATAGGTAGATATCGCTTTCAAAGACACTTCGTACAGGTTAGCGTATGATTTTGAAAATCTTGGCTTGAAGTCCGGATTTAATCCAAGAACATCGTGTAGAACAAGCACTTGTCCATCGCAGTACCTGCCTGAGCCGATCCCTATTGTTGGAATCGAAAGGTTTCTCGTTATCTCGCGTGCAAGTTCTTCAACTACCATTTCAAGGACAATTGCAAAAACACCAGCACTTTCAAGAGCTTTGGCATCTTTCAGCAAATCAGTAGCTGACTTTTCAGTTTTCCCCTGAACCTTGTAACCGCCGAACACGTTAATTGACTGGGGTGTCAGACCGAGGTGTCCCATAACTGGGATTCCCGATTTAACTATGGACTCTATCAACGGTGCAACGAAGGTACCCCCTTCAAGTTTAACTGCATTTGCGCCCGCTTCTTTCAAGAATTTCCCAGCGTTTGCTATCGCTTCGTGTTCAGAACATTGATACGAGAGAAAAGGCATATCAGCGATGACAAACGCGTCTGGAGCCCCTCGCCTGACCGCGGCAGTGTGACGAATCATGTCTTCCATATTCACTGGTAACGTGTTCGAAAACCCCAAAACATTATTAGCAACTGAATCACCAACAAGAATTGCGTCGACGTTCGCTTCGTGTGCTATTCTGGCAAACGGACTGTCATAAGCGGTTATAACAACGATCGGTCTTTTGCCCTTTAGAGAAGTGAATTTTGTGATTTTCATGCTTCAGAAACCTCCATTTCTTTTGTTCTCTTTTCTATTCGATTCATAAACCATTTCACGTAGAATATCAATCATAACATCGTAGAGTTGCGAATACTCGGTGAAATTCTGTTTGAAGATTTGTCCTTCCTTTTCTACAACATTCCAGTCTCCACGGCTCACTGGACCAGTTAAAGCCTTTACGCTGCCGACTTTTGAAATATTTTCCGCTGTTTGCCGAATCAACTGAGGGATAATGTCACGAAAACGGTCGATTTTGTACTCAGAGTATAACCTCTCTGCCAGATGCGACAAGCCTGTTACAAAATTCGAGGCTATCACAGCGGCAAGATGATAGGCTGTTTTGCTGCTTTCGTCCAATTCGATGAACTTTTCAGAAATCGAGTTGACAATTTTTCTTGCAACAGTCATTCCATAATCGTTTCCTTCGATGCCAAAAAAGCATCTTTCCATGGATTTCAGTGCAACGTCTATATCAGAGAAAGACATGTTCGGGTGAATGGAACCCCTACCCCAATCCAGGTCATCAACGTCGAAGATGGACGAAGAGAGAAATCCACTGAAGTGAAAGACACAGACTCTGCCTGTCATTCTTGGCTTTATCTTACTGAAAACTCTTTCTATGACAGCATCTGGGACAGCCACAAATACGATTCCAGACAGCTCGCTTAACTCCTCATAAGTAGTGGGCAGTCCACACCTCAGATTCTTAACGAACCAATTAGCACGCCGAATATCTCTGGAAACAACGAATCCTGGCTCGAATTCAGAATTTGCAAAGAGGATCTTGCAGATGCAAAATGCCACTTTACTCGTTCCTACCACATTTACAACCGTGAGAACCACACTCCGTGTTAAAATTCAGTTAGGACACACAAATAGTATACTAAACCCCTGAGATAAGTAACAGGTAAAACCAGGAGTGATCAGCTTGAAATGTAAGAAATGCTCGTCAACCTCGGTGATAAAGCTTCGGCAGCACAATGTCTCTTACTGTGAATATCATTTCAACGAGTATTTCGAAAAACGTGTTGAAAAAACCATCATCAAGTACGGCATGTGCAAGCCAGAAGATAGAATTCTTGTGGCCGTTTCAGGTGGGAAAGATAGCTCCGTTTTGCTCTATGTTCTTGATAAGATGGGCTATCGTGTGGACGGAGTTTTTGTGGACACGGGAACTGTAACCCCACCCCATGAGGAATTGAAACAGCTTCAAGATCTGATTCGAGGACAAGTGTATTATCTGGATATCAGAGACTACTTCTTGGGATTGACAATTCCCGAAGTTTCTAAAATTCTAAGGAGGTCAACGTGCTCTGTCTGCGGGACTGCTCGAAGATATATCCTGAACAGATATGCATTGATTGCTGGATATAATGTTCTCGCCATGGGCCACAATCTCGATGACGAATGCGCGGTGCTTTTGGGAAACGTACTCAACTGGCATATCGGGTATCTTTCCCGACAGAAGCCTGTTCTGCACAAGACACATCCAGGATTTGTCAAAAAGATAAAACCCCTGGTTCTTCTAACCGAAAGAGAGATTTATGCCTATGCACTTTTGAACCATATACCATGTAGTAAAGAAAACTGTCCCTTTTCCAAGAATGCGAGTTCGTTGAGATACAAGTCTGGGATAAACGAGGTGGAAAGGTATCATCCTGGAACCAAGCTGAGGTTTTACACAGAATTTGTAAAAAAGTCGCCGTTCGAACCAGAGAAGGTTACCATTAAGAGTTGCAGCGTATGTGGTTATCCAACCACTGAGGACATCTGTGCTTTTTGCAGGATGAAAGCGAGAGTCAAAAATGCCCTGGGAAAATAAGAGAATTGATCCCTGGATTCCAATTTTAGTTTGTTTACTCATGTCTGTGGGTTTGATAGCGATAAAAAGCTCAACGAGAGACATCAGCGGCGCATTTGTAATGAAACAGATGATCTGGGACCTCATAGGAGTTTCATTTCTTTTCCTTGCTGTTTTTGTGAGAGAGAGAGATATTGACAGGTCTCTGTGGATGGTTTATGGCGTTACCATTTTTCTTCTTTCAGCGGTGCTCTATTGGGGAGTTTCAACGACGGGATCTCGGAGATGGTTCGATCTTGGAGTTGGGTATTTTCAGCCATCTGAACTGGCTAAGTTGGCTGTCATTTTGATAAGTGCACGACTCTTGTCTAAAGGAACGCGCCGGGTTTTTTGGGTTTCTTCCCTTTTCATCGCTCCCGTCATCTTCTTGATCTTGCTCGAACCAGATTTTGGCACGGCCTTTTTGGTGGGAATGACTTGGTTTGTTATGTCCATCACATCTCCCGTTCCATGGAGGTCTATACTCATAGTGTTGTTGATCATCGCCATTCTTTTGCCATTTGGATATTTCTTTGTTCTCAAAGATTATCAAAGGGAGAGATTGATGTCTTTCCTTTATCCAGAAAGGTATTCACAGAGTGGCGCATACAACGTTTTACAATCGATACATGCAATAGGTTCCGGAGGTCTTTTTGGAAGGGGATATTTGAGAGGTCCGGCAACATTGAAAGGATACGTTCCAAAGAAGCACACAGATTTTATATTGTCAGTTGTAGGTGAGGAATTTGGGTTTGCAGGAGTTGCTACTCTGATATTTCTCTTTGTACTTCTCATCTATAGGATACAGAGATCTGTTAGACGCGCCAAGAATCTTTTTTGGGAGCTTGTGTGTGTCGGAGTTGCCACTGTGCTGGCTTTTCACATCTTTGAAAATATGGCGATGACAATGGGGCTTGCTCCTGTTACGGGAATTCCTTTGCCTTTCGTGAGTTACGGCGGTTCATCCACTCTCATGTTTTGTGTGATGTTAGGACTTGTGATGAAAGCGAACGCGATAGGAAAGACTGGGAAAGAGGTGAAAGGAGGGTAACTGTGGCTATCACAAGGAAAAAAGGAGAATTCTGGGTGGCTTTTATTTTGTTCTTCCTGATAATAGCGATGATAGGAAGTATTATTCTTTCGATTGTCTCTTTTGTCTATTACACAAAGCAAAAAGACAACATGGAAAAAATAAGTGCAAATTTAGAAAAGAAGCTGTCAGAACTTGGAGAAAGAGTGGCTCGCGTCGAGAACCTTGTTGGGCCAAATTCTGTGATAGACAAGTACATAACATCGGCGAACTTCTTGATGAATACCTCTGTTGATCTGGAAAAAGTTGTGGAAGAAATTTTTGATGATCCAACAACAGGTTATTTAAGGCTTTTTGTTGTTGGAAACGAGAGTGTGTGGGTTACTATTAAAAAAGGAGATAGCACGTATTTTTCGAAAGAGCTCAAGCCGGGATTGGCACCGTACAAGCTGTACTATTTCAAAGAGCCAAATATACAGACCCAGTACTCAATGCAAATTCCCTCCGATTCAACAATTGTGATCGGTAAGCCAGGTTACGTTTATTTTCTCGTTTACGGAGTTGGAACATCGAAACATCCGACAAAAGTTGTTCAGTGGAAAGAGTCCCGAATTGACAATCTTGCTAAAGACTTTTCCCTATACATACCAAAATGAAAAAGGGACCCGAAGGTCCCTTAACAGCTTTGTTCCATCCAAGGGGGGATAGGGGGGTCGCTGTCCAATAGAAATGTTAACTGGGTAGTGTTACGTTACAATTAATCAACCCTGAAAACACTCGAACGTTATGGTTTACGTTCTGTTGAGGAGGTATTGGATTTGAAAGGCAAGATTGTAGCCAAAAAGAAATTGGCATCTCAGATTTATGATTTTACTATTCACCATCCGTACATTTCGCGACATGCAAAACCGGGTCAGTTCGTTGTGATAAGGCTTTCTGAGCAGGGTGAGAGAATACCTTTGACCATTGCTGGCACTGATGGTAACAGTTTCAGGATGGTAGTCAAAGCTGTTGGAAAGACGACTTACCAACTTTGTCTTCTTCAGGAAGGAAACGAAATTATAGACATAGTCGGTCCCTTGGGAAAACCGAGCGAAATACGTGATTATGGCAATGTGTTGCTGGTAGGTGGCGGAGTTGGCATCGCAACTCTGATGCCAATAGCTAAAGCTCTGAAATCTTTCCGGAATACGGTTATTGCTGTACTCGGTGGTCGGAGCAAGGAACAGGTTATCATGCTCGATGAGTTTAAGAAAATTGTTGACGAAGTTGTTGTAACGACCGATGATGGATCGTTGGGAATAAAAGGTGTTGTCACTGATGCTGTGGGCGAGCTTTCGAGCAGATACAAGTTCGATCAAGCTTGGGCTGTGGGGCCAACGGTAATGATGAAATTTTGCAGTATGAAAGCCAAAGAGTTAAAAATACCACTTTTAGTGTCTTTGAACCCTATAATGGTAGATGGAACGGGCATGTGTGGTGCGTGCCGAGTAACGGTTGGTGATGAAATCAAATTCGCGTGCGTGGATGGACCTGAGTTTGATGGAACAAAAGTTGACTGGGATGAGTTACTCAAGCGCTTAAGTCAATACAGAGAAGAAGAAAAGGTGAGCATGGAGCTTTTTCAAAAGAAAGTGGGTGATCTTTCGTGGCTCTGAAATCCTCTGAACATAAGATACCGATGCCTGAGCAGCCAGTTGATGTGAGAATAAGGAATTTCGATGAAGTTGCCCTTGGGTACAACGCCGAGCAAGCCGTTCAAGAATCACTCAGGTGCCTTCAGTGCCCCACACATCCGTGTGTGAGCGGTTGTCCCGTTGGCATTGATATTCCAGGTTTTATCAAGAAGATTCGTGAGAGAGATTTCGAAGCTGCGGCCACGATTTTGAAGCGTTACAACAGCCTACCAGCTATTTGTGGCAGGGTTTGCCCTCAAGAAGTGCAGTGTGAAGCGAAGTGTGTTGTTGGAAAAGTTCCAGGGCGCGAACCCGTGGCAATTGGACGTCTTGAACGTTTTGTAGCTGATTGGGAAGCAGAAAATATGCCCAGCAAGAAGGTTCGTATTACCAGAAAACGAACCAAGAAGGTGGCGATAATAGGTTCAGGTCCCGCGGGTTTGACAGCGGCCGCGGATCTTGCAAAAATGGGTTACAGTGTAACTCTTTTTGAAACTCTTCACAAACCTGGTGGCGTTCTTGTCTACGGAATACCGGAATTCAGGCTTCCAAAATCTGTCGTTGAGAGAGAAGTGGAACAAGTCGAGAGATTGGGTGTTGAGATAAGACTCAACAGTCCCGTTGGAAAAGCAATCCCAGTTTCTGAAGTACTTGAAAAGTACGATGCGGTATTCATAGGTGTTGGTGCAGGAACGCCGAGATTTATGGGAATACCTGGTACAAACCTGAACGGCGTTTATTCCGCCAATGAATTTCTCACACGTATTAACTTGATGAAGGCTTACATGTTTCCGAAACACGACACTCCTGTCAAAAAGGGTGTCAGAGTTGTGGTCATCGGCGGCGGGAATGTAGCGATGGATTCTGCAAGAAGTGCACTCAGACTTGGTGCCAAGTTGGTAACCGTTTTGTACAGGAGAACTGAGCACGAGATGCCGGCCCGAAGAGAGGAGTACCACCATGCAGTTGAAGAAGGAGTGGTTTTCAGGTGGCTCACCCAGCCGCTTCGGTACCTTGGTGATGATCTTGGAAACATCACCACTGTGGAATGTATAACCATGCAATTGGGTGAACCCGACGAATCGGGACGCCGGCGTCCTATACCAATTGAAGACAGCGTTTTTAGAATTGAAGCAGATACAGTCATAGAAGCGATTGGCACGAATGCAAATCGCTTTCTCTTGAGTGAGTTTGAAGGTCTTGAGTTGAACAAATATGGTTATGTTGCCGCAGATCCTGAAACCGGTGCCACAAACATACCAGGTGTTTACGCTGGTGGAGATATTGTTACAGGAGCGGCGACGGTGATCGAGGCGATGGGAGCTGGTAAGAGAGCTGCTCTTTCCATAGATCGATACCTTTCAGAAAAATGATTCACTGAAGCAAGGGGTGCTTGCTATGAATTTGGTGGTGCTGTTTGTTGAAACAGACGCCAATGTTCAACAGGAAATTGAACATGTTCTGAGTCAAGAAGTAGCAAAGTGGACAAGTGAGAGGGTTTCTGGTGATGTTGAGAACCTTTCTGAAATGGCTTTTCATATGACTCAAAGAGAGGTTAAATTGGTGCTGTTTATTGGCGGTGCAGAGGTTTACAGTGGAGCTCCTTCGAGTCAGGCTATAAAAAGAATAGCGGACAGTCGCGTCTATGCCCTTGAAACCTATTTGTGTGGGCTAATTGCAGAAGAATGCAAAGGATGTCTTCTCACTTCACCAACTGTTGGCGTGAGAGGGCAGTCTCTGCTGATATGTCTTCCGAATGAACCGAAGGCCGTTCGCATTGCTCTTCCAGTAATTTTGAATGCACTGCAAGCAGGTTAGTCAGAAACCAAGAGCTGGCTCCTGAAAACAACGGAGCCAGCTCGTAAGTGATCAACCTTGAATTTGTATCGCTGAAGAAATGTGAATGTGCGTGGTATGGGAATCTATACTGGTCGAATTTATCATGGACTGAAAGCGATTATCGCCTTCTTGTTTTCACCCTGCCAATTATCAGTCTATCAGAGTTGAAAAACCAGCTTACCACTGCGATCATAACAATGGCAAATGAACTCGTGTACAGTATGCTCCACAAAATGATGCCGTGATCCTGGACCATCAAGTTACGTATGGCAAGCATTGGGTGCGTGAAGGGAATTGCGAAAGTTACAATCTTCAGAGCTAAAGGAAGTGTACTGAAGTCTTTAAACAGTGTCACCAACATGCTGAAAACAGCGAGAGCGATTAGCGGGAAATTCATCGTTTGCGCGCTTTTGTAGTCTTTTGAGAATATACCGAGTAACATTGAAATTGAAATTCCGCATAACAACGATGTGAAGATTAAGATGCCCACTAAGAAATAATCGTTTACGGTGAGTTTTATGGTTTCTATGACTGCGCCTCCTGAGGACATAGAGAATGATCCCATGTAAAAGCTGAATCCAACCATGTATATAGCGGCCATTATCAAGCCCGCTATAGCCGCTGCGAGTATCTTTGAGAAGACTATTTCGCTTCTCCTAACCGGCATTGTTAAAAGCGTTTCAAGTGTTTTGTTCTCTTTCTCAAGTCCCATGGAAGATATCACAGAACCACCGGCCGTCATGATTAACATCATTATGATCACAGAAGTCATCATTGACTGCGGAAAAATCGTGTCCAGCAATTGATTGGGAGAAACGTTTCCAAGTTCTTTGCCCTTCAGAAAGGTTACATCGTTTCTGATTACAGGGTTGAGGACAAAATCGGTATGTTCAAACCCATTTTCTTTCATCAATGTTTTGCTGATCTCATTTCTCATATAGTATATGAGATTCTGTATGACTCCCGACGAGACTGAGTCCATGATCCCCAAGCCTTTCAACATCCAATAGACTTCTATATCGGTTTGAACACCGCTGCTTATCTTTTCGGTAAAGTCTTCTGGAATGGTCAAAAGCGCGGTTCCGCTCTCTGCAACAGCCTTGATACCCTCATCGATGTTGGTGCCCGTGTATAGAACAGTAGATATCTGTTTCAGTATATCTGTAACCAGAAGCCCAAATCTGCCGCTATCAAGGTTCACGATTCCTATCGATGGTTTCTTGGTAATTTCTTCTTCAATATTTCCAATACTCTGTCCTATTAGCGCATACATAAGAGACATAGCTGCTATCAGTACAATGCTTGAAATGGTCAGTATTTCTTTAAGTTCTTTCTTCAAAAGGTTCAGGAACATTTTATCACCTCTGTAAACACTTCTTCTATGTTCTGGGAATTGTATTTTTTCATGAGTTCACTTGGTGTACCTGATTCCACTATCACTCCGTTGTTTATAAGCGCAATCTTGTCGCATAGAAACTCCACTTCTAACATGTTGTGAGACGAAAGCAGTACCGTAACTCCTGATTTCACCGAATCCTTTATGATCTTTCTGACTTCCTGGGCATTCAACACGTCTAAACCAGATGTTGGTTCGTCGAGAATTGCCAGCCTTGGTCCCGTCATAAGTGCCCTTGCCACTAAAAGTCTTCTCATCATGCCTTTACTGTAAGAGCTTATCTTGTCTCTTATTCTGTCACCAAGATTCGCTATTTCAACGCCTTTATTGACCATTTTTGTCAACTCCTCACCGTTTGCAAAAAATCTGCCTATGAAGGTGAGAAAGTCCATTCCCGTCAAGTTCTTATACGCCCCTGCGTCTTCGGGTAGATAGCTTATGAACCTTCTTATCTTCTCAGGTTCAGTGACAACATTGTAGCCAAAGACTTTTACATCTCCAGAAGTGGGTTTCAGAAGGGTAGATATCACCCTTAATGTTGTTGTTTTTCCAGCACCGTTTGGGCCAATAAGCCCAAATATTTCTCCTTTCTGAATCACAAAACTTATTCCCTTGACTGCTTCTAAAGTACCGTAGAATTTCTTCAGATTGTTTATTTCAACAACTGCCACGCAAATCACTCTCCTTTTTGGTAATGCCTTCCGAGCTGACGATTCTTCATATCAGGTATCTTGTGTCAAGTAACTTACTATACCATGAAACTGCCAGGAGCCCTTACGCGGGCTCCTGAGTACATAACTGTTTTCAACTGCTGAGGTATGAATCTTTGAAGTGACAGTCATGTCAGATGGTAGATTTCCTCACCATCAATGAAAACTTGTTCCACTACAGCTTTCATGTCGAATGGGTGTCCTGACCAAATTACAAGATCAGCATCTTTTCCGGGTTCAATTGATCCGATTCTGTTGTCAAGATTAAGTATTTTCGCCGGGTTAATAGTGAGCATTTTCAGAAGTTCTTCTTCTTTTGCACCAAACCTCATCGCCGCCGCTGCTTGGACAGAAGCGTATTGAAGGGGAATCACTGGATGATCACACATCAGCGCAACAAGAACACCTTTCTCAGGTAGTATGCGTAGAGCTTCCATAGTCATATCTCTTAGTTCCAATTTCGTGCTGAAGGTCATGAGTGGTCCTGCCACAACCGGGACTTTCTTCTCAGCGAGCACGTCGGCTATTTTGTATGCTTCTGTTCCGTGTTCAATAACGAATTTCAAATTGAACTCTTCGGCTATCCTTATTGCCGTGAGAATATCGTCCGATCTGTGCGCGTGAATTCTTGCAGGTAGTTCCCGTTTTAGAAGTTTTTCTCCCACTTCGTATTTGGGATCTATTTCTGTAAACTCCTTACCCTCAGAGATCACTTGTTGTTTCTTTTTCATGTAATTTTGCGATTTTAGCAGAAAATTCCTTATGGCTGACGCTGTTCCCATTCTCGTTGAAGGGAGCTTGTGTTTTTCACCATAAACACGTTTGGGGTTTTCTCCCATCGCCATCTTAACACCGGCTGGATTGACAAGACTCATCTTGTCTGCAGTTGTTGCGTTAAACTTCACTATGAATCCCTGTCCTCCTACAGGGTTAGCACTTCCCATGACGACAAAAGCCGTTGTGACGCCTCCTGAAATTGCTTTACCAATAGCAGTGTCGTCTGGATAGAAAGCATCGAGTGCCATGAGATCGGCTGTTATTGGTTCTGTCATTTCATTACCTTCAGATTCCGTGTTTCCAAGCCCATCGGGATACAGTCCGATGTGGCAATGGGCATCTATGAAACCTGGGAATAAGTACTTACCAGAAACATCCACTACTTCGCAATTTTTCGTCTTTTTGATGCTCTTAGCCATTCTGTGAATCTTACCGTCTTTTACCAAGAGATCTCCTTTGAAAGGTTTCTTAGTTATGGGAAAAATTGTTCCTCCTTTGAAGAGCATTTCCACCGTTATCCCTCCCAAAATTAGTTCGCACTGAATGTTATTTTACAGAAATAGCAATCTGAAAGCAAATTTGGTGATTTAGCAAGCTTGTGGTGTATAATAAAATTGAAAAACAAGTCCGCAGGGGAGCCCCTATTCCGGGGCTGAGATAAGGGTGGATACCCTTGACCCTGAGAACCTGATCCGGGTAATGCCGGCGTAGGGAGCGGAACACAATTGATCCCGCCAGCCGGCGGGATTTGTCTTTACTAAGAAGGAGGGATTAAAGTGAAAAAACTCGTTCTTCTGGTACTTATACTGCTGGCAGGAGTCCTGTTTCACGCAGAAGACTTAGTTGTGTACACTTACGACAGCTTTGCGTCGACCATAGCGGTTAAAACTATACCTATCTTTGAGAAGATGTACGACGTCAAAGTGAAAGTTCTATCCTTTGGCGATGCAGGATCCGTTCTTTCCAGAATCATTCTGGAAAAGGAATCACCAAGGGCAGATGTAATTGTAGGTCTGGATCAAGCCCTTTTGAAGAAAGCGGTGAACGAACAGGTTTTGGAGAAATACCAGTCTCCGAAGCTGTCTAACATTGTTCTCGAATCCCTGAAGGATTCCTCTGGTTTCGGAACACCCTACGACTACGGTGCAATAGCCATTGTTTATAACACGGAATCAATTGATGAGCCGCCGACTTCCTTTGAAGAACTCCTCAACACTAGATGGAAGAGAAGCCTTGTAGTGGAAGATCCGAGAACTTCCAGCACCGGTCTTGCTTTTCTGCTGTGGACTATAGGAGTTTATGGTGAAGAGAACTTCTTAAACTATTGGTCCCATCTCAAGGACAGTATTCTCACCGTAACGCCAGGGTGGGATGAAGCATTCAATCTGCTCGAACTCGGTGAAACGGATATGATGGTTAGTTATGCCACAGATGGGGCCTACAGTTATCATGAGTATGGCACGTTGAAGTACATGCCAATTGTCATGGAGGAGGGAGCCTTTGTACAGGTGGAGTATGCTTCTATAGTTAAGGGTGCCACAAACAGAGATCTGGCAGAGAAATTCATAGATTTCTTGCTCAGTGAAGACTTTCAAAGAGAGGTGCCATTGAATCAGTGGATGTACCCCGTTGTTGAAGTCGAAGTGCCAGAAGCTTTTGAATACGCACTCAAGATTGATAAGGTTGTCCCCATCGATTATGAAGTTGTATCAAAGAAGTTGGATTCGTGGCTTGACAGTTGGGCTGAGCTGATGACTGCAAGATGAGAAAAGGTGTCTTGTGTTGGTTGGTGCCGGCAATTTTTGTCGGCGCCTTTTTGCTTTTCCCCATATATTTGCTTGTTCTCAGGTTCCCAGATATCGATCTTTTCCAGGCAGCTTCCAGGCACGGAAATGTAATCAAATTTACATTTTTCCAGGCAACGGTATCTGCCATTTTCACAGCTTTGTTGGGAATACCGGGTGCGTTCTTGATGAATCGAACCAAGCTCCCTAAGCTTTTCAAATCACTTCTGAACGCCGCAAGTATGGTTCCCTTTGTTCTTCCAGGCATTACAATGGCAGTTGGGTTTCTTTTGACTTTTGGAAACAGCGGTGTGATCAACGCAGTACTTTCACGTTTTGGAATTCAGTTGAGCATTTTATACACATTCCCCGCTATCATTATGGGGCATGTTTTCTACAACTTTCCTCTTTTCATGAGAATAGTGGGAGACAGCTGGTCAAAAATTGATGGTGATATCTTAGAAACGGCAAGTATAGATGGATGTGATGGTTGGAAAAAGTTCGTGAAGGTGGAATTGCCTCTCATATTTCCCTCTATCTTAACGTCTTTCTTATTGAGTTTTGTCTATTGCTTCACGAGTTTTTCTGTTGTTCTAATCCTTGGTGGAATCAGGTATTCCACTCTTGAAGTCAGCATATACATGTATTTGCGCGTTCTCCTTGACTTTGACAGTGCTTTGTCGTTAACCATCTTACAAATCCTGTTTATATCTTCGGTTTCGCTGTTGACAGGGATCTTCTCATCGAGAACAACGTCGTCCGCTGGTAAGACTGTTAAAGAGAGATTTCCCCTGTGGGGTTACCTCTACAGCTTCGTTGCAGTTGTTGTTGTCTTTCTGCCCCTTTCCATGTCAATAGTTGGTGGATTTGTGAGTTATGGTGGGGGTTTCACATTGAACAACTTCCGGAACCTGTTTTCAAGTGCACTGAGATATGTGCTGGGCGTTACGCCCCTGTTCACAATAATCTTCACAATGGCTCTGGCTTTGTTTACCGCCGTTTTGACGCTGACTATAGCTTTCTTTTCATCTTACAGCAGCGTTAGAGGAAAACAAAGATTTTCCAGTGTTGTTTGCTTTGTGCCAACCGCGGTTTCAGCGGCAACCATAGCCTTTGGCCTCGTGATGCTCTCTCGAGTTGCCTCGCTTCCTATTCCATTCCTGCTGATCGTTGTCTACACTCTGATATCGCTTCCGATCGTTCATGGTATGATGGAAAACGCTTGGCGAAACACACCGGTGGAAATTGAAGAAGCAGCAAGCCTGGATGGAGCGGGTTTGTTTTCTATGTTATTTAGAATTCGTTTTCCAATGATGAGAAAAGAAATTCTTGGAAGCTTGGCTTTTGCATCTGCGATCTCTATTGGAGAAATGACAGCCACGATAATCTTGTCAGAACCTCCATTTACTACTATGTCTGTGCTGACTTACCGACTTCTCAGTACTCGACACCTTCCTGAGGCACAGGCTATGAACTCCATACTGGCATGGATTGTACTTGGCCTTTTCTTCATTGTGGAAACAGCGGGTTCAGAACACTGAATCCATTTTTTTGAAGGAATTTCGAGTATTCCAAAGGTTCTTCGCAGTGCACAGGAATCACGCACACTGGTTGCACAGAATCAAGGAATTCCAGGACCTCGTTTGGGCTCAAGTGCCCCGAAACGTGCAGAGGAGATTCTTCTTCCCAACCATGAAAAGTCATTCCGAGCCGAGATACCCAATTCCTTAGGCGATTCAGATCGATTTCCATTTCTTCGTTGAACGGTTCTGTGTTGCTGTAAATGTAGCCGCCGTTTGTCGTATTCATATCAGAAAGCTCCAAGATGTCGTAATAATTGAAACACAGCACATATGACCCTGGACTTTTGTTAATGTCATTCTCATCGACTGTCCGAGATCTTTCAAGCAACTCTTTTTCCCACTTTCTTATGTTTCGCTTTCTGATGTATACACGTGCTTGATTCAGAATGCTTCTGTATCTCGCCTCATCTGTGAAATCAAGCAGTGTCTCTATCAAATGAAACGTTTTCGGCATCAAAACAGGGGTTCTATTCAGCTTCCCGCTTACTTCAAAAACAGAGGAGAGACGATCAATATTCCTCAAACCACAGTCTACAACAACCAGTTTCCCTTGGTACTGACTGATATATCTTTGTAAAACATCTAAGACATCTCTTTCCGTGGCTCTTTTACTTTTCTTCTTGGAATTGAATCTTGTACCCTCCACAAAAATGACCTTTTCACCCTCTAAGGAGCTGATCTTTCTCATGGCTTGTCTTGTCTCGGCATCTCTCAGGCCTCCAAATCTGAAATCACCGGTGTATACAATCCACACTCCTTGCACCTTTACGGCGCACATTCGTGCTCCTGGTATGGAATGATCTGTGCTAAACGTTAGTATTCGGTCGTCTTCGTAAGAAAACTCTCTCGATGTCTGCGCGCCCTTTACGGTTCTTCTGTGAGCTTTGGAAGTTTGGAGTTCTCTTTTTGAAACCCTGATGAACTCGTTTTCCACTTTTCCTCCCGATGTTTCTTGAAGAGATAAGAGTATGGCATGGCTTTCAACTGAACACAACACGGGTACGTCGGGCCTGAGAAAGGGCAACATACCGGCGTGATCAAGATGTGCATGACTTATGACAACTTTGCTCAGCTTCAACGAGTACTCCCAGGAACATTTTGGACTGAGCTTCAGCAGATCTTCTCTGTAAATGTTGTGAACTCTTGGCAGAAGACCTGTTGTGAAGTAATCTTTCAAACCGACTTGAGATCTCCAAGATAGAAATTCATCGAAGTACTGTGATTTTTTCTTGTAGTTGAGGCCAAAGTCAATCATGATATCTCCATCGTCTGTGTGAATGACGAGCTTTGTTCCACCTATGGAGTCAGCTCCGTCGAGAATGCAGAACAGTTCTGCTACATCCTCTTTCACCATACTGTGCCCTCTTCAAGCTGCTTGTAGACATCCATGACGTGATCCGCAAATTCCTCGGTGTCCGCAGAAGATTCCGCAACAAAGAACCATGCTTTTTTCCACCACGCGACGATCTTTTTTCCATCAACACTTATACTGTACAAGCCACTTGACGGAAAACCCAAATATGTTCTTGCCTTCCATATGCCGAGCTCCTTGACCAGTGCTTTCCAATGTTCCTTTACAGAAGAGCTATCGCCTTTGAAAACATACAGAAGATATGCTTTCCCTTCCTTTTCAAATGACGCGACCATTCCCTTCGCCCGAACTGAGTAAACGTTATCAACAACATCTGTGAAGTTCAAGTGATAGTCGTCCTGAACTATATTTATAGCCGATATTGGCGAATAGCTGTTGGGTGGAACATTAACGCTTCTCATCATGCATCCCCATAAGTTTAGGAGCAACAGCACGACACAGCAAATCAGTGCTTTTTTCAAGATTCCACCACCTTGAAGAATGGATTCAACCTTAACAGTTGATGTACCGAACCCCATTCCATGTGCCCGGGCAGTACGATGGCCTCTGGATCAACTCCTCTGAACACGGTTAAAAGCTTTGCTATGCTTTCCTTCATTTTCTTTCTGCTGGATGAAGGGAAATCAACTCTGCCGATGCTATTCAAGAAAATTGTGTCACCCGTGAAGAAAACGTTTTCTAACATGAGAACGACCGATCCCTCTGTGTGCCCTGGAGTACTTAACACCTGGAATTTCAATCCCGATATACTCATCTCACTTTCAAAGAGTTGATATTCTCCGCTCCACGAAAACTCAACACCAAATACTCGCGAAAGATTCATATTTGGATCTCTCAAACCAGCGAGATCTTCCTTTGAAACGTAAACTTTCTGCACATTGATTTCTGCAAGGCCGCATATGTGATCATAATGGGTGTGAGTTAAGAGAACAACGCATGGTTTTTTCACATATTGTGAGATCCCAGTGCCAGGATCCACAACGATTGGTGGAGAAGTTTCGATTATGTAAGTATTGGTTTCAATGGGTCCTGTAACAACACGTGTGATGTAGTCCGTCACTTTCTGCACGAAAAACTCTCACCTCTCAGTAATTGGAAGCAGTATAATAATCATGTGCGAACAATCGTGCTTTCCATTACAATGATAACATGCTTTCTATATGGGTTCGATGTCATCTTCACGCCTTTGGAATCGGTTGAGCAGATACTTTCCGTTGTGGAATCAGCGGAGGAAAGTGTCTATGTTACGAGTTACTCTGTCGATCATCCCGAGGTAATTCAGTCGCTTGATTATTTGGCTTCAAGAGGCGTTGACGTTCGTGCTATCACTGAAACACCCTTTGCCGCTGGTAACATCAAAATGAAGATAGATGTGGAGAAATCTTTGTTTCACATGAAAACGATCATTTTAGATGACCACACGGCGATTTTGAGCAGTGCCAACTTCACGGTTCACAGCCTGAAAGAGTCCTACAACGATCTAATCATTGTGAGTTCCAAGAAATTCGCTTCACAGTTAAAGCAATTCTTTCTTGAAATGTGGGCTGGTAGAGATTTCTCCCTGAACGCCGAAGCTGAAGGCCTGCGGGTATTCACCCACGATATTGAAAACGAAGTACTGAACAGAATCTCTCAGGCGAAGAAAAGCGTGTGCATAGCCATGTATGCTCTGACTCACCCAGAGCTGTGGGCGATTTTGAAAATACTGAATTGTAGAGGTGTAAATGTTCGTGTTGTCACAGACAAATGGTTTCTGACGAATTCACCTATAGCTCAAATACCATCCGAAAGCTTCGAAGTTCGTGTTGTCAAAAGCCGCACTCTGCACAGTAAGCTTATAATAGTTGATGGAAAATGTGTGATAACGGGATCGGCAAACGCGACTAAAAGTGGTTACAACTCAAACGCAGAGCTCGCCGTCGTGGTAACCGACGAAGCTGTTGTGAGCGAATACATAAGTTATTTTGAACATCTCTTCAAGGAGGGAGAAAGCTTTTGAAGGTTTTTGTCTTTGACCTTGATAAGACAATTCTTGTGGACGATCACAACATTCATCCAAAGAACATCGAGGCCATAGAAAAATTGCTGTTGTTGGGAAAAGAAATCGTTTTCGCGAGTGGTCGCATGCTCGTTTCCATACAAAATCTGGTAAAGCGATATTTTCAAAAGGACTTCCCATTGATAGCGTACAATGGATGTGTAGTCTGGATTCCTGAAAAGGGTAAGATACTCGACGGGGAAATCGATTGCTCCACAGCTTCGAGAGTGATATTGAAGTTAAGAGAAAAGGGCGTTCATCGCCAGGTGTACGTGAACGACGAGCTCATTTCCGAGGAAGACAACGAGTACATAAGAAGCTATGCTAAGCATTCTGAAGTTCCTTTCAAGCTCGTAGATGATCTGCTGAGGGTAGTTGAAACCGGTGCCACCAAGATACTGGCCATAGGTGACCCTGGGACTTTGAACGAAATATCTTTGGAGATGAGATCACAGTTTCATAATCTATCGATTTTCAAATCTTTTGACACTTATCTGGACTTTGTTCCAAAGGAATACAATAAGGGTAAGGCTCTTCAACTGCTTTCAAGATATAATGACTGGCATTCAGATGATATTGTTGCTTTTGGTGATAATGACAACGATATCCCGCTTCTTCAGGAAGCTGGAATTGGGGTAGCTGTTGATAACGCTACAGACGCGTTGAAGGAGGTGGCTGACAAGATTGTGCCGTCGAATATTGAAGGTGGTCCTGGCGTCTTTGTTCTTGATATGCTCAATAGTTTTGAGTGAAGATGTTCAAATCTTGACTGCACCTCTGGAGCAACTGCTGAAAGATGTTTCTTTATTGAGTTTGGGTTGCAATCAAAATCTGGAATTGGCTCGAGATGTTGGATATGCAGTCGCAATGCTTGTGCGTCTCAGAGGATATGAGTACTGCGTGATTGGTACCATGAGTACATTGAAGCAAGATGATGAATCTCCTCTTGGAAAAATATCAAGGTCACCTTACATTACCGCTCAGGTACTCGTTTATCTCGCAGAAGGGTTAGTCAGTGGAGGTGTAGTTCCTCTTTTGAATGCGACAGGAGAGGTAGATCCCAATGTTGTGAAATCGTTGATCAGCAGAGAGGCGGTGTATCCAGCATATGTAGAAGATGAGAGTAAGGCTCTTCTATTAGAAAGAATGGGATATACAGCGACTTTTGCGACACCTCAGGGAGTTATCAGGGGTAGATTGCCTCAACTGGTGGATCCTCCTCCGATTGAGAGGATAGATATCGACTCTTTGAGACGTCAGCTACTTGAAGGTGCCGTTGTTTTGTTAAACAAAAACAAGCGTTCAGTGAGCGTGAATGATCCATTTTCTGAAGATGGAGTTCTTGTGTTCTCAAACGAAGAGTGGCTCATAGAGAAGGCTTACAGAGTTCTTGATGGAAAAGAGGTTCCAACAGGCAGATCACCTTGAAAGTAAGCATATAGCCCACGCGGAAATGCCTTCCTTGTATTCGAAGCCCAGAGTATTGCCGCTCTTGAACTTCACGTTGACCGCTGGTGTTCCCAAAACTGAAGAAAGAGATTCTTCTATCTGCTGACGATATGGAGACAGTTTTACGTAACCTGTGACAACCGTCGCGTCGATATTCACGATTTTCCAACCCTTATCTGTGACCAGATTGACTGTCTTTCTGAGAAGCGCAATACTCTGAGCGTCCTTGTATTCTTTCGTTTCTGGGAAGAAATCACCGATATCACCGAGTTTGCACGCCCCGATAAGAGCATCAATTATCGCGTGACAGAGCACATCTGCGTCAGAATGCCCGTCAAGTCCCAAATCGGACTTTATGCTCACGCCTCCGATTATCAACGGGCGATCTGCTACAAACCTGTGCCTGTCTGTTCCAAGTCCCACCCGTGTTTCAAGCATATTGTTAAACCTCTCTTATTGAGTCCTGCTCAAAAAACGAGGCGCTCTTAGGATTAAACATCAGCTTCACGGTTCCCACAGGGCCGTTCCTCTGCTTTCCTATTATCACTTCTGCTTCATGAGGTTCATAGAGTTTCTCGGTTCTCTGGTAGTACTCGTCTCTGTAGATGAATATCACAGTGTCGGCATCCTGTTCAATGGCTCCTGACTCTCTAAGATCGCTCAGTCTTGGCCTTTTGTCTTCACGCTGTTCTACGGCACGTGAAAGCTGAGAAAGTGCAACTATCGTAATGTTAAGCTCTCTTGCAAGCAATTTCAGGGAGCGTGATATCTCCGAGATCTCCTGCTGTCTGCTCTCAGAGGATCTTTTCACGTGCATTAGTTGAAGATAATCGACGAAAACCACACTCACACCGTATTCTCTTTTCATTCTTCTAACCTTTGCTCTGAGTGTTCTCGGATCAAGAGAAGGCTCATCATCAACAATGAGATTTGCTTTGTAGAGAATCGAAGCTCCTGCGGTCAGTTTTTTCCAATCCTCCTCGGAAAGAAAGCCCGTCCTCAGCTTATGGAGATCGACGAATGATTCAGCACACAGAAGCCTGTGTGCCAGTTGTTCCTTTGACATCTCAAGACTGAATAGTCCGACTCCGATATTGAAGCGTATGGCCATATTGCGGGCTATTGTAAGCGCGAGCGCTGTTTTTCCCACAGAAGGTCTTGCCGCCACTATGACGAGATCTGCTTCGTGGAAACCTGTTGTTTGCTTATCCAGGGACTTCAAACCTGTGGGTATACCGGTCACAAAAGCGCCTGGCTCCGCAACAGAGGAGGGATTCTCGCGAACTGATTCCAGCTTTTCGAAAATGTTGTGCATTATGGCGCCGATATGCTGGTAAGTCTTCGATGCTCTGGATTCAGCGATTTCGAATACCTGCTTTTCTGCTCTGTCCAAAATTTCGTCCACTTCTTCTTCACCGTATGCAGATTCAACAATATCGCTCGCGGTGGATATCAAGCTTCTGAGAATAGATTTGTCTCGCACAATCTGCGCGTAGTGAAGAGCATGAGCAGATGTGGGAACCGATTCAGCGAGCCGTGCAACCTCCAGTTCGGTTCCTATGGCGGCCATCTTTTTACTTTGCTTCAACTGTTCGCACACCGAGAGAACGTCAATCGGTTCAGCAGCATCGTAGAGCTTTTCAATAGCGGAAAAGATGAGCTGATGCTTTTTCAGATAGAAATCATCACTTCTCAAGATCTCCATCACATCGTTCACAACACCCGGGTCAATGAATATACTGCCGAGAACAGCTTCCTCTGCCTCCAGATTGTGTGGAGGGACTTTCTGAATCATATAACCTCTCCCCGCGCTAATACTAATCTACCATAAAGAAAAAGACGAAGCCAAAGCCTCGTCTGGTGGAGCCGATGGGACTTGAACCCACGACCTCTACCGTGCGAAGGTAGCGCTCTCCCAGCTGAGCTACGGCCCCATGCAAGAACCATTATAGACGAAATACTTCGCTTCTTCAAGTCTCAAAATATTTCCATACTGTACTCTTTCAAATTAACCTGCAGAATTTTTCCGTTCAAGTGATCTGATCCACATGTGAGTTTCACAACTTCCGTTACCTGTAAACACGCGATAAGAACAACAGCTCCTGGAAATACCTGGAAAGATGTTTGCTCTTTCACACCATGGTAAAGATCCCTCAAAGAGTGAGTTTGTCCTGGGATGATTGTGGCTATCTGTCCGCGAAATTCGCATACCCCTCCGTGAACAAGAGGAATCTGCTTTCTTTGACAGAAAGCGTCGAGAACAAATCTGGACTTGAAATTGTCGAGGCAATCCACTGCGATGTCAATCTCGGGGAAGTCCACCTCTTGAAGAGGCTTTTCAAAAGTTGTCAGTGAGCATTGTGGGTTGATTTTCTTAATCTTTTCAACTGCCGCGTCTACTTTGCGTCTTCCCAGATCACCGTGATCGTAAAGGATCTGTCTATTCAGATCTGGTTCATCAACGATCTTGTGATCAACAGCATAAAGATGTTCAAATCCCGTTCTTGCCAATAAATTCAAAACAGTTGATCCAAGACCCCCCAGACCTGCAACGAGCACCTTTGTTTTCTTAATCTTTTCCATGCACTGCGAAAGCAGTTGCTCATGGCGCTCGTACATTATCCACCACCAACAGGTATCAGAATGCTTAACTCCCCATCTTGAGAAAAATTGGTTTGTCCACTGGCCAAAATGCTGTCACCGTTGTAAAGAGCAACAACCCAGCTCTTGAGCACCTTGCCGTTGTCGTGTACCACAAGGTAAGCGCTTTCCTCTTCATAATCCAGTTCCAGTTGAACCTCTTTTGAGATCTTATCTGAAATCTCCCGGAAAATATCATTCAGCGATGTCGACGTCACAACCAGTTCTTTTACACCCAAAAGGTTTCTCACCGAACCTCCAAAGCGTACCTTCAAAATCACTCCTCCAAAAACATATACTATAGTTGTCGCTTAAATTCTATCATGGGAGTGATAGCGTGTGAAGGCTCTGTGGTTTGACGGGCACCGTCTTTCCCTGAGAAATGTCAGCCTGCCTGAAAGAAAAAGCTATGCCCTTGTGATGGTGGGGCTTGCGGGTATTTGTAACACGGACCTCGAGATAGTGAAGGGGTATATGAAGTTCACGGGAATACCTGGGCACGAATTTGTGGGAACAGTGAAAGAAGGATCTCCAGATCTTTTGAACAAAAGAGTTGTGGGTGAGATAAACGTGCCATGTAACAACTGTGAATTCTGCAAAGCAGGACTCAGCAGGCACTGCAGAAATATGAGAGTTCTTGGAATAAATCGCTGGAACGGTGCGTTTGCTGAGTATCTGATCCTACCTGAAGAAAATCTCCACGTAGTTGATGACACCATAAGTGACGAAGAAGCAGTTTTTACTGAACCCCTGGCAGCTGCTTTTCGAATTACCGAACAAGTGCGTTTTGAAAAGGGGTTGAAAGTGGCGGTTTTGGGTGATGGAAAGCTGGGCATCTTAATTTCCAAAGCGCTCAGCTTCGAGGATATAGACCATGTTGTGTTTGGCAAACACAGAGAGAAACTTTCACTTGTAAAAAAACACGGAGTTCCAACGCAGATGGCAGAAACACTTGAGAACTTTGACCGATATTTTGATATCACCATTGACGCAACTGGGAACCCCCGTGCAGTTTCAACAGCTATCAAAATCACGAAACCGATGGGTAAGGTGATACTCAAGAGCACAACAGCCGAAGATCTCAGAATTGATTCAAGCATTCTGGTGGTGAATGAAATCTCGATCATAGGCTCCCGCTGTGGGCCGTTTGAGCGAGCCCTGAAAGCTCTTGAAACGAAGAAACTGTCCGTTTCAGAGTTAATCGAACACACTTATCCTTTGCAGGATTATTCAGAGGCCTTTGAAAGGGCGGCATCAGGTGCTTTGAAAGTTATCTTTAAGGTGGCGCAGGCGTAAAGGGTATTGCAATTGCAGTATTTCATCATGTTGACTTGAAGAATATGGCGTGCTAAAATATTCTCGCGTGGCCCCATAGGATAACGGCTAGTCCATCGGATTCTCAGTCCGAAAGTCGGGGTTCGATTCCCCGTGGGGCTACCA
>Ga0209834_10000231_pt1 | contig 34324 bp, 33 predicted proteins | sample Mar14236cmmetaG_FD_184134 | JGI IMG/M metagenome (GOLD analysis project Ga0209834, IMG submission 184134) | Marine hydrothermal vent microbial communities from Guaymas Basin, Gulf of California to study Microbial Dark Matter (Phase II) - Marker... ... | reverse complement strand
AACTGGGGATTGATCTATTCCCAACTTGATATCTTGTTTGAAGAAAGGATAAAACAAATTGACTAAAATTAAGATTACACAAAAATATGGACACTCTCCTTTATTCATGAAATTAATAAGGAGTTCCAATGAAAGTATTATCCTTAGTCTTAATGATAATTATGCTCATATCCTGTTCCACTGTATCTCCTCCACCTAAACCAGTTATGATACACACTCCGCCACAAGATGTGTTTGTATTCCAATGTGAAAATGGCGAATATTACACGGTTCATTATCAGGAAAACGCAGCGTTTGTGTATCATAACTATGAATTTTACAAACTTCCGCTTGCTATTTCTGCTTCCGGTGCGCGATATAGCGATGGTACTAATGAATTCTGGAACAAGGGCGATATGGCGATGATTACTATCAATGGAAAGAGCTATACAAATTGCAAACTTGTCAATCCTTTGAAGCAAGGAGATACGTCAAAGCTCAAGGATTATTTTTGGGCAATGAGTAATGATGATCCAAAATGGAATATCACCATTGTTCCTGATGTGGAAATTGTGATTGGTTTTGAAAAAGGAAATATGATGTATCGTTTTCCTTATGTGAAGACAGATGAATCGACTGTAAATACCTCCACTTATATGACTAAGAATGATAACCATACACTCACTGTTGAGATTCTTCGCTCAAAATGTTATGATGCCAAAAGCCAGCAGTATTTTCCGTATCTATTTGTGATAACCTTTGATGGAGATGTACTTCAGGGCTGTGGAACAACCATGGAATAGACTAGTTGGAAAACATAATATGTCAGAAAAGATCAATGAAATCGCATATTGCGGATTATATTGTGCAGAGTGTCCAAGTCATAGCGGAGTACTTGCCGATCTTGCCCGAGACCTAAGGAAAGAACTGCGGACTTATCGTTATGATAAAGTGAGCCAGGCGCTTGCCGAAATATCATTCTTTAAAGATTTCAAAAACTACGAAACCTGCTATAGGGTGCTGGGCTTGCTTGTAAAGATGCGATGTGGGCATGTATGCAGGGAAGGTGGAGGGAATCCCATGTGCAGTATAAGAAAGTGCTGTGAAAAAAAGGGTATCTCAGGTTGCTGGGAATGCAATGAATTTGATGCATGTGAAAAATTCACTTTTCTTCAGAAAGCTCATGGTGATGCTATGAAAAAGAATATATCAAAAATAAAAAGAAAAGGTATTGATGAGTTTCTTGCAGGGCAAAAATACTGGTATGTAAAACCGAAAGAAGAAAATAAAGAAAGGAATAGATGATGGAAGTTATTTCAACAGCCAATCCTTACTTGAAAAAAGGAATCGAGCTAATTATGGGCTATGGACCTAAATTGCTGCTGGCAATTGTAGTACTGATAGTTGGTAACATTATTATTAAATGGCTTAAAAAGATCATCATTAAAGCAATGGATAAAGGAAAGGTAGAGGTGTCATTACAGCGTTTCCTTGTGAGTCTCATATCTATTGGGCTGAGGATATTACTCCTTATTAGCGTTGCTTCAATGATCGGTATTGCGACCACATCATTCGTTGCGATTCTTGGTGCAACCACATTTGCCATTGGTCTTGCCTTGCAGGGTAGTCTCTCGAATTTTGCGGGTGGTGTACTTATTCTTTTGCTAAAACCCTTTAAAGTGGGAGATGTAATCGAGGCACAAGGGTATCTAGGAAAAGTGCACGAGATTCAGATTTTCAATACGATCCTCAAAACCTTCGATAATAAAGTAATATATATTCCCAATGGTAGTCTCTCAAATGGCAATATTACCAACTATTCTCAGGAACCTATACGTAGGGTAGATATGACTTTTGGTATTGGTTATGGAGACGACATTAAGAAAGCAAAAGATGTATTGATAAGTATTGTCGAACAGGATAGTAGAGTACTACAAGATCCTGCTCCGATTATTGCAGTATCAAATCTTGGAGATAGTTCAGTAGATTTTGCTGTGAAAGTATGGTGTGATACTGCAGAATACTGGAATGTGTTCTTCGATATGCAGGAGAAAGTAAAACTTACCTTTGATGAAAAGGGTATTAGCATTCCATTCCCCCAAACAGATGTACATCTTTATAAAGAGAATCCTGTAGCATGAGTTTTATCGCAATACTTCCAGACGATTTAATTCCAGATATTGATGGGAAAAAGGTTAAATCAAATATAATCAGAATTCAAGCGTGCATTCTTCTTTTATAAAAAATCACTATAGAATGTATCGGGAACTGATGTATACTGATGGTCCTTTAAGCAGGTTTCAAAGACAACTCATTGCTGTGGTGGTTTCTGTAAAAAATAATTGCTACTACTGAATTGTTCATCACGGGGAGGATCTCCGTAGAGAATTTCAGCATACTACAGAATATCCCGGCATTAATAATACAGAATCTTTTATTTCAGCAGTGAGAAAAGATTATTCAACCAGTGGGTTGTCTCGGCCAGATATACTAATGCTTGATTATGCAGTAAAATTGACACAAAATCCATCGAGTATTAAAGAAGAGGATATTGAAACACTACGCGATAATGGTTTTAATGATCGTGCTATTCATGATATCTGTTGTGTTGCTTCGTATTTTAATTTTGTTAACAGACTAGCTGATGGATTAGGTGTTAAGCTAGAAGAAAATGTAAGGTGAGAGCATGATAAAAAAATGTAGTATTATAGTTACTTTGTTAGTGATATTTCTTTCAGGTTATTTATATGCTGAGTTCTGGGCTGATTTCGAATCAGGATTGAATTTCAGCGGGCATAACAATGTGCGAGTCCCAGGAAATCTTAATCCACCTGCTATTTTTTCGTTGCAAAAAGATATCGGATCAAAAGCTTCGCCTTTCTTTCGAGCAAGATTCAGTTATACTTTTTCAAAACGGCATACTATCTCCATACTGTTGGCACCTTTTACCAAGACTTACAAAGGAGATCTAAAACAGAATATTCTATTCAATGGAAAAAATTTTAGTGCAACATATGAAACAGAAGCCAGGTATAGATTCAACTCATGGAGACTTTCTTATCGATGGGATTTTGTAAATTCAAAAAAAATCACAATAGGGATTGGTTTGACTGCAAAGATCAGAGATGCAGAAATATACATAAAAGGAAAAGATGCCTCGGGTGGATTGCCAGCTGACGAAGTAGAATCTTCAAAGAAGAATGTAGGATTTGTTCCACTCATAAATTTCCTTCTTGCATGGAAATTTACACAATGTATGGATTTACGTATAGAAGGTGATGCACTGGCTGCTCCACAAGGAAGAGTAGAAGATATTTTTGCCGGATGGACGGGTTTTATCACGGATAAGCTAAAAATAAAACTGGGGTACAGATTACTCGAAGGTGGAGCAGATAATGATGAGGTGTATAACTTCGCGTTGTTCCATTATATTGTACTCGGACTCATGTTTCAAATATAAGTAAAGGTATATTTGTTGTATTAGACTAAGGTGATAATCGTCATTAGTGATTTTCTGCATGATGTATTGAAAGAGGTGTCATGGACTACTCCGTGACACCTTTGTTGAATTTTTTTATGAAAAGAATTTCAATAATATTAATTTCAATCATTCTTCTATTTCAATTCACCGTGTATGCTGATTTTATCCGCTGAGTGGATATTTCTTCATTACTCAAGATTGAAGAAAATGGTGGCATTTTTACCGAGAATGGTATTAAAAAATGCAATTGAGATCTTTAAAGATCATCATATAAATTTTGTTCGTTTAAGGATCTGGCACAATCCCGATGATGACTACTGTAATCTTGAAAAGACACTGCTTATAGCTCAGAGGATCAAAGATATGAGATTCGGTTTGCTGCTTGACTTCCATTATTCGGAAACCTGGTCTGACTCGAAGTATCAGTCCAAACCAGTTGCATAGAATTCACTATCATTTTCATCACTTAAAGATAGTATTTATCACTATACTTTTCACATCATCAATGCACTAAAAACACAAAAAAACACTTCCGGATATTGTGCAAAATTGAGCTTATCGTGAATGTTCCAGATGAAAGGGAGTTGGTTTATTTTCCTAAGCGCTTGAATGGATTTAACAAAACAATGCGGCTCTCCGTCGGAGAATGTTACTTTATTCGATTTTTATGGAGAGGTTCTTGGTTCTATTAATGTTTTCGATTCCAGCAATTTGATAAATTGGAAGAAGAATAAGATTTCTTCTTCATGCATGTTATCACACTATAACTCAAACTCCAGCTTCTTTGCCCAGAGCGCGGTTCTGTCGCGATTTCTGAGAAAATTATCTACCATGAATTCACGATCGATTGCAACGTAATCATCAAACACAACTTCATTATTGATGGTGACTTTTACGGAATTATCAAAGTTCACCATATCAGGATGGAGATAGATCGCAAGCTTCTTTACACGTGAGGTTTCTATAACAAACTCATTCCCGAAATACTTTGCCTGCACTGCTCCGGATGGCTTTGAGTAGGTGATTGCATCATAGTAGGTAGTGTCCGGGAATTTCCCATATAAGGTTACTTCTTCCTCGAACCTTTTTACTGTCAGACTCACGGAATCACCTCTCTGCTTGAAGGCCTTGAGACTGTCCATTTCTTCCAACGAATTGATCGGCACACCATCCATTGCAATGATAAGATCGTTCTGCTGCAGACCCATCTGTTTGGCAGTGGTTTCTCCATCCACGAGATTGTACACCATAATGCCATCATATTCGAAATCATCATCGGGATAGAATCCAAAGCTTATTCGGTTATCGGGTAGTTGTGTCTGATACTCAAGCTGCCAGAATTTTTTTGTCATAGTTGAATCGATCTCAACTATCTCCAGCCAATCGCACTTGCCATACTCGAATGTCCATGTTTCCCAGTAAAGGATTGGCTGGAAAATATCTCTGGGTTGGTTCTCCATATTTTTAATCATGATTGGGATCTCTTTCGGAGCATAGTCAAAATCGTGTCCGATACCCAGGTATTTTTTATAGAGAAGGTTAGCGCCAGCCTGAAGGGCTAGATTCATAACCAAACGCATCCTTCGAGCTGGATATAAACCATCCAAGTCAGTATTGATCGCATTAACTCTTCTATTCCTGAGGTTTGCTATAAAAGCTGGTTTACCCGTTACCAGTGAACCCACAGAAAGGAATCCGTTCAAGGGATAGAAAGAAGCAAAATCATCGGGTGTAGTCATTGATATAAAAAAAGAACCAGAACCGCCATCAGAGAATCCTGTCATATAGATGCGGTCGTCATCGATGTTGTACATTGTCTTCAATGCACGTATTTGAGTCTGCACATTATGCACGCCGGACAGATCCCACCAGGAGGTATCTATATTGCCAAAGGGAAAAAGCATCAACCATGTATGCTCCTCTGCATAAGGAATGAAATAATTCTGCTTCATGAAATCTTCCTCAATGGGATAGAATTCTCGTGTGCTGACACCACCATGCAGGTAGATGAGTAAAGGTGTCTTTCGTACGGGATCATAATTGGGAGGAATATAGAGTACATACGGTGCATTCAGTGTGTCATTTATCTGATTGTAATAGGTAATGATCACTCCCGTTGAATCAGGTTGCTTGTGCTGGGTCCAGTTACTGAGAATTGTGTAAAGCGAATCATCGGTTATTGAACTATTCATAGTATAGTTACTCACTTTATTCAACCAATAATCATCCTGTGAAGAGAGTGAGGTTGATAACATAATCAGGAATATACAACAGGTGGAAATGGTATATTTTTTCATCATTGCTCCTTACTATTCATTGGTAAAATATCGTGTAACTCTTTGCTTGTAGTAATTATCGAATTTTTTCTGCATATCTTATAATACTCGCAGTAATCGCATGGTTTTCGATTGTACTCTCGCTCACGAATATGGAAGCTACCGTCAATCACTTTTTCTCCATACATTAGAAGTAACTTCAGGAAATCATCACGAGAAACTGGCACTTCTTTCAATTCATCGCGACTTTTCCATTTGATTAAAAAATTGTTTTTTTGCAGATTAATGATATAAAAATTTGTATGTTTTAGGATATCTCTTGTACTTTCATACATAAAGAGAATATTGTTATTTCGATAATGATCTTCAAGCGCCAGTAGATACACAAGCGGTTGTACATCCCAGAACTGTTTAATATCTTTAATGCTCGGCGCTATTCCTGTTTTATAATCACTGGCAAGAAATTTTTCCTCTTCCAAATGCTTTGCGATCTTGTCAATCATACCCTGAAAATCCAAAGTAACCTTCTCATTTTTGACACTGAAAATGGGCCATGAATTTTCTCGGCTTTTTTCATGCTTACCAAAATTCTGCTCAAAAAGAATTGGCGAGAAATGAATGAACTTTTCTTTATCGAATTGAAGTAGGCTGACCAGTAAATTTTTCTCATTGCATTCTACAAGTCCTTCAGTGTAAGGGGAATAGAGCCGCTGAATGAAGAGATCACTCTCAAGATTTATATTATTTTGCAAGAGTACCTCGTCCAGTAATTTTGCAAGAAGCATACATGCCTTGGAGATATCCTCATTCAATATTTTGAATCCCTGTTTATTACCAAATTTTTCAAGTGCTTTATGTATATTATTTCCCAATGCAGTCAGTAATTCTGCATCTGGATCATACTGGAATGGCTTAATCTTGAGAATAGTCTGAAAAAAGTATTGCATTGGGCATTGAATAAGTGTGTTCATACTGCTCGCCGAGATGAGAATTCTATCTGAATCGTCTGGTACAACCTGTCCTTTATAGGGTCCAATATCTTCACTAAGATAATCATTATGCCGTTTTAAGATCTGCAAGTTGGGATTCTCAATTATCGTATCCTCAAAAGTAAGATAGTATTGGCGGAGTGTTCGTGGTGTAGAATAAGAATTTGATTGTTGATTTTGAATATCCATACCTTCCAGAAGTATCGATGGATTAAGTGTGTCGCCAGACATGTTCTGGCAAGGGAAGGACAGATAAGTGTGCTTTTCTCTGCTAAGCCAAGAGTTAAGAAGCATCGAACTTTTCTGCCACTCAAAATGGGGAAGATTTCTTGTGAATGAATTTTTATGCAGGGGAACAGGGAAATAATCTTCTGCAAGCCCAGCAACGAACAAGACTGTGGAATTACTTTCATACGATTCGAGATAACTTATCACATCGATGCCGTTTCCAGTATTTCTTCTTGGAATTTCAGCGTCTCTAAATTGTCGTTTCAGCTCTCGAAGGATTTCATCGTGCTTTGGAAATCCAATACATTGATATGTCTCAATTGTAGAGGTAATAATGTTTTTAAGAGCTGAATAAACTAAATAAAATTCTTTATCATCTTCCAGTTTAGAAACAATGCTTTGTTCGTTAAGAAAATCATAAATCTTATTCCAAATATCAGTATGTTCATGCTTCTCTGGATTCAATTCGAGCATTGCGATCCACTCACATATCGTATGTATCGACTCACGATATTGCTGTACACCGCTCAATTCTGTCACATCACTAAAATAGATAAGAGGGCTCTTGCGTATAAAAGCATCGATAGAGTAAAAATGCTCATGTTTTGGCATGAGAGGATGTAGTACTACGGATGATAACGTTTGCCAGGTGAGACGTTCGGCAGAAAGCATAATCGTGAGAAGACCGCTAAAAAAAATTGTCAGAGGATGATCCATAATTGTAGAGGGCGCATACAAGCGATAGGGTATTCCATATGCACCAAAAACCTTCTCCACCACAGGCACATAGACATCAATACTCGAGATAGCAAGCTGTATGTCTGGGTATGAAATATTCTTCTGTTTAAGTTCAAAGATCTTCTGCGCAATGCCCTCGATTTCAGTTTCCACAGAGTGATAAGGAGTACATGGTTGACCTGAATTATACGTCGGTTCAATGCTTTCCCAAATCTGCTCGGTATAATCAAATGCTGAACTCAATGAATTATCACTAAAATTATCAATAAAATAAAATTTCTTTGTATGATTTGCAAGATCCCTTATCAAACTGAAGAGAGATGATCCATCCTTGAATAATCCATTCAATATGACAGTGCGTTCAGATAATTCATCATTAAAGATATTTTCCAATAACTCATTTTCGTAATGATAATGATATTGTACCCTCAATGCTTCAAAATTTTGATAGATTTCATTGAACATTCTATTTCCAGACTCAAAGTTTCTCCTGTGAGCATTATAAGCTATGAATGCCTGTGCCAGAAGGTCTATTGTTCCATCAGAGAGGTGGTAAGCATTCGATGCCTGTTTTACCAGTAATCGTGAAAGACAGGGAGTAATCACCTTTTGTGAAGATGAAATAAGTAACTGATTCAAGGTTGTGATCTCTATTAATGGTGTGAGTATCTTCTTTGCAGCAAGTGTTTGAAGCATCTTGTTTGAATGATATTTCGTTAGATTGATAATAGTACAGGGCTCATTTTTTATTATTTGAAGAAGATTAGAAACGGAAATAGTCTCGTGTAATTTTGAAGGTGTATATAAGGATTTTGCTTCAGGGAAAACCGTTGACCAATAATCATTCGAAAATTTTATTTCTCTTAGTTCATTGAAAAATGAGTAATAAATATATGCCCTTGCATCAATTCCGTATAGTTGTTTTACTATCCAGAGATAGGTCTGAAGCTGAAGTGAATACTGCTCATGGAACTGTGCTGTCCTATCAGTTTTGAAATCAATGATTGTCCATCCTTCCTCATCTTGGTACATCAGGTCGATGATTCCGTTTACTTCGAAGAAGGTCTTGCCATTATCCATCCAGCCGGTCACATGATGTTCATGAAAAAGATTTCTCTCTTCAATAAGCTGTAACTTTGTGTAAATTTCCGAGGAGTTGAAATTTTCTAGATGTTTTTTAATGCGAAGTTCTAAATCATCACACGAAACTAAAGGGTAGTTACTGTCAATGAACTCTTTAATTTCTGATGAATGTTCTTCCCATTTCCACCAGTGTTTCTCTATAATCGTATGGAAGATCGAGCCAAATATAAGCCCAGAATCGTTTGTGATTATTTCGTCAGTTTTTTCAGTATCATTTGTTAAATCCATGCTACTCATAATATCATGAGGGGTGATGCGCATATACTTTTGATCGGGTTGTTGTATAGTTGGAGGGTCCCAGAATTTTGTTTTTTGCTTCGGTAACAACTGCTGCACAAGACGATCATGTAGCTCTGTTAATGACATATATGTGTAGTGATACTTAGGTGGAGCATTGAAGTCATCCTGTGATAGCTTTTCTAAGGTTTTGGGTAATCCAAGTGTTGGAATAACATAAGAAGACCACCAAGAGTTGTTTGTGAATTTTTCTGTACATTCTGCTAGCAAAGCAATTCGATATTTTGTTCGTGTAACAGCCACATAGAACATGCGCTTGTCTTCAGCTTCTTGCTCGATTTTGTCCTGCTTTTTTATCAACTCCAAAAAATTAGATTTCTTAGATTCAATTTGCTCCTTTATTGCGATACCTACTTCGATCATGCCGTTTGGATCGAGTCGGCTATGAAAGATGTTTCCTTTTTCTGCTTGTGTTTTGATGTTAGCAAGTTCGGGAATGATCACAGTGGGAAATTGCAGCCCTTTTGCTTTGTGGATGGTCATTATTTGCACTTTGGCAGGTTCTGGTATATCTGCTTGAGCGATCTCACTTTTGTAATGAATTTGATAATTCAGGTAGTCATGAAGCTCTTGCAAGCTGGAACCTTCCAGCTCCAGTTGGGAAATTATATACAGCAGTTTATCAAGATTAGCCAGACGTTGTCTGCCACCTACTTCACTGATGTAGCCGAGTTCTCTATAAGAAGTCGATAAAACTTTTTGCAATAGCTCATTCGCTGGTAATCTTTGATAAAGTTCTCGCCATTGCTGAATAGTCTGCACAAAAGATTCATATTCTCTGTTGTGTGACATAAAACTGAAGATCGATTCATCCTTTTTACGACTTCTGCAATTATATACCAACGTATCCTCAGCAGAGAAAAAAGGACTTCGTAGTAGTCCGACCAAAGCAGCATCATCGTGAGGATTTATCAGCACACTGATGAAATGGAATAAGTCATACGTTTCCTGCTGATTGAAAAGATTTTTTTCGCCAATGATCTGGAAAGGTATATCCAGCTTCCTAAAAGCATGCAGATAATCATTAATGTGGATGAAATTTCTGAGTAGAACTCCAACAAGCACATTTTCTTTGATCTTTTGCTTTTCAGCCCATTCAAGATACTCTTTAGCCATATATGCTGCATGAAGTGCAGGAGTGTATTCCTGTGGTGAAGTTTCATTTTCTATAATGCTGATATCACAGACATATTCGTTATCGATCGTAACTTCTTTTCTGTTTTTTGGGAAGGTGGTTTCTTCAAAGGATGCTTCGAAAGTAAAAGATGGTTCTGCAAGAATCTTGGTGAAGAATGGATTAATCACATGCTCGATAAAGGAGCTTGAAGAGCGATAATTATCATTGAATGCGATGAGAGCATCTGGAGTAACTTCTTCGATTTCATTCTTGGCGATATTCATGACTTCGACATCCGCTTGCTGAAAGCGATAGATCGACTGCTTCTTATCTCCAACAATAAATAAGCCCTTTTCTCGAAGTATTCCATCATTCTTTTTCGCTATGTGTTTGATGATCTCCCAGCGAAGGTTGTTCGTGTCCTGGAATTCATCCACAAGTATGTGTTTGAACTGAGCAGCATACTTATTTCTCACGTTCTCATTTTGAGCAAGCAGCTCTCTTGTCTTGATGATCACATCGTTAAAGGTGAGGAAATTTTTCCTTTTTTGAGTTTGCCAGATGACTTCTTCAAACTCTGCATATAAAGTTATCAGGTCTTTGAAGACACCGATTGATTTTTTATCTTCGTCACATGGATAAAAGAGCACCTTTTCTTCAGGGATATGACTCTGAATACTATCGAGAAGCTCTTCAGCCAGTTCCTTAAAATTCTCTGCAATATGATTTTCAATAAAACTCGATTTCTTCTGAACAGACCATGCCCTTTTATAATACGTACCTTTGTTCGTAATAAAGTGGGGAAGGATTTCTGCCATAAAGTATCGTCGCTGCTCCACGTCTGTATCTTCTGGCATACTCTCAAGTTTCTCCGAGAGTTCTGCTAGTGAATTTGTTTCTTTTTCTTTAATATGTTCATGATATTGCGTGATTTTATTTACTTCCTGAACAAGCCGATTAACATCAAATTCAGGAAGGTAATGCTGAAGCCAGTACTTATAAATTTCATCTTCAGTTTGGTTTTCAATAAATTCAAGCCATTCTTCGAGGAAAACTTTTCTTTTATTGAAGTAATTAAAGAATTGGATAATGCCATTTTTGTCCGTGAATGTAAGAATATGTTTCAGTTCAGGACGAAGTCCTTTGCTTTGCCTGTTAAGGAATTCGTTCAAGGTTTCACGATAGAGTTTTTGCTCAAGCAACTCATCGGAAGTTTTGAATTGTGGATCGATATCGAGCAGGAAAGCATTTTCTCTAAGAACTGAACCACAAAAGGCATCGATGGTCATGATGTAATTTTGAGAGAAAGTAGATCTCAGCCAGTTCTTGTAATCTTCAGGAGCAGAGCGGATACTTTCTCCCAGTGAGATTCCCTGCTCTTTCAATTCTCCAATTTCCTTACCTTTCAGAAGTAATTGCAGGTCCTCATAAATACGACGTGACATTTCTGCCGCAGCTTTGTTCGTGAATGTGATCACCAGAATATTCTTGAATCCCAACCATTCATTTTTTGGCTTTTTTAGATTATGTTTTGTGAATTCATCTATGATAGCGCAATACCTTTTAGACAGTGCGTATGTTTTACCCGCACCTGCACATGCAGATACTATCCGGTTTGTTGATATATCAAGTGCTCTTTGTAAAGGTGACATTTCTTCCATGTATTCGATTGCCTACCAGTTGATATGATGGAGCAAAATAGCTGAATATTTCTTGGCAATGTTTTTGTGAAAAAGATGAAGTAGAAATGAAATAATATTACTTAATTTTGTTATGCTCTTACTTGAATAATGGTTGGATGTAGTATATAGTGTTAATAAATCATGGTATTTTCACATCGTATGGTTATATTTTGTATCATTATTAAAAAGCGTCATGCTTCTAATTAATTTTGGGGGTATGCAAACAAAATAAAAGAAATATTTGACAAACAAAAACTGATTATAAAAAGTAGTAGTTAAATACTACTACTAAACCAGGAGCAATATGAAAGATCAAAAGATACTTATGGAACTCCTTGCTGAAATGGGGCTCTCAAACCTCGAGGCAACAGTGTATATCTGGCTGCTCGAACATAAACGCAGTACCGGATACAATATTGCCATGAGGACTGGAAAGCCGGTTGCAAATACATATAAAGCACTGAAAAGTCTGGAGCATAAAGGTGCAGTAATCAGCGATTCTACGTCAAATAAGCTTTTTTACGATACTGTTCCTATTGATCAATTCCTCAATTCCATCCAGCAGGATTTCATCAAAAGACGTGAGAAGATAATTCAGGAAGTTGAAAAACTTGATGTAAAGCAGGAACCAATCGGTATCTATGAATTACAATCCAGAGAATTGGTTTTCGAAAAAGCTCTCAACATGATCGACACTGCGGATCATTCTCTCATCATCGATGCCTTCCCTGCTCCCTTGAAAATTCTCACGCCGTACATTCTGAAAAACAACTCACGAGGATTGGATATATTTATCAAACACTATGCAGATGAAAATATCCCTGGTGTGCGTCAGATCTCAAAGACGGAATCAGATATTGTGCTTGATGAACTCAAGGGACAATGGTTGATCATCGTTAAGGATGCGGTTGAAACGCTCATTACCTTCTTTGACTCCTCAGGTACTGAAATGGTGCACAGTGTGTGGATACAGGATGCGTTCATATCGCTGGTGCGTTTCAGTGGTATGGTCATTGAATGTGCTTTCTCTGAAATTCTGGATGCAGTTTACAAAAAGAAGGATACTACAATTGAATCCATCAAGGATATAGTAAAAAGTTATCAATCGATCTTCTCGTATTTTAATATCGCAGAAAAAAATCTATTCGGGAGTAACCAATGAAAATAACACACGTAAAAAGCAAACGTATTATGACTCTTCTCGTACTCACCTACCTGATCCTATCATTTTCATCAGCTCTCCATGCCGACCTCTTCTTATGGGAGATCAAAAAAGAATCTAATACTTCCTATATTCTCGGTTCAATACACCTCTTGCCGAAAAGTGTTTATCCCCTCGATAATAAAATCGAGACCGCATTCCAAGAATCCGATGTGCTTGTCGTGGAACTTGATGCCACCACCCTCGACCAGAATGTTCTTAACACCTTTATAGCACAGTATGCTTTGTATCCGAACAGCACAAATCTTGAATTAGAACTCCCCCGCAGAACTCTATTCAAACATTGCAGAAAAATTTATTGAATTGGGATTCACAAAAGACCAACTCAACAGATTCAAACCATGGTTTGTCGGCTTGAACCTTGGACTTGCAAAGCTGAAGAAATTGGATGTGGATGCAGGACTTGGACTGGATATACACTTCCTGAACAAAGCCCACGAGCAGGGAATAGAGATCCTCGAACTCGAAATCCCTACTTCTCAAATGGAAATGCTGGCATCACTTCCTGAAAATATTCAAATGGATTATCTATCATATACGCTCGGAGAATATACAAAAATAGACTCAACATTCCATGAAGTGCTTGATGCCTGGCAGAACGGAGATACAGAACGGACGAACACACTTTCACGAGTAAAAATGCGAGAACTCGAAGATGAAATGCCCGGAATGGAAGAATATTATAACCGCATGTTCTGTGAACGTGAAAAACAGATCGCTGAGAAGATAGAAGGATATATGGATGACGAAGAAGGTCGCATATATTTCATTATTGTCGGCGCGTTCCACCTGGTTGGAGACGACGGGCTTCTTAAGATGCTTGAAGACAATGGATACAAAATAAAACAATTAAAGGAGACCACACATGAAGAAAAGTAATAAAATTGGAATTGGCACATGCATTATTGGAAGTGCAATTATTTGGGGTGCGGTTATAATCGGAGCTGCCCTTATACTCAAAGGAACACCTTATAAAGACAGCGTCACTAAACTCTTAACTGGTGGAGTAATTGCTCATCTCTTGTTTATCTGGGTACCACTGGGAACAGCGTTTAAGAAGGTGAAGGAGGAGAAAGAGCTATCATAATATCAACTAGTAGCCACAGTTATTTGAACACTCCCTATTTAGTCGACCCTGAAAAACTATATTTTGAGCATTAGATTATTATCATTTTATTAGATTTAAGCGTAAGGATTATTACAAGGAACAAGATATTATTTAAATTGCAGGTTTTTCACATAATTTTCTAAGAAAAAGAGCAATTTCTTGATAAAATAATAAAGACAAAAAAGTAGATGCAATGCGCCTATAGATAATGCGTAAATTCTTTCCTCTCTGCCTGCGTTAATGTCTCTCGTAACGTATGACCATCATAAGGATTATCGTGAAATGATAACGCTGACAATATAAAATCCTCTCTTGAAGCCCTCATACATTTTCAAAACCGAGAAATTTTTTGATATTACAGGAAGTATAACCTATAATTCAGTGACATTGATTGCCGTAGCATTAAATCCCCAAATAGATACTCGTTCAATTTTGCTTATTATCATAGTTATCATATAGGCTGGAAGACTTGGCACATTCCTTGTTCGACGCATACATAAAGCTGGTAAGGATCAACGGTTTGATGATATCAAACCACATTTTTTCAGGTTTCTTAATACATGGATATTGCAGGGATTATGGGTAACTTTTACACTGGCTGCAGCTTAGGTGAGATTGTGATATGGATTGGGATTGTTGTGATAGTACTTCCTGTATTACGTGGGTGGCAATGGATTACGTTGATATCACCAGTTTTTGTTGCTTTGCTGCTTATTTTAATCAGTGGCATCCCTAAACTAGAAAAATATGCAGATAAAAAATGGGGTGGTCATGAGGACTTTGAGAAGTATAAAAAGAACACACCAGTGCTGGTGCCCTTTATTAAGTAGTATGTTTTACAAATTGGGAATCCAATTCTCAAACTGCAGAATTACATAATATGTAAATTACATAATCTTTCTGTAAGTCTAACCAGAAAACTCGAACATATCCGGTAAAAGTTCAGCAATTGTCTTTACCACATAGTCATATTCATTTCTTGCGACAATAACTTTCATATCCCTGGAAAATTCTGTCATCACCTGCCTACAAATACCGCAGGGGAAAGGATAATTTTCTCCTTCTGCATATATAGCAAGTGCTTCGAAGTTCTTTTTTCCTTTTTTTACCGCCTCGAAAATAGCAACTCTCTCAGCACAGACACTAGCAGGGAATGATGCATTCTCAATGTTTGTTCCTGTGAATATTTCTCCATCAGTAGTTGAAAGTGCAGCTCCAACCTTATAGTTGGAATACAGTGAGTATGAATTATCCGAAGCTTCCCTGGCTCTGATTATTAGGTCTTTAATATCCATAGATCCTCATCTGTTATTCATTCTATGGATAAAAAATTTTAGATTGGATTTGGGATGCAAGTTTTTTGTTTCATACTAACAGGGAAACCCCCAAAAATTTGGAGGTGATTTCTTTGGATTACTATAGATAAAGGGTTTACGATATATTTTGGTTGGAAAATTACTTTCCAGTACATCTGAAAATTTAACATAAAATACTTTTGTCACCCTGATCCGTCGGCTGGCGGAGAAGGGTCTCCCATACTTTGTGAATCATTGTTATGCTAGTACTTAGCAACGATATGCACCATCCCTCATCTTTTGTTAGTATTAGGTTGTTTTTGTGTAATAATGAAAAGGTGCCATGCCCCTGAAAAATTTTGGGGGTATGCCAATTGTTTCATACTAAACATTGACACTCAAATTTGGAATATAATCATCTTCTAAAAATAAGAAAAAGGAAACATTATGCAAAAACATATTACACTCGTAGCTGCATTACATATTGGATTCAGTGTACTTTTTCTTGTCATGTCATTATTTCTATATTTTCTTCTTATCGGAACGGGTATATGTATTCAGGATTATACTGCAGCAAGCATATTAACCTTTATTGGAACTGCACTTGCTATACTGCTTGTACTTGTTTCTCTCCCAGGATTGATCGGTGGAATAGGATTGCTTCACAGGAAGAACTGGGCTCGTATTCTTATTATAATTGTCAGTTGTCTGGATCTCATCAATATACCCTTTGGAACAGCAATAGGAATTTATTCTTTATGGGTACTGCTACAGGAGGAAACTGAGAAAATTTTCAGACAAGAAACGAATGCAGATTAATGATTAATAATGATACTTTTTTCCCTTCATGATAGTAAATGCACGGTATATTTGTTCGAGAAGGATGATGCGCGCCATTTGGTGGGTAAAGGTCATTTTTGAGAGAGCAATCTTTTCATCGGCTCTATCCAATACTTCTTTTGACAAACCATAGGGACCACCGATTATGAAATAGAATGGTTTATTGAACGTTGTCAGAGATCTGCTGAGATAGGAGGCAAAACCATTTGATGTGAATTCTTTTCCATGTTCATCCAGTGCGATTAGATGAGCTTGTTCAGGGATTCTATCAAGCAGTGATTTTCCTTCGATATCTTTTATTTTTTCAACAGATTGATTTTTGAAACTACTGGAGGTGGGAACAATGCTGATCTTTATATTACAAAAAGCATTTAATCGTTTCAGATATTCACTTTCAGCAATCGTGATGAACTCGTTTTTATTTTTGCCAAGTGCAAGTATCGTGAGGTTCATATCCTAAACGGTTCGTATATCTTTTCTGAATTTTTGGATATATTTCACCTTTTTATGATACTCGTCGATGTTTTTAGCACCTGCATAGGAGAAAGCAGAACGCAGCCCGTCTTCAATATTTTGTATCACATATTTTGCAGGTCCTTTATAATCGATTGTAGAACTGATGCCCTCAACATTTCTTTTTTCATCTCCACGAACTTGCTTGGACTCAAGACTTGCTGAACCACGATATCTTTTGTATAGGCGATAATTTGGGAAATTTCCTTCTTTATGTATCGTACCAGGTGTTTCCTTACATCCTGCAAAAAGAGCACCAATCATCACAGTATCAGCACCAATAGCAAGAGCTTTTGCCACATCTCCCGAATTCTGTATGCCACCATCGGCAATGATAGGAATGTTATATTTTTTTGCTACTTCCGTAACTTCTTCAATAGCCGTCACCTGAGGAACACCAAAACCGGTATTGATCCTCGTGGTACACATGGAACCGGGTCCGATTCCAACTTTGATAGCATCCGCACCACAATCACATAAGAACTTTGCTGCTTCTTTGGTAGCGATATTTCCTGCTATAACATCAACATTGAACTTCTTGCACATTTCGATAGTTTCAGCCATCAGTTTATGATGCCCATGTGCAATATCGATACAGATGATCTGTGCTCCTGCATCAACCACAGCTTTCAGACGCGCTTTGTTATTACCTGTAACTCCAATCGAGGCAGCCCTTAGAGGATTTTCTGCAAGCATCAACCGTTGTATTATATCTGCTTCTTCATCAACAGAGCAGAATCTGTGGATTATACCCAATGCCCCATAACCACTCATCGTATTTGCCATATCAAATTCAGTAATAGTATCCATATTCGCAGAGATAATGGGTAGTTTTAAACGAAAGTTTTTTGTTACTTGCGAGGATAGATCGACATCCATCCTCGATAAAATTTCTGAGTAGTTCGGGATTAATAAAATATCATCGAAGGTTAATCCAATCTTAGCCATGATTTCTCCTTATTATGAACAGAGCACACCCAGTGCGACAGAGTGCAGCTTTGTCCATGCGTCATCAGCACGGGATGCGATCAGTATCGGAACTTTTGCCCCGATAATCACATGTCCGGATCTGAAATTTGCATAATATGTCATCGATTTCGCGAAGATATTTCCAGCTTCAATGGAGGGCAGAAGAAGAATATCTGCTTTACCAGCAATAGGTGATTGTAGTCCTTTTACTTTGGCTGCATGCTCTGAGATCGCATTATCGAGTGCGAGTGGACCATCAACCACACATCCGGGCATTTCTCCCCTTTGGTTCATCTTCGAAAGAAGCGCAGCATCGAGTGTTGGGGGCATTTTCAGATTGGGAGTTTCTATGGCACAAAGTACTGCAACATTGGGCTTCGGACATTCCATTTTATGGGCTACATATACTGCATTATTGATAAGTGAAACCTTTTCTTCAAGCGTTGGATACAGCACGAGTCCACCATCAGTGAAAATGATGAGTCGTTCCTTAGTTTCAAATACTGAGACAATACTGATAAGTTTCCCAGCATTCAGTCCTGTCTCTTTATTCAATACTCCCTTCATCAGTTGTGCGGTTGTGCATGCTCCTTTTAATATGGTATCAGCTTCTTTGTTCCTCACAGCTTGTACTGCGATATCAACACAAGCGACCGGATCATCCTCATTTATAATCTCAAAGGCATCGATAAGACTTTCCTCGATCATTGATATCTGTTCGAGTATCTTTTTTTTATTTCCAATCAAGAGGAAATTCCCGATACCTTCCTGTTTGGCAAGAGTTGCACAAAAAATAGCTGATTTTGCATGTGCTGCGGGGATTGCGACACGTTTAGGTGGTAAACTTCTTACTTTATCCAGAAGTTCATCAAAATTTTTGATCATTAATTCTCCGTTTCTACTTTAATTGCTGTGCTATGAATTTCATTGATTTATTAAACCATCTATCTATTTCTGATTCGTTTTTTTCTCGTGCTGGGAATGGAATGACGTGGTCATATTCATAAGGAAAATCATAGGATTTGACCTTTATTGGAATTTTACCATCATGTCCATGCAAAGAGAGTTCTACCTCTATTGCTGGTACAACCTCATCTTTTTGTAACGCCAATGCGGATATTCGCTTTCCGATCTTTTTTAAAATTTTTTCTCGAAAGGTTATCATTTTATTGTAATCTAGCATACATTTAAATACCTGTCCGACAGGATGATCTTTTCCGAAATAATGCGCCAGACGAGTATCACGTTTTAACTCGTTCTCCAGATGTTCTATGAAGTATGAATATATTGCAACGTTTGCCTCGCTATCCAGAATGAATTTTGAAGCTGGCGACATTCTGTTCAATATGGGACCGCCGCAGAACATACAGAGCTTAGACTGCTTAAAGTAATTCTGTTCATCAGCCATGAAAAGAATCTCTGCAAGAAATGATCCAACAGAATAAGAGAAGAAATCGATAGATGCATCTTTTTCAATCTGGGGATTTTTTCCAACTCTTATTTCCCGAATAAGTTGATGAATGTCATAATAGGTTTGAAATCCTGACCAGAGAAATCGTTGTGGGAGGAATTGTAGTCTTGTACTTATTGCAATATTCGCAAAGGAGGAATTGACAACTGTGGGAAAAAGTTTCTTCCTTTCTTTGCATGCTTTGTTCATGAGTTTGGGATCACTCCATGTTTTTGGTGCTCTGTTCATGTGGAAAGCTGTTGGGAAAAGAATGATTGTTTTACCCGTCAATTCCACTAATTTTTGAGCCCACGGCAGGTATTTCTCCCAGCTTTTTTCATTCAATCCATGAAGGAGTATGATGATCTCTTTTGATTTTTCAAGTGTAAAAGGTTTGAATATTGGATACGTGAAAGTGATATTCTCCTGAATTTTTGAGTCATCAACTCTGAGAAGTTCAGAAAGGTGGGGAGAAGCGATGGAGTTATCAGTTGAATAAGTGGTATCAAAATCTCTGTTATGTTCTGCACAACGGTAGAATTTCTCTCCTGGAAGAAGATGATAATTCTGGGATTCAAAGGGCAGATTGAAGATATTCTGACGATACTTTTTTAGCGTGATGAAATCTTCATCCTGATCGAATTGTCCTCTGAGGAAGAGGAAATCATCCCTGTAACTCATTCTGAATTAAGGCTCCTTAAATTCTTTTTGGCTGTGTAAGTTTAATTCAGTAATTGATAACAAAAGTGTTTTGAGACTAATATCAGTCAAGAGATTCGTGAAAAAGCAATTGTAAATAGACAGATATGAAAATAAACCAAGTCTATTATTCCTTCAAATAATCTGCGTAATGCTCCTGAACATTCTGTGCAATTTCGTTAAGCCGCACGTCGATGGTTATGCCGTTCTGCTGAAGGGTTTTCCACATCACATCCATAGCATCATCCTGAGAGAGCCCAATAGATTCTGCAATAGAGAGCAAAACCTCTTTTTCCCTTTTCGTAAATTTTCCATCAGATAGGGAAATCAGCGTCAGGAAGTGCAAAGTGTAGTATCTGTCATAATCAGAACCATGATCCTTTAGATATTTTGCGGACATATCAAGTTGTTTTTTAGCTTTTTCCTTATCATAAACGATCTCTTTTTCGGGATCATCAGTAAAAACATCAGCCAGTATTTTCACAAGTCCCTTGATCTCCTCCAGATTTATTTCCCTGTCTGCAGCGATCATTGAGATCCCACCAGCAGCAACAAGTTTCATCATCATCTCTTTCGTTTTTTTGCGGGGATAGAATTTTGTAAGTGCTACCAGTGCATCAGTTTTCTGATACAGTTCTTCAGGAGTAAGTTTTCCACTCTTTTTATAGAGCTGTGATTTAGAAAAGAGTTCCAGCGCTTTCAAACGAACCGGCAAAATGGGGTGAGTAGAAGTACTCAATTCTGACATATATTCTGATTCTGCGAGATCATCCAGCTGTTTCATTAGCTCGGGTAAATTGAAATTAAGGTTTTTCTCAGTGAGACCATAGGATATCTTAAGCAGACTTTGAACTGAGATGTCGTATTTCCCACAAGCGACAAGACCGACCCGATCACAACTTATTTCAGCTTTTTTCTGCCAGGTAAGGAACTTTTTTTCAGCCAGAATCGGAAGAAAGGTGGTCCGCTTCTTGTCGGGATTATAGAGGAGTAATAATTTATTATGATCATAAATGATATGTCCAAGCTCATGTCCCAGAACAAACTTTAACTCTAGATCATCGAAATTTTCCAGCAACGCTGAAGTAAAGACCACGCTTATCAGATTGCGCTGCTTAAAAGCAAAGGCATTGTATGTATTGTCCCTTAATGAAAAAAATTCGATCTTTGATTTGATCTTAAATGCTTTTTTTACTTCATCAATGATCTTGTAGATGCGAGGAGCAATGATGGGAGTAAGTCGTACGGAATCAGCGAGTAGTTTCTCGCGAAATGAAATGTGTTCCTTCAGAATCTCCTCATGTGACTTTATTATCTGCTGTACTTTATAAACGTTGAAAAGTTCTTTGGTGTCTTCCAGATCACCTTTATAGCGAATATTCTTTAAATCCATTAGTAACCCTCTTGGGTTTGTGTTCGATTTTTCCACGTAAGCTTATTACTAATTTGAAGAGAGTTGATCCTTTTTCTGATTATGTTTTTTTATTACCTCGGAATGAGTTGCATCTGGTTCGTGAATCCATCTATTGTCTATTTTTCCATTGACTACTTCTCTTCTGCGGAAGTAATTCGCTAGAGCATCTCTGAGAATAATATATTTATATGTGATCTGCTTTTCAGGAATTTCTGTAAGCAGAGTAAGACCAGAATTGCCCTGCATGAGAAAGTCAGTTGTAGCAACGGTGTAGATCTTATCTGGATCCCATGGTTCTCCACCTATCTTGAGGTCTGTTACACGCTGGAAGTCTGGATATTTCTTGCTGTATTCTACTTCTCCACCTGCGACTCGAAGCCCATGACGACCACCTGCAACACGGACTTCTATTATCTCTTTGAGTTTTGATCCGGGGATTTTCATAGTAATGACTTCACTTTCAAAGGGAAGTACATCAAAGATATCTCGATAGGATACTGGACCCTCTTCGATATCATCCCGTACACCACCGAGGTTCAAAAATGCGAAATCAGCATCAGTTTCTTCCAGCATCGCATCCATTACTACGTTACCTATGATGCTTTGTGCACCGCTTCCACGTGATAGATGCATACCCGCAAAACCAACGATCTCATCCATACCTTTTTCTGCAACAGCTTGCATGGAGTCGATCTTCTGTTTGAACCAGGGATCGCCGATAAATTCTTCACCGAAAAGTGTGATTAAGGAGCCATCTATATAGGCAGGAACTTCCCATCCAGATATAGACTTCGTTTCTGTATCGATAGTTATTACAAGGTGTCCAATATTAGAGCCATATCCATAATTTTGCGTAATAAGCGTATGATTTTCCGGTTCTTCCCAGGGTTTGTTATATCCTTTGTGAATATGACCTGCAACGAAGATATCAATTCCTGGTACTTTGCATGCTATATGCATTGCATTATCAGGCCAGCGTCTATCAGGATCATTAATATGACCTTCAACAATATCATATTGATACGCACTCTCAACATCATAGGGGATTCCCATGTGCCCGAGTACAAGCACAATGTCAGCACCTTCGTCTTTGACTATTTTTATGTATTTCTCTGTTACTTCTGCTGCATCGAGGAATTTGAGTCCTTTAATGTTTTCAGGAAAACTCATAAGTGGGGTGTCTAGTGTACTGATGCCTATAATCCCGAGTGTAATGCCATCAATATCTTTTAATATATAAGGGAGACAGCCGGGAATAAATTCGCCAGTTTCTTCTACAATGATATTTGCACAGACTATAGGAAATTCTGCTAAAGATAAAGTTTCCAACAGAGTATCATATCCATTATCGAACTCATGGTTACCAATTGCCATGGCATCATATCCTATCCAATTCATATATTTGATGATTGCTACACCATCAGTCATTGTGCCGATTGGGTGTCCCTGAAAGAAGTCACCAGCATCCAATAGCAGTACCGCTTCTCCGTTTTCTTTTGCTTTTGCTCGAACTCGTTTAATATATTCAGCTGCTGCCGCTCCACCGCCAAGTGGGGGGGGGAAATCTGGATTGATAAATGTTGCAGGAACCTCATCAATTCCACCGTGAACATCGTTTGAAAATAGAAGGTTCAATACAAGTTCTTCGGCATGTATAACAGCGGTGAAAAGAAGGATCAAACTGATGAATACAAATATTTTTTTCATAAGAACCTTTTATTAAAATTTCCAGGACAGGGTTGCCATAAAGTTGATCAATACATCATTGATCTTATCGAGATTTTCTCTATCAACCGGAAGGTCGGAATGTGTTGTATCCCAGAGATTGCTGTTTGCATAGTAACCATCAGGGAACAGATCTTTATGATTATAATTCATTTTACCAACTTCTGCTCCAATATCAAGCAGCAGGTTATAAGGTAATGGAATACTTGTTCCGGCTGAGAATGTTGTGAGAACTACTTCTTTATTCATTCCGGATGGTTTATAATGAAATCCCAGTCGTAGGGGTTGATTGTTGAAAATCTGATGTTCAATACCTGCATAATACTCCAGCACATCATACCAGAGTGGATTATACTCGCTCCATTTTACAAAGGCGATTTCAACAGAGAGATGAGTATCCCATACATTGCGTGGATGATATTCAAAACCAAATCCTATCTTTGAAGGGTAATTGATCGTGGTGTTGGTCCAGGCAGTATCTCCTGTCGCCCAGGTTGATCGATCAAGCTCAGCGCTGCTTGTGTAGTTTAGTCCAAATTTAAACCTTTCACCAAGATCAAGTAACAGTCCCGTTTGGAAGCGATAACCGGAATAATCATTCTTTCTTTCATAAATCACATCAGGAATACTATCCTGATCACTCGTCATTTGATCTTTTGCCCATTGGGTAAAAATGATCGTGGAGTCAATAGTGTTACTCCCTCTCATAAGTGAAAAAGATCCACCGAGAGAAATAGATCTGAAAAAACTGTCATCATTCTTAAAAGTGAGTGTAACCGAGGGGGTGTGTGCGTAGATGTTCCCATCACCTTTGTATGTATTGATGGCTATCTTGTGAGGTTCGTTTCCATAATCAGTGCCTTCATTATTTCTCATTTCCTCGATATATTTAAAATTGAAATCATAGAGTGGTGCATAGGTATACGCAGTTGAAACCATAAAATTCTTTAAAGGAACGTTATACATCAAACCAAGGAAATAGCGTTGAAACAGATGGGCATTCGAAGCATAGACCGCATCATCGATATATGAATCGAATGAATCGAATATAGGAAAGGCTCGATCTTCATTATTTTTTGTGATATCCGGCGAGAATTGCACCATCAGTTTGTAGGGAATCTTTCCTAATAATGCTGGATTCTTCAGCGCAGCAAGTGGTCCATATCCGGTTGCAATTCCTGTAGAACCCATTGCGAGAGAATGAGCAGTGTATGCGGTAATTTCTGCACCAGCATATCTGTCATACACAAAAGCTGCATTGAGTGGTAATGACAAAACCAGCAGCATTAAGATTCCTAAAATTACTTTTTTCATGTATCCTCCGAAAATTATTTAAGTGATAGAACACAGATTTTCACTGAATGAACTGATACACACAGATAGAAATCAAAACTTTGCATTTTGGTCTCCATACATAGTATCTTCATTGCATTTTCATATACTTTTTCTAAAAAAGCCATAGCCCAAAGTATTGTATACCTTAAAGAAGGAACTAATGATTTTTTCAGTTACATCAGAATTTTTATATTCCATAAATGTCTAATAAATATCTGCGATCATCTCTTTCATCTGTGTTAATTTGTGTTCCATCAGAACGTCCAATCAAGCTGCAATCGTATGGAGCTTTCTTTATGTTTCGCTTGCGAGACATAGTTTTGTCCTGGAACTGGTTCATTATACTGCCTGAGATAAAGTTCTTCATCCTGATAATGCTTGATCTTATATTTAAATGATATAGCGAGGTTGTTGGATATTCTGTCATAAATTGTAAACCAAAATTTCATACCCTGACTACCCATGAAATCAATTTCCATATCCTCCCAGTCCCAATGACTGACGCCATGACCATTCCAGAAAAGGAACGCACCTTCCATGCGGAAATAATCAGTAAAGTTATGAATGTAGTTCACTGCGATAAAGTCACCATGATTAAGCACATCAGCAGTAGGAAGTATGTATGCCTGACCGGGGTCTGCTGTATTAGTCAAGCTTGTATAGGGAGCCATCCATACTTTGGTATATCGATACTCAAATTCTATCTGATCCCTGTTGGTCAAATATGCTCGAAGTTTACAGGTTGTTTCGCTAGTTTTTGATACTGCTCGTGTAAAGAAGTCTTCCGAGCCGTTTGTCTGTAATTTTTGTTTAAGGCGTAAACTCACCTGATAGATAGGTCGGTAATCCAACTCACCTTGAAAACGAACACTCTTGCGCCCATCACTCTTGCGTTCCCAGATATCCAGATATGCTTTGGTGAGAGTGAGTTGCCTGTGGAATTTATATCGGGTTTCAATATAAAAACCTTCTTCTGCCTGTGACCATGGGCTGTTATAAAACACTTCTGACACAAGAGGATTCTTCAAGTAATACTGTTTCTCAAGAATGGTTCCATCAAATTTTTCGTGTTCTGCGAAAGGACGGGCATAGGGATTATCAAAGCCAAGATCATAATTACGATAGAGCATAGTGAAGTTAAGATTATTAAAATTAAAATATGCACTGGCAACAAGTGCTCCGGGATCATCCCCAAGTTCAAGCATATTACCATCAACTTCCAGTTCTGCATATTCTCCCTGAAGGGTAACATTATCCAGTGTCGTTTGCCAGTCAAATCCATACACTCTTCTGTAGTTTCTTCGATAGGAGTCCGTAATAGTCGAATATAGCGAAGATATCTCTGAATCATTGATATCCAGCTTCTTGTAATAATAACTATCATATATGAGATACTGTCCGAGGTCTGCGTAATCAGCAATGCTGAAGTAACGATCGTATTTTGCTTCATAAGCAGTTACTCCAAGGTGTGTTCCAATAAATGGATTGAACTGAATATGTCCTCCCACCAAGGTTTCTCGCAATGCATCTCTTCTGGGAGCCATATCTATCTTTGGCAGTGGATATGGAGTGAGATTAGGACGAAATTCATTGAAATATGCTTCCGAGCTTTCCAGCTGTTCATTAGTAAAACGAGGACTGGAAATTATGTAATAAAAAATATCATCTTCCGATGTTAATTCACCGTCGTGATTGCTGTCCCAGATCACCACATCTTTTTTATCGTCTGAATAGAACACCGAAGCATCCATGAATGAATTACCATATTCAATAGCAGCTCCTTTGAGTGCAAATTCTTCGGTAGGTGAGAGATCAGGGAAAATGCCTTTTATTCTTTTTGTAAAACCATAGCCAGCTCTTCTTGGTTCAAAAAGATCAGTGTTCTCCATGACTAATCCTTCACCCCAAGTTGCGCGGTAATTACCGAGCACTACTTTCAAATCTGCGGGTTTCAGATCAATTGCAGCAGTGTATTTCGAGTTATCTGCAAGGGCTGATGAAAGCTGGTTGTCCTGCCTGAACATATTCAGATCACGATCTTCACCTTTTTTGAAAAAGAGTAATCCGCCTACTTCCAGATTGAACCAATCCTCCATACGGGCTCTGAATTTATGTGAGATTTCAGGAGAAGCATTATCCAGATCGTAGCGTCCCCACATAGAAAATTTTTCATTAAGACTATCTGGCACAAAACTCTCTCTCAAGACTTCTTCGATTTCTTCGGAATAAGGATTGTTATTGAATTTTAATCGGTAGTTGAAGGTCCATTTGCCATCAAGTTTTGGTTGTTGGTAAGTAATATAATGGCGAATGTTTGTTGCGCCATAATGGGTTAAACCGGGTGCATTACGCATGCTTCGGTAATCCTGGTAATTACTAAGTTTTCTTTGGCATAGTATCGCACGGACATCTGAAGGATTTATGATCGGCATATTCAAAATATCCCTGTAAGAAGCAGAATTGATGTTGATCGGAGACATGAGCATATCTTCCCAGACATCAGCGATCGCTTCAGAAGATCCTTCATCCTGTGCCAGTCTTCTCAGCAGGTAGTAGATCTGGTCCCTGCGCTGTGACAGCTCATCATAAACACCGTAAGGCACGATCTTTACTAGTGGTTTTATCTTTAAAAAAGTTTTCTGATCTATGCTTTGAATATTACGCAGATCATAAACAGACTGGAAGAAATCAATATAGGTTCTATAGTAATAGATATCCTCTGCCTGTTCCAATGTGATTGGAAGCTGAGTGATCTCTTCAAACGTTGCCTTATTGAGGTTTAGTTTATCCTCTGATGCAGCAAGAGCGCTGAGAAAAGTTAACATAAGAATACAACTGATAAAAATTATTTTTTGCATATTAACCCATTTGTATAATAAGTATAAGCTCAATGATCACACAACAGAACATCACTGCCGCCAGAAGATTGAGCCAGAAAATTCTTGTTGTGAGCTTCTCAATCTTTGTGTTCAGATCTTTGATATCTTTAAAAACCTTTTTCTCTATCACATCATATTTCTGAGAAAGTTCTCGATAACCCTTACTGCTGAACTTATTCTCCCAGTCTTTTATCAGATGATTGAGGAAGTTAAAAATAAGTTTAATCAAGCCCTTTATCACAGCTGATGAGTTACTGTTTTCTTCTCTATTTTTGCTATTTTTCATAGTGACCTCTTTTGCAAATTAAAATAAATAGCCGAGAGAAAATTGATGCGTAAGAGGCATCACAGGGTGAGTATTGAAGCCATAATCCACTTTTACGCCTTTAAATAACACACCAAAACCGCCCGATATGCTGTTTGGATAGGTGGAAGCACCAGTACGCAACCAAAAATTATCAATGATCTCAAATTCGATACCTGCCAGAATCTTGGTTTGCTCGCCAAGTTTCTGCGATAGGTCTATCTCTGTAATCACTCCATCATAAGGTTCGTAAGACACACCAAGCGCAAGGTATTGAGGAAGATCAAATGTCTGATCGGAACCCATGGTGGGATTGTTTACATTTCGTACTGAAAAAGCAACATGTGTTCTCTGATGCAATGTGGCAAGCGCACCAATGTTGATACCGTAAGAAGTCTGGTTTCCGGGATCGATACCGCCAACAGTTTCACCGAATTTCAGATAATATAGATTCAATCCATAGCCAATATAAAACTGCGAGTGAACGTCTCCCATTAGAAGGAAAGAGTGAGCAATAGAGTACGTGCCTTCTTGTTGAAGTTTAATTCCTCCATACTCAACGTCCATTGCCTGAATACCCAAAGCCACAGTACCGAATTTTCCTGGTAACTTGTAGGTAAGTGCACCATTCATAAGGACTTCAAATTCATTGTTGAAGAGTCGTGAATAGCCTAAGTTGATTCCCTGACTTGCTACAGCAAGTGCACCCGGGTTAAAGAATATTGCATTGGGATCATCACAACTGGCAATAAAAGCCCCGGACATTCCCCGTGCTCTTGCAGAAGGAATGTAGTTACCAAAGACATTGGAAGTGATTTCTGCGGAGCATAGAGATGAGAGAAGAAGGATCGTAATGATTACAAAGCTTACTTTTTTCATTTGTATCCTTTCAAAATTTATTTAAGAGGTGCAGATATGACGATCGGAGCTTTTGCATGCTTGATATCGCCGTTATCTGGATTAATAACTTCTAAATGACAGATGTAAAGACCAGGGGGTAGGGTATTCCAATTATCATCTTTCCCGTTCCACTCAATGGTCTTTGTGCCCGACGAGAATTCGTTAGTGAATGTGTTAACCAGTACACCCTCGCTGTTGTAAAGACGTAGAACTACTTTATCTCCTTCACGGGCACTGTATTGTATCTGGAAGGTTTCTCCAAGCAAAGGAGAGAATGTGTAATGAGGAACTTTCAGGATTGCCTGAAAATCATTAAGTGCATAATCATATTCAAGTACATCATCCGGAGCTCCGTCAGGGAAGAGAATCGGATTTCCTGCAGTATCTGTTGCAGCAATATAGAAATAAACTATGGTTCCACTTGTTTGGCCAGGAATCTCTGCTTCCCATGAATAATCTTTTACAGGACTCATCGGGATTTCGGAGAAAGGATCCTGAAGTATAGTTCCCCAATAGAGGATTGGATCGACCAGTTGTTGGGCATAGGTAAGTGTGACGGTAACTGCTTCGCCAGGTGCAGGATCAAGGTTGGAGAGAACCACGTTTCCACCAACTCCACCTCCATGAGTTCCAATATAATCAAAGGTATCCAGTGGATACACGATCCATTCAGAATCATCTGTATTTGTTCCTGCAGAAGCCGTCCAGTCAGTATTTCCTGTTTCAATTGATGTCTTACGCACAAGTGTGTGATCATAGGTTGCAGCAGCTACACCAGCCACATCCCACCCCGTACCGGGATCTTCGTTGGGATCACCGATCACATCGATAAGCGTCCATGTGGCACCGTTATCTGTCGTCATTTCGATGCCGCGTGCATCGTTTCCATTAAAATGCACCACGCTGGGATAGGAAAGCTGTTCATCTGAAGCATTAAGCAGTGTCTGTGATGCTTCATCAGCAACGATCACCCATACATCACCGGGAGCAAGGGTTGCTCCAACGGGAAATTCGTGCCAGTATTGCCAGCCCTGTCCATTTACAGATTGTGCAATGCGATAATTATCAAGATAGACTGTTTGCGAAGAGGAATTATATAATTCAAGAGCTTTATTGTTCGCAGAACCTTCGATATATTCAGAGAACATGAGCTGTCCGGTAGTTGGGCCTTCCTCATAACCGGTAAATCCTATTGTACTTCCAGCATCAATAACATTACCTGCAAGATCTTCTATATTACTTACAGTGATCGTATATGCATATCCTGCTTCCTGTTCTCCTGTTATCAATTCGACAGTCATACCACCCGACTGCAGGATCGCATCAGTTACAGTAAGATCGTTGATTGTATAATTTGTGTAAGTCTGTGCAGTGGTCTGGTCAACCTGTTCGCTGAAAGTAACCTCAACAGAGGTACTGGTATTAGCTGCGGCACTGACAAGAGTGGGAGGAGTTGTGTCATTTTCACCGTGCGTTCCAAGATATTCAAATGTGTCGACAGGATACACGATCCATTCAGAATCATCTGCATTTGTTCCTGCAGAAGCTGCCCAATTGATGGAGCCTTCGGCAATAGAAGATTTTCGAACAAGCGTATGATCTTTGGTAGCGGAAGGTGTTCCGGCAACATCCCAGCCATCACCTGGATCTTCATCCGGATCTCCTATAATATCGATCAATGTCCAGGTCACTCCACCGTCTGTAGAGTATTCCAGCCCACGAGCATCATCGCCATTATGATGCACGACACTTGGGTATGAAAGTATCTCATCTGCAACTGCCTGCATTTCTGCTGCTGCTTCATCAGTCGTCATGACCCATACATCTCCAGGATCAAGTGTTGAACCTGTGGGAAATTCATGCCAGTATTGCCAGCCGTTTCCATTTACAGATTGTGCAATGCGATAGTCAGTCAGATTGATCGTGGCATCAGAACCATTAAAAATTTCCAGAGCTTTGTTCTGCGAGCTACCTTCAATGTATTCAGAAAAGAAAAGGTCATTCGCTATTAAGCTCTGAAATCCGAATAATAAACTGATGATTACTATAAAGATAAATCTCTTTAAAATTTTCATTCTTTCTCCATTATTTCTTTGCTTTTTGCAGGCTGTTCCACAAAAAGGTAATATATTATCAATAATATCACACCTATAACAATACATGAATCAGCAATATTGAAAACATACCAGCGCTCAATATGCCAATTCCCAAGGGAAATATTAAAAAAATCGACGTCAAGGAAGTCAGTTACTTTTCCAAAAGATATTCTATCAATAAGATTGCCGACTGCTCCGCTTAGGATGAGAGTAAAACTGAAACGCGCAATAGAATTATCATTTTTAATAAAAAGGAAAAAAATTATTCCGGAGGCAATTATAGAGGCAATGATAAAAACAATATTGGTAAAATTACCCATTTGAGGATTGATCCCGAAAACTGCTCCCTGGTTCTTTACGAGGGTGAATCTGAAAAAATTACCGAATATTGGAAGTGTCGTATCTGCAGTATGGGCAAAAAGATGGCGTATTGCCATTTTTGAAAACTGATCAAGGGCAACGAAAAGGAGAAATATAACTACGTATTTTCGATAACCACTTACTTTATCTGTGATTATGATTGATCCTTTCTTCGTTTCTTTTGCAGTCGATGCAGAATTCTGTATGAGGAATGGCATTCAGTCTGGAATCCGAAATATCATTTCCACAGTAACTGCATATTCCGTAGGTCTTGTCATGGATGCGTTTAAGCGCTCCATCGATATTTTTAAGATTCTTCAGTTCTCTTTCCAGCATGTAGGTTTCCTTTTCACGCTCGTTGGAGTCTGTACCAAGATCGGCAATATGTGTGGCATACGCAGATACATTACCCACAGCATCACGAATGTTCTGACTCCAGTTTTCGTCTATTCCTTCGATTATCTTAACGACCTTTTTTCTCTGTGCCATAAGTTTCTCACGATAAAAATCCAGCTTTTCACTATCCATGCAGTTCTCCTTCCTACTTATCCATCAAAAATTTCTGGATAAGTGCTTTCAATCTCTTCTGGGCACTCTTTGCTACCTGCTCGATTTCATCCTGCACATGAGTGTCATTATGGAAGAGGTTAGAAAGATTAGTAATGGTTGAAATTCCAAGGATCTTCAAGCCAAGATACACACCTACAATCACCTCATGCACTGTTGACATACCCACCATGTCAGCACCGATGGTTTTTAACATTTTGCATTCAGCGGGTGTTTCAAGACTTGGTCCCAGTAATCCAGCATATATTCCTTCCTTGTATTCCATTTTTGATTCTATATAAGCTTTATTAAGAACTTCACGATATTCTTTTGAGTAAGCATCCTGCATACTTGGAAAACGGATGCCCAACTTACCATCATTCTTGCCTACAAGCGGATTCATTCCCGTCAGGTTAATATGATCCTTTATCGCAATCAGATCTCCTATTTCAAAGTCTCGACGTAATGAGCCGACCGCATTGGTAACAATAAGCGTTTTAATACCCAGTTCTTTCATTACAAAAACAGGATAGGTAGTTTCCAAGGCAGAGTATCCTTCATAACAGTGTAAGCGCCCCTGTAAGATAATGATATTGATGCCATGAAAAGAACCAAACAGCATTTTCCCTTGGTGTGAAGGTGCAGTAGAAATTCTGAAATGAGGAATGTCCTGATAGGGAATCTCAAGATCAATCTCCATGATATGAGTGAGTTCATTAAGACCGGTTCCGAGAATTATGCCGACTTCGGGAACATTATCATATAGCTGGCGAATATATGCAACTGATTCGGGAATTTGCTCAATGATCTTCTTCATTTGGTCCTAAACTGAAGTTTATTCTTGATTTCGGTTTTTTGGGTGTTTTTTCTTCCTGTTCATCCATCGGAAGTTCATTATCCGGTTTTCGCTTATCTTTCTCTGGTTCGTATTTCTGTTCTGAAGGTGTGGATTCCTGCTTTTCTATAGGTGATTCTCTAAATGTTGTAATTGGTTCAGGTATATCCGGTGTAGCAAGTGTTTGAGTTTTGGTCTTGGCATCCTCTTTATCTTTCTCAAATTCTGCTTCTATCATGTCGAGCATTGTCTTTATCTGTGATTTGAAATTCAGCAGGAATGATTTTTTCTTATCCTTAAGATTCACATAATCGTGCTCAAGAATACTGAGGTAATCCTTTGCTTTTTTCACTCGCTCTTTGGCGGACAGTTCAGCATCTTTGATAATGTTCTTTGCTTCTTTATCTGCACTCTTCAGTGTATCATCTTTTAGTTTTTCAGCGAGGAGAAGGGTGCGTTTGATAAGGTCTTTCTGGTCTTCTATGCCAGCAATAAGATCATTCTTGTCTTTAATTTCTTTTTCCTGACGTTTGATGATATCATTAAGCTGTTCAAACTGATCTGCAATTGCTTGCAGAAAGAGATCTACTTCCTGTTTGCTGTAGCCACTCAGCGTTTTATTAAAATCCTTTCCGCGAATTTCTGAGGATGATATAAAATCTTTCATAGCTCCTCTAATATACTAATATTCTGATTAACAAATTACGTAAAACCTCTAATAATAAAATAACCACTATGGGAGAGATGTCGAAGGTTTTGATCGTGATATAACGCTGGACCAATCTTCTGACCGGACCGAGGACTGGCTCAGTGAGACGTATCAATAACTGGATAAGCGGATTGCCATAGTTTGGATTGAACCATGATACGATCGCTCTGATGATGATGAGCCATATATAGATCATGATGATAGTATCGAGAATGCGGAATAATGCGATCATTTCTTCTCTCCCATTGGCTGGAAACATTTCCTGCAGCGAGCTTCGTAAATATCCTTTTCTCCGACAAGGATCTCTTCATCACTCTCAACAAGGCGCTGTGTCCTATTTGCCGGATTGCCGCATTGAGTACAGATCGCAAGGGTTTTTGTAATATATTCTGCTGTTGCAAGGAGTTCAGGGATTGGATGGAACGGTCTGCCCAGATAATCCTGATCAAGCCCTGCAACGATCACACGCTTACCTTCATTAGCGAGTTTTTGACAGACCTCAACAAGTCCTTCATCAAAGAATTGTGCTTCATCGATACCAACAACTTCTGTCTCTTTTCTAACACTCTCATACAGTTGCTTGGAACTTTTAACCTGTACTGAGCCGAGTTTTGATTTGTTGTGTGAAACAATGTATTTGTGATGATAACGGTCATCTATGGTGGGTTTGAAAATTTGATATTGCTGTTTGGCAATTTGGACACGTCGCATCCTGCGGATAAGTTCTTCGGTCTTCCCGCTGAACATGCTTCCACAAATTACTTCGATCCAACCAATATGATCTTTAACAATATTCATCTATAAACTCCACGATTGCGTAAATTGTCCCACCCTGATTTTATGTCAAATTTTTGATGTGGGTGAATAATTTGGGCAATTTTAACTACTATGTTTAGGAAAGATTGGTTCGTGGATTTACAAGTAACAAGTTGGAAATTATTAAGGTTTGATGGGAAAATAGGAGAAAAAACAGGGATACCCCCAAGAATTTGGAGGTAAATCCCGAAAAATACTGTAAATAGATGGTTTGCAGGATTCTTGGAGTGGAAAATTGCTTTTTAGAAATCTATTGTTTTTTATCCATCTTTGCATTTGCCACCCTGATCCGCCGACTGGTGGAGAAGGGTCTCCCATACTTTGTGAATCATTGTTATGCTAGTACTTTGCGACGATATTCACCATCCCTCATCTTTTG
>Ga0209834_10000227_pt1 | contig 34504 bp, 40 predicted proteins | sample Mar14236cmmetaG_FD_184134 | JGI IMG/M metagenome (GOLD analysis project Ga0209834, IMG submission 184134) | Marine hydrothermal vent microbial communities from Guaymas Basin, Gulf of California to study Microbial Dark Matter (Phase II) - Marker... ... | reverse complement strand
TATCTCCAGCACGTCGTCAGCGGTGTTTATGGCGATGTAGGTCTCGCCGTCCTTCTGGTAGAGGAGCACCGGGCACGGTGCAAAGGAGCCGATTTCGTAGAGCACCTGCCGCTGTTATCCTGACGATATTTTATCCCGCCACCATAACACTTATATAATCAATCACAAATAATCATAAACGATCATGATCATAAAAATATGATCGAGAATGATTAGGCGATGACTTATGTTCGCGGAGGAGCGACGGGCCAAAATATTGGAGCTCCTGCAAAAACATAAGAGCATGACGGTCTCTGAACTGGCCAAAATGCTCAACGTTTCAGAACCGACGATAAGAAGAGACTTGGCTTTTTTAGAAAAGAAAAGACAGATCATTCGCACTCACGGTGGTGCTATGGCAATAGAGTACTTTTCCCATGAGCCCACGTTCTTCGAAAAAGAGCCTCTTGAGAAATCTGCCAAGGAAGAGATTGGAAAACTTGCTAACAGTCTTATAAACGATGGAGATATTGTAGTTTTGGATTCTGGAACGACTACCCTAGAAATAGCTAGGAACATGGAAGACAAAAATATTACCGTAATCACAAATTCCCCCCTTATAGTCAAGGAGCTCTCAATGCGGAAAAACATAGAGGTGATAGTTACAGGAGGAAGCCTCAAAAAAGGAACTCTGGCTTTGGTGGGGCCAATAGCGGAAAACACTTTATCTAGATTACACGCGGATATAGCTTTTGTTGGCGCTAACGGTATTACGTTGGACGCTATAACGACTACAAACTTGCTGGAAGCTGAAATTAAAAAGATAATGATTAAAATTGCCTCTGCGGCGTATATCGTTGCAGACCATTCGAAGTTTGGCAGGACTGCTTTTGTGAAATTTGCAGAGCCCAGTGAGATTTTCGGGATAATAACAGACTCCGAGACAGATTCCAAGTGGATTACCGCGTTCCAGGAACGGAAAATTAGGGTTATAGCGCCTGGAGGTGTGGGTGGGTGATACTCACTGTTGCTATGAACCCGGCTATAGATAAGACTCTTTTTGTTGAGGAGTTAAAACCTGGAGCAACTAACAGGGCTGTAAGCGTCAGTAAAAACATTGGGGGAAAAGGCATCAACGTCGCTAAAAATGCTAGAGCACTTGGGGCGGAAGTTGTAGTAACTGGGTTCATTGGGGAGAAAAGCCAGCACATGTTTGAGGAGTATCTTTCATCTTTGGGGATAAAATACGATTTTGTAATTGTACCTCACGTGGACGTTCGCGAGAACATAAAACTGATAGAAACAAGTACTGGGCGACTTACTGAGATCAACGAAAGAGGGCCTGACGTTGATGTGCAACTCTTTGAAGTTTTGAAGCAAAAAATCTCCCAATATTCCAACCAGGCAGATGTTACGGTATTGTCTGGTTCTTTGCCCAGAGGGCTGTCGGCTTCCGCTTACAAGGAGATTATTCTAGAAATTAGGGAAAATACGAGAGTGATTCTCGATGCGAGCGGGGAGGTATTACAGCGGGGCATTGAGGCCTCTCCTTTTATGATAAAACCCAACCTCCAAGAATTTTCCCAACTGATCGGGAAGGGCCTTAAAGAGATCGATGAGATAGTCGCCGCTGCCAAAAAGCTGATAGATGAATATGGAATAAGCGTTGTCTGTGTTTCAATGGGCTCTCGTGGGAGTGTTACAGTAACCCCAGATAGGGCATACTACGCCGAGCCTCTTCTTATTAAAGACGTGAAAAACCCTGTAGGTGCGGGGGATGCGTTGGTAGCGGGTTTTGCCTATGCTTTCGAGAGGGGGCTTGATATCGCCGAGGCAATTAGAATTGGGACGGCTACCGCTTCTGCTTCACTCATGTTGGAAGACACCGGCCCAATTGATTTGGAAGTTTTTCAGGCATTGCTTCCGAAGATCAAGATTATGGAGGTGGGATGACCAATGGTTGAGGCCAAAGGACTGTTCCGGGAAGAGTTAATCAAAATGGAATTGAAGGGGAACAACAAGAAAGAGGTCATAATGGAACTAATTGAATTGCTCTACGAACATGGTGCTGTGAAAGATAAGGAGAAGTTTTTCGAGGATGTATGGGCAAGAGAGCAGGTGACACCAACAGGGGTGGGATTTGGTATTGCGATACCTCACGCCAAAAGCTCTGCCGTTGTAACCCCCACTGTGGCAATCGGAAAATCGACCAAGGGCGTTGATTTTGAGGCCATAGACGGTAAGCCGGTGCACTTGGTGTTCTTGATAGGGGTTCCAGAGAATGCGCCGGATCTTCACCTGAAAATACTGAGCTCGCTCTCCAGACGGCTTGTCCATGAAGAGTTTAGGGATGCCCTGATGAAAGCGAAAAGTCCCCGCGAGATTGTGGAGATTTTGAGCAAGAACATTGAGGGATAACGCGGATTTGTTATTTCAAACGGTTTTAGAGGTGGTGGGAAGATGCCGGAAGAGGAAAACCGAAAAATAAAAATTGTGGCCACAACGGCCTGCCCGACTGGAATAGCCCACACCTATATGGCGGCCGAGGCTTTAGAGAACGCCGCCAAGAAATTGGGCGTCGAGATTAAAGTTGAGACCCAGGGAGCAAGGGGAGCCGAAAACCAGCTCTCAGAGAAGGACATTGAAGAAGCGGATGCCGTGATAGTGGCCGCCGCAACGAAAGTGGATCTCTCTCGTTTCAGGGGCAAACCGATAGTGGAAGTTCCGCTCCAGGAAGCCATAAAGAATGCTGAGGCCGTTCTTCAGAGGGCCATTGAGCTCGCCAAGGAGGAGAGGGCCCACAAGAAAGAAACTGCCCAGAAGGTGCCCAAGAAATCCGAGGAACCCCGGGAGAGTTCCAGCAAGGATATAATCCCAGTATCCTCAGTAAGTGGAGCGTACAGACACCTCCTAACGGGAGTATCGTTCATGATACCCTTCGTCGTGGCAGGAGGTGTGCTGATAGCACTGTCATTCGTCTTTGGCATCCACGCGTTTGAGGAAGAGGGAACACTTGCATGGGCACTCATGAAAATTGGTGGCGGTGCAGCGTTTAAGCTGTTTGTTCCAGTACTGGCCGGGTACATAGCGTATTCCATTGCAGATAAGCCCGGTCTTGCCCCGGGTATGATAGGCGGCTTTCTGGCAGTAGACATGGGCGCAGGATTCCTTGGAGGTATTGTGGCAGGATACATTGCCGGATACCTTGTGGACTACCTGAAGAAGGTGAAGGTTCCTGAGTACCTAAGCGGTCTCTACGTCATCTTTGTGATCCCAGTGGTGTCAGTACTCGTAGTGGGACTTCTCATGGTCTACGTAATTGGTAACCCCATAGCCTCCGTGACTACAGCGCTTAGAGACTGGCTTAGCGGTATGGGCGACATGGAGGCTGCTGCCCTTGGATTCATCCTGGGTGCTATGATGGCCTTTGATATGGGCGGTCCAGTCAACAAGGCCGCCTACACGTTCGCAGTGGGGCTTCTCTCCGAGAACATATTCACCCCCATGGCGGCAGTTATGGCTGCCGGTATGACCCCACCACTCGGTCTCGCACTCGCCACAACTCTCAAGAAAGAGCTGTTCACCGAGGATGAGATTGAGGCAGGAAAAGCGGCATGGATCCTGGGAATCTCATTCATTACGGAGGGTGCAATCCCATTCGCTGCCGCGGATCCATTTAGGGTAATCCCCTCAATAATGGCAGGATCAGCGATTACTGGGGCGCTCTCAATGGCGCTGGGGCTTGAACTGCGGGCACCACACGGGGGAATATTCGCAATAATCATGCCAAACGTCGTTAACAACCCACTCGCTTACCTGGGCGTAATAGCAATCGGAACAGTAGTTACGGCGCTAGTAGTTATTGCTGTGAAGAAGTACACTCGTGGAGAAGCAACATCGTCTTGATTTTTCTCTATTTTCTTTAATACTCTAGGAGGGGGAGAAAAATGGAGATTAGAAAGAGAATTGTCGTCAAGAACCCCGAAGGACTTCACGCCCGTCCTGCGACTGAACTAGTTAAGGCCCTCTCTGAGGTCTCTAGCGAGGTGTATATTGTATATAAAGGCATGAAAGCGAATGCAAAGAGCATCTTAAACATCTTGAGCTTAGGAGTTGATCCAGGCGCTGAGGTTGAAGTCATTGTAAACGGAGAGGACGCTGAAAAGGCCATAGAACTCGTGGAGGCGATTCTAAATGAGGATTCAAAAGACTGAGGTAATACAAGTTCCGCGGGACAACATAGTAATTGAAGGATATGGTTTGGGCACGCTCAGAGTGCTAAAGAGAAAAAGAACAGTAGAGGAACAGTTTATTAGACTAGGGGACATCAAACTTGCCGCAAAAACTCTCTCTTCCGAGCTAAACAAAATCGTAAATGGCCCCTCCTTCCCGAAGGAAGTTCGGGAAATTTCACAGGTTCACCAGCTCCTTCTTGAGGATCCGTTTCTCTGGAAAAAACTGGAAGATGCGAGCGTGGATGGAAAGATAAAGATTGAAGATTATGAGCGTATTCGTGATGAAATAATATCCCTCTTGTTAAGTACTGGTAACCCCCTCATACAACAGAGGGTTGATGACATTAAAGATTTGTTTAGAAACCTTCTCCTCGGATCTTTTGAAGGGCTTGATGACTTAAGGGGGAGCATTGTGTATAGCGAGGAGTTTCTCCCGTCTGATGTCATGAAATTGAGCACGCTTGGCGTTAAAGCTCTCCTGTCTACCCAAGGTTCCCACACGACTCACGCTGCTATCCTTGCTCGGGCGTTTGAGATTCCATACATAATCAGACTTCCCGACCTCTCGGAGTATGAAGGAGAACTCGTTTTTGTTGATGGTGTGAAGGGTAAGATCATCATAAATCCTGACCAGACAAAGATTCGGGAGTATGAGCGAATAATAGAAAAATACACGAAAGAGCGGAAAGAAATAGAAAAATACGGGGAACTCAAATTTGACAATATAACGGTGATGGCAAACATCAGCGTGCCCCAAGAAATAGAAATCGCCAAAAAGAAGGGGGCTGATGGGATAGGCCTTTTCAGGACGGAATTCCTGTTCGTTGGGCGCGACAGCCCTCCCTCCGAAGAGGAGCAATACCTCGTTTATAAGAAGGCTCTGGAGACGTTTTCTCCTGAAGAGGTCGTCGTTAGGCTGTTGGATATTGGAGGGGACAAGAAAATTGAATACCTGGAAATAGACGACGAAGAAAATCCATTTTTAGGGCTAAGGGGAATTAGGCTACTCTTGAAACACAAAGAAATTTTGAAAACCCAGCTGAGGGCGCTTCTCAGGGCGTCTGTTCATGGCAACCTGTCAGTTTTAGTCCCGATGGTTGCCCTACCACAGGACATCGAGGAACTGCTGGAAATAATTCAGGAAACAAAAGAGGAGCTCGTGGCCGAAGGAAAAGAAGTGGGCCCCTTCAAGTTGGGTATCATGGTCGAAGTGCCCTCGGTGATATTGCTCATTGAAAAGATCGCCCCCCATATTGACTTTGTGAGCATAGGAACAAACGACCTAACGCAGTACATCTTTGCTGCAGATAGGAACAATCCTTCGGTGGCCAAATACTACCAAGACGAACACGAGGTGATATTTGAGATAATCGCAACCGTAGCAGAAAAGGCCAAAAAGTTCAACTTACCCGTTGGCGTCTGCGGGGAGCTGGCAGGAAAAATTGGTGCCACGGAAAAGTTGTTGCAGCTGGGTGTCACAAAGCTATCCGTTTCACCTTTCAAGGTTCCATTCGTAAAAAAGAGAATTCATGAGCTCCAGACTGTGGGGAGAAGATAGTTTTTGGCTTGGTTTTTAATCTCTTGAGCCGGAGATTTTATATTTTTAGACTGTTAAATTTCATAGGGTGGTTCCCATGCCGACGGTGATAATTGAGGGGCCAAAGGCCGATACCGAGACCAAGAGGGAGCTCGTGAGGAGGATAACCGAGGTCGTCAGGGAAGTCTATAAGATACACCACGTGAGCGTGATAATCCACGAGAACGAGCCTGAGAACGTGGGCGTTGAAGGGGAGCTTCTCTCTGACGTGATAGCAAGGAGAAAGGACTGACGTAGGTTTGTTTTTTATTTTTCTGATTTACTAGTGATTTTGAGATATTCTTGGACTTTTGCACGACAAGACCTACACATTGGTAGTACCACAGTCTAATTCTAGCTTATTGGACAAAACTAAAATTTTATAAAATAAATAGCTTACTATTTTTGAGGTGATGGGAGTTGTTAAGGAAGTTAGTCGTGTTTTCTTGATAGCAATATTAACCACCGGGGGACTTGTGGTAGGTGCCATGAACCACATTGCAGGCAATGAGGAGGACATAACGAAAATACTGGGCTACGAGGTGTACAGGATTGAAGGGTCGGGGAAGTATGTCATATACTATCCCCTGCCGAACGGGAGCGTCAAGGTTCTGAAGAGGGGCAAAGCCAGCGGAATACTCCCAGTCTTCGTGAAGGTTCCGAGGCATGAGTGGGTAAAAGCCCTCTCAACGGGTGGACAGGCCCTCTACGCCCCACCAACGCCCCTAATCCTTTACGTGACCGACGATGGAAAGCTGGGTGTGAAGAGTGTAACTTCAAGCCGTATCAAACTTGAAGGTACTGAAGCTCTAGACTTGAAAGGGGGTTACAGTGTCCAGAGCACAGACTCCTGCCCAAACGGGTATATTGACTTCGGAGGGAGGTACTGCCTGATTTCCACTTGGGACTTTTACTTCGAAAGCAGAGCCGAAACTAAAACTTTTGACGAGTGGGTGTCGGTCTTTGGACTGAAAATAGAGAACTACGTTGCAGAAGAAGTAGACTTTGACTGGGATCTCATTCTAAGTACGAGTACTTACAGTTACTGGACAGTCGGAATTGACGTGGGTCCTTTCACAGTTCTTAGCGCGTCTATGGGACAAAACTTTGAAGGATCTTCACTTGAGATAAGCTATGATTCTACTTCGGGAATCACAGTGCATGAAGACCCCTGGGAGCGGTACCTTAACATCAGAGTGGAGTACATCGTTGCCCATGCGAAGGTTCCGGCTTATGATAAGTTAATGGAAGAGTACACCGAGATAGAGATTGTCCAAACTTACCCGATGATGATACACAGCACTGGAACGTATACCATAGAAGAATCCGATTCAAGCGGCATTTACTTTAAAGAGTCCTCTGGCAGTAACCCTCCGCAGATTACAACAACTCCCAATATCTGGATGATTCCGGAAAATACAAACTGGGAAAGAGATTGGATATCAAACACAGGGGTTTATACTCAAGCCATATACTTGAGACAAGTTCAGAGGGATTATTTCACGTCGGAATCCAGTTTTACGATTCCAATTGGGGCTGCTGCCGGCAAATACCTCTCAAGTGTTAACCCCACGCTTGCAAAACTCGCCAACACGATTGGCATAACGTTTGGATTTCATACGTATGAAAGTGCTTTTTCGGTCGCAGAATACGATGTTGAAATCTTGCCGGCGAGGGACTGTTATTCAATGTATGGTGTCTTGGGCGTAAATGTCGAAGACGGAGGTGTTACGGTTGATGTCCCAGTGATTTTTGGTATTATAAGCGATGGCATGTCCCCACCACTACCCTGCAGCCCTGACGGAATATGTGTGGAATCTGTCGAGCAGACCCCAGAAAAGCCCTAAAAGGGTTTTATTTTTGGTTTTGTCAATTTTTCTTCCCTTTTAAACTGCTGGAATGCCTGTTTTATGTGCCTCGTTTTGTTGTGGGACTTTAAAAAAGAAATGGGCTAAGCGGAGCTCTGAAAATCCCGCTTCAGAGCCCTTATCCTCAGCCGCCCCCAGGTGAAGCCGGTGATGGCCGCCACCATGTTCCCTATCACGATGCCGAGCCACACTCCCCTGAGGCCCATCTCGGTGTAGTGGACAAAGGTATAGGCAAAGCCTACCTGCATGATTAGGGTTCTGAAGATTGTCAGGATGAGCGATTTCTCCCCCTCGCCTATGCCCTGGAACATCGCTGAGGTCATCATGCCGAAGGGCGTCAGGACGAGGAATATCGGGAGGGTTCTGAGTGCGGAGATAAGCTCGGGCTTTATCGCCTGGGCGGTCTCCGAGTACGTGAATAAGTAAGCCACTTGCGGGGCGAATATGATTATAAAGGCGACCACTCCGAGCTCTATCATTAATGCGAGCTTTATGGCGTAGAGATAAGCTGTCTCGAGCTTCTCTATGTTCCTCTCACCATAAGCCGCTCCGGTGACCGCGGTCGTTGCACTGGCCATTCCGAGTATCGGGACTATTCCGAGCATCGTGACGCGCCAGGCGCTCGTGAAGACGGCGACGCCGTTTTCCCCGCCCGCCATTATTGCAACGCGGTTGAGGAAGAACATCGCTATGGACATGGAAAGCTGGGAGAGCGACGCTGGAAGGCCGACGCGCAGTATGTCCTTAAGGATTTCCCGGCTCGGCGAGAAGTCCCTGAGCGTTATGTCCACGTAGGTATCCTTTTTGATGAAGAGCCAGTAGGCGATAAAGAGGGAGGTAACCACCATCGAGAGCAGGGTTGCGTAGGCGGCACCAACGACGCCGAAGCCGAGGGTGTAGATGAATATCGGGTCGAGGAGGATGTTGAGGCCCGAGCCGAGCACCATCGCGAGCATTGCCCTGTTCGCGTCCCCCTCCCCCCTTAGGATTCCGTTCCCGACGTTGTTGAAGACGGCCACAAAGGCCCCTATGAGGAGCACCCTCGCATAGGCTGTGGCCAGCTCAACGGCCTCACCCCTGGCGCCCATTGACCTGAAGAGCGAACCTACCGTGGGGAGCATGGTGAGAGGTATGGCCAAACCGAGGATGAGCGAGAGAATGATGACATGCACGGCGACGTTGTCGGCCCCCTTCTTGTCCCTGGCCCCAATCCTCCTTGCTATCGCGGAGCTCGCGCCCACACCAAGGCCTGCGGCGAGTGCTATAATCCCCATGAAGACCGGGAAGAAGAGTCCGACGGCGGCCAGGGCGTCCGGACCGAGGCCGGAGACCCATATCCCGTCGGCGAGGTTGTATATCGTCTGCACCGACATCCCTATCATCATCGGGATTGAGAACTTGATTATGGCCTTTTTCGGGTCGCCCCTTAAAATCTGCACACCCTTTGTCGTTTTTTCGCTCATTTGCCTCCCTCCAGTCCGCCTATTGCATTTTTAAGGAGAGACAGGAACGCGGATTTTTCTTTGCCCGTCATTTGGGCGAACATCTTTTCCTCAAGCTCCATTCCGGCTTTTTCAATGGCCTTAAGCACCTTAAAGCCCTTATCGGTTAGCTCAACGGTATATGCTCTCCCCTTACGCTCCCTTTTCACGATCCCCTTTCTCTCAAGGGATGAGACCACCTTTGAGGCCGTTGATTTGGAAACGCCCATCTCTCTCAGGAGGTCTCCCTGGGTCTCTGAACTCTTCAGGTGCATTAGGGCTTTGAACTCAAGGAAAGTAATCCCAAGTTCATCGAGCTCCTTTTCAAAGGCCTTTCTCATGGCCCAGTAGAGCTCCGATATCAGGTCGCACGCCTTCTCACTTTTGTGTGACATGGTTTCAATTGAAACTTTTGAGTTTAAAACCCTTCCCGGAAACCCATATTAACCCCGGTGTTGATTTTGGTTAGGGATAACCATGAAAACGCTCGTTGTCTTCTATTCACGGAGCGGGACGACAAAACGGGTCGCCCAAGAGGTGGCCAAGGCCCTCAACGCGGACGTTGATGAGGTCATAGACAAAAAGTCCTGGAAGGGAATTCTTGGCTTCCTCATAGCGGGCTACGACGCGACGAAGGGCAAGACCACGGAGATAGAGTTTGAGAAGGACCCTTCCGGCTACGACCTCGTAGTCATTGGCACACCTGTCTGGAACGGCCGCGTGACTCCGGCCATAAGGACGTACCTCCTCAGGAACAGGGAGAAAATTAAGAACGTCGCCTTTTTCTGCACATGCGCGGGAAGGCCCGGAAAGTGCCTCGAGCAGATGGAGGAAATCCTCGGGAGGAGGCCCGTCCTCAGCAAGGTTTTGGTGAGAAAGAGGCTGGAGGAAGGAATAAAGGATCTGATTGAGGAGCTGGAGACTCTAAACTCTCTCAGCTCTTGAACTTCCTCCCGAACTCGTTGTAGCTGACCTTCTCCCACTCGAAGACCTCTTCCCCGTGGGGTTCCTTTTTCTCCGCCGGGTAGCCGACCCCAATGATGCAGAGGACGCGGTAGTTCTCCGGGATTTTAAGGAGCTCTCTCACGTAGTCCTCAGCGGTCTTGCTCTCATCGTGCATCCTGTTCCGTATCTGCACCCAGAAGGTCCCGAGGCCGAGGTCGAAGGCGGCGAGCTGGATGTGCTCTGCCGCTATGCTGGCATCTTCAACCCAGACGTCGCTCCTGCTCTCGTCAGCAGTTACAACTATCGCGAGGGGCGCCGTCGCCAGCCCCGCGGCCCCGAGCTTTGCCTTTGAGAGGGCGAGGAGCTTTTCTCCCTCGTCCACTACGATGAAGTGCCAGGGCCTCTTGTTGAACGAACTCGGTGAGAGGAACGCCGCCTCAAGGAGCTTCTCAATAATCTCCCTCGGCACGGGCTTGTCCTGGAAGCGCCTTATACTCCTCCTCTTCCTGAGGACTTCGAAGAACTCCATGGTATCACCCAATGAGTTTCATCGGAGGCGTTTAATACCCTTTCCTCGGCATTTCCCAGAACTGTCCAGAACTTTTGGTTTTCAAAACCCTTTTTTGAGGTCTTTAAAAAGCCCCCCTGGTGAGAGCATGGTGGATGTAAAGATGGACTTTTCGCGGCACTTCCCCATCATAGGAATCGAAGGACAGCGGAAGCTTAGCGAGAGCACGGTTGCTGTGGTCGGTGCCGGCGCGCTGGGCAGCTGGGAGGTCTACTTCCTTCACAAGCTCGGCGTTGGAAAGATAATCGTCATTGACAGGGACTTCGTGGACGAGAGCGACCTTCCGAGGACGGTATACACTGCTGAGGACATCGGAAAGCCGAAGGTGGAAGTCCTGAAGGGGCGGTTCGGCGTAATCGGGCACTTTGAAGACCTCAACCCCGGGACTGTGAGCCTCCTCGACGAGGCAGACCTGATAATAGACGGGACGGACAACATCTACACGAGGCAGGTCATAAACGACTACGCCGTAAAAAATGGCAAGCCCTGGATCTACGTGGGCGTCCTCGCGACCTACGGCAACGTGATGCCCATAATCCCTGGCAAGACCGCCTGCTTCCGCTGCCTGATGCCCAGGCTCCCGGAGAGGCCCTCACCGACCTGCGCGATAGCGGGCATAATGAGCTACGTCCCTCCGCTGGCCGCTTCAATGGCAGTTGGCCTCGCGGCGAGGATTCTCCTGGGAGAGGAAGTCGGGAGTGAGCTAATATTCTTCGACACAAAAACGCTGGACTTTGAGAAGGTCGAAGTCCCGAGGAGGGAAGACTGCCCCGCGTGTGTGAGAAGGGAGTTTACCTTCCTGGAAAAGCGGATAAAGGTGGAGACGCTCTGCGACGGATCAATCCAGATAACGCCCCCTGAGAAGATGGACATCGATTTCGAGGAGCTTGGAAAACAGCTCGAAAAGCTCGGCATCGAGTACATAAGCACGTCCCAGTTCATCCAGTTCGAGGACGATATCTACGAGATACTCATTTTCAAAGGCGGGAGGATGGTCGTGAGAGGGGCAGAGGACGAGAGGGAAGCTAAGAGCCTGTTTGCCCGCTACCTGGGTGGTTGAAGTGATAATAGTGCGCTACGGCGAGATAGCCATAAAGCGCGGCAAGAGGCGGGAATTTGAGAAAAAGCTGGCCCAGAACATCGAAAAAATCCTGAAGAGGAAGGGCATAGAGGGGAAAGTGAAGCTGATACGGGGGCGCATCCTCGTTGACGCCCCCGACGAGGCGGTGGAGATGATAGCCAAAGTCCCCGGCGTCGTCTCGGTGTCCCCGGCGAGGGTCATGGACTACGAAGAAGTTCCAGTATACCTCAAGGAGGCCCTCAAGCGGTTCAGTCCAGGGAGCTTCAAGGTCGAGACCCAGCGCCTTGACAAGGCCTTCCTCAAGACGTCCATGGAAGTAAACCGCGAAATCGGAGCGTTTATCGTCGAGAACTTCGGCTGGAAGGTTGACCTCGAAAACCCGGAGCTTACCGTTGGCATAGAGATAATCAACGGAAAGGCCTACGTGTTCTTTGAAAAGATCAAGGGCGTCGGCGGACTGCCGGTTGGGACGCAGGGAAAGGTCGCTGTCCTTCTGAGCGGCGGCATAGATTCGCCGGTTGCCGCGTTCCTCATGCTCAAGCGAGGTGCAGAGGTCATAGCGGTGCACTTTGACCAGGGGCTGAACGCGAGGAGCGTCGTTGAGAAGGTCGTTGACATCCTCAGCGACTACTCCCCCGAGCCGATGGAGCTGATAGTTGAGAACCACTTTGAAGTATTAAAGCCCTACGTCAGGGCCCTAACCCGAGCCGGAATGCGGGAGTGGACCTGCGTTGTCTGCAAGATAGCCATGCTGAGAAGGGCGGCGGAGATAGCGAGGGAAAAGGGTGCCCTGGGCATAGTGACCGGCGACAGCCTCGGCCAGGTGGCGAGCCAGACCCTGGCGAACCTCTACTTCGAGACAATGAGCGTGAACTTCCCCGTCCACAGGCCCCTCCTCGGCATGGACAAGGAGGAGATAGTGGCCATAGCGAGGAAGATAGGCACCTACGATGCGTTCCTTGAGTACCCCTACTGCGACTGTCCGTTCCGGCCAGAGAGGGTGGTGACCAGCGGAAAGCCCGGGGAGTTCCAGCGCGTTCTTGAGGTGCTGAAGAAAGAGCTTGAAGGGCAAAACTTTTAAAGTAACTGGGTGTAACTATATTCGGAGGTGGTTAAGATGGTGAGCGAAAGGATGCTGAAGGCCCTGAACGAGCAGCTTAACAGGGAGCTTTATTCTGCTTACCTGTACTTTGCGATGGCGGCCTACTTCGAGGACATGAACCTTGAGGGCTTCGCCAACTGGATGAAGGCCCAGGCCGAGGAGGAGCTCGGCCACGCGCTGAGGTTCTACAACTACATATACGACAGGAACGGCAGGGTCGAGCTGATGGAGATCCAGAAGCCCCCGAAGGAGTGGGAGTCACCGCTCGCCGCTTTCGAGGCAGCCTACGAGCACGAGAAGTTCATAAGCAATTCCATAAACGAGCTCGCGGCCCTTGCGGAAGAGGAGAAGGACTACGCGACTAGGGCGTTCCTCGAGTGGTTCATAAACGAACAGGTCGAGGAGGAGGCCAGCGTCAAGAAGGTGCTCGACAAGCTCAAGTTCGCCAAGGACAGCCCGCAGGTTCTCTTCATGCTCGACCAGGAGCTCGGTCAGAGGGCTCCGAAGCTTCCGGCGCTTCTCATCCCGCAGGGAGAGTGATTTCTCCCCTTTGACCTGTTCTTTCCACGCCTTTTCTAATTACCCATATCTGGGAAGAAAGGTTTTAATAGTGCGCTTTTCTACCCAAACACGGGTAAAACGAAACGGTGATGTTCATGCTGAAGGTGGAAAACCTCCATGTTAATGTTGGAGACAGGGAAATCCTGAAGGGGGTGGGCTTTGAACTCGGAAGCGGCGAGCTCCACGTCGTCATGGGGCCGAACGGGAGCGGTAAGTCCACACTGGCCTTAACGATAGCGGGACACCCGAGATACAAGGTTATTGACGGCAGAATAATCTTTGAAGGTGAGGACATTGCAGGTCTGTCACCCGAGGAGAGGGTCAAGAGAGGAATCTTTCTCAGCTTCCAGCACCCGGTTGAAGTTGAAGGCGTCAAGATCATCCAGTTCCTCCAGAGGATTTTGAAAAACCTCAAGGGCCTGGACGAAGTTGGGGCCTACGATGTTATTTTCAACGCTGTCCAGGAGCTTGGACTCGACGAGTCAATGCTTTCAAGGTTTCTCAACGTTGGGTTCTCCGGTGGTGAGAGGAAAAAGCTTGAGATGCTCCAGGCCTACCTCGTGAGGCCGAAGCTCCTGATTCTGGACGAGCCGGACAGCGGGGTTGATGTCGACTCCCTCAAGGTAATAGCGGGTGTCATAAACAAGCTCCACGAGGAGGGCACGTCAATCCTTCTGATAACCCACTACGGGAGGATTCTGGAACACCTCAGGCCCAATAGGGTGCACGTCATAAAGGACGGCAGGCTCGTCACTTCTGGCGGCCCTGATCTGGTGAAGACGATAGAGGAAAAGGGCTTCGCGGCGGTGGGAGCTGTATGATCGAGCACACGAGGCTTGAGGAAATCCTGAAGGCTGGTTCCCTTGAGGAGATACTCGGCACCGCCGTTCCGTATCCAAAGGAGATAGAGCTCAAGGGGAAGATAACCAGGGACACCGTGGAGGAGCTTTCGAGGATAAAGAACGAGCCCGAGTGGATGCGCAGGCACAGGCTAAGGGCGCTGGAACTTTTCGAGAAGCTCCCAATGCCGAAGTGGGTCATCGGTGTTGAGGAGCTCGACTTGGACAACCTGATCCTTTACACAAAGCCGGAGCTCCAGAACGAGGTGAAGGACTGGGACGACCTACCCGAGAACATCAGAAAGACCTTCGAGAGGCTCAACATTCCGGAGATAGAGAAGAAGTTCCTCTCCGGCCTAACGGCTGTCTTCGACAGCGAGAGCGTCTATTCCCAGCTCAAGGAAGAGTTCGAGAAGATGGGCATTATAATGCTCCCGATGGAAGAAGCGGTGAGGAAATACCCCGACCTGGTCAAGAAGTACTTCGGAAAGGTCTTCCCGGCCGGGGAGCACAAGTTCTCGGCTTTACACCACGCCCTCTGGAGTGGCGGGGCTTTCGTCTACATCCCGAAGGGGGTTAAAGTCCCGTTCCCGATTGAGGCGTTCTTCGTCATAGGCTCCGCCCTTGAGGGTCAGTTCGAGCACACCCTCCTTGTGGCGGACGAGGGGAGCTACGTCCACTTCATCGAGGGCTGCAGCGCACCGATGTACAAGGGCTTCTCCTTCCACGACGGTATGGTCGAGATATACGCCCACAAAAACGCCACCGTCAAGTTCACAACGATACAGAACTGGAGCAGGAACGTCATCAACTTCAACAACAAGCGCGCGATAATCGAGGACAACGCCTACGTCGAGTGGATAGAGGGGAGCATAGGGAGCAAGGTGACATACACCTACCCGTCGAGCGTCTTGAAGGGCGACGGCGCGAGGACAGCTCAATACGTCGTTTCGCTCAGCAACGGGCCGTTCCTCAAGGACACCGGAGCGAAAAGCATCCACATCGGAAAGAACACCAGCTCGAAAATAGTCTCCAAGAGCATAAGCGCCAATGGTGGAATAAACATCTACCGCGGCCTCGTCAGGATAGCCAAAGGGGCCGAGGACTCCACGGCGACGGTTTCCTGTGACTCGCTCATCCTCGACGGGGAGAGCAAAGCCTACACTTACCCGCACAACCAGAACGACGAGCCGAGCGCGAGCATAATCCACGAGGCAACGACAGGAAGGCTCAGCGAGGACAAGCTCTTCTATCTGAACGCGAGGGGGATAAAGGAGGAAGAGGCCAAGAGCCTCATAGTGCTCGGCTTCATAAGCGATATCCTCGAAGGCCTGCCCTTCGAGTACGTCGAGGTGCTCAAGAAGGTCATAGAGCTTGAGTTCAGCGAGGTTGGAGGTGTTGGCTGATGCGCTCTAACGGACTTTCTAAAGAGCACGTTCATTCAATCACGAGAGAGGCGCTTGAGACGCTCACATACCAGAAGTACGGCGACAGCCCGACGATTAAGAGCTATACAAACTGGAAGCTCTTCGAGGAGAACTCGCCCCTGAGGCTCTCCACAGAGGCAGAGGCCAGGGACGTCCCGATAGAGGGGCACGTTGTTCTCTCCGGGAGCGAGGCGGAGTTCAACCTTCCTGCCGGCGTCGAGCTGAGCGAGGGGACCTTAGGCCTCTCCCAGCCCGAGGAGTCGAGGATACTCGGCTTCCACTTCTACGCACTCAAAAAAGCGTACAGGCTAAAGATTACCCGGGACCTGGTGGAGCCGCTCGTTATAGTCTCCCACCTGTCTGGGGGGGCATTCATAAGCCACCACATCAGTATTGAGGCCGAGAACGTCAGTGCCCCGGTAATAATCTACGACATGGCGGAAAAGGGGGCAAAGTCCCTCGTGGTGGAGCTCAAAGCAAGGGACGCCGAGCTTGAGCTCCTAACCGTCGGGAAGCACAAAGCTCTCTCCCACCACCTTCTGAGGGCGAGTCTCGGAGAGGGAGCGGAGGTCAGGGCCTTCACGGCCATAAACGCCGGGAAGATGAGCCACCACCGCGAGGACTACTCCCTAGAAGGGGAGAAGAGCAGGCTCGTCCTGAGGGGCATGCCGGTGGCTATCTCTGGGGCGGTGGACTACCTCACCAACGTCATGCAGTACGGCAGGGAGACCCTCGGGGAGACCCGGGTTCACGGGTTCTCCTACCGGAACGGCTGGACGGTTCACAGGGGCGTCGCAAAGGTATTTGAAAACGCAAAGGGCTCCGCGAGCGAGGTGACATCCCGGGTAACCATCATGGACAGGGGCTCCCTCGGTGTCAGCGTGCCTATGCTTGAGGTGGACACTGGAGAGATTGTGAGTGCATCTCACTCTTCAAACGTTGCCCAGTTCGACGAGGACGCGCTCTTCTACCTCCGCTCCCGCGGGCTGACACGGGAAGAAGCGTTAAACCTGTTTGTACACGGAATTGGAGACGCACTAAGCGACCACCTTGAGAGGCTCAGGTCAAAGGCAAGGAGCAATGTAAGAGGGCTCACAGAAGGGCTGTTGTGAGCAGAATGTTTCCATTTTTGCTTTTTATTCTCTCAAAAACAGAAAAAGTGATGGAACCTGCAACGGCCTGTCTAAATCTCCCAGCTTATTAGAACGTCATCGGGACGTAGCCTTTCTCAAGGTACTCTGCTATTATCTTCCCCACGTACTCAACTTTTGCATAGTTCTCAAGGGATGTCTCAAACCCCCCAATTTCTGCCAGCCTCTTGCAGGCAATCGGAAGTTTACCGAGCTTTCTGAGCTCCTCAATCCAATGGACAAGGCGTTCGTCTCCTTTTGCCACTGCCTCCTCTATTGGGCCAAATAGTATGACTTCAACGTCTTCCACCCAGCCGTACTTGAGGGCATTGGTTGCCCACATGAACCCGGTGAGGGCCTTCTCGTCCCCGCTTGATATTATGACAAGCGCCTTTACCACCTTTAACCCTCCAGGGCCCGGATGAACTCTTCAAAGCTCTTTACCGAGATTTCCCTCTCTCCAGCTATGACGTTTATGTTGCCGCACGCGTATTTTGCACAGAGCCCTATGCATTCCTCGACAGCCACGTTAAAGCCCCTCTCCTCGAGTGCCTTAACGATGTCATCCAGATGCTCTCCCGCACAGAACTTGCAAACTCTGGCCTCCATCTTTATCACCAGCCCCCCCTAACAAGCAGAAAAGTTATTGGCCTTATTCTTTACAAAATGGAAAATTTTGGGGAGCATATGTTTGATTTCTGACGCCTCCTTTCACCGGAGGTTCCCGTCCCTGGAGAAGGGCTATCTTTTTCCATTTTGTAAAATTTTCTCCCTGTGTCTTTGTCGAACTTTCCTCGAACTTTCACTCCTTTTCACAGATTTGGGAAGTTTGGCGCGGGTTCGTATTGTGAAATGTTTACTTCGAACTTTTTTGGTTTGGCATGGGGCATATCTGGTGAAGATAACGTATTTCTCCGTCCGTTTTATGAAGCTTCAATTTGGCAACGGTAAAACTCATAAGCCGCCCTACAAATATTAGGTTGGCCTAAAAGATTGGGGGTGAACCCATGAACGTTGGAGCTTTCCTCATAACGTTTAGAGAGGCACTTGAGGCGGCCATAATAGTGGCGATAATAATTGCGTACCTCAAACGCACGGGCAGAGAGAAGCAAATTAAAGACGTGTGGACTGGAGTTGGGCTGTCCGTGCTTGCGAGCGTAGTCCTTGGGGCGGTAGTTCTAAAGCTCTACGGCGGTCTGGCCGAAAAAGAGCTCTTTGAGGGGATAGCTTCCTACCTCGCGGTGATAGTGCTCACGAGCATGATTTACTGGATGGCCACCAAGGGCAAGAACATCCGGGCGGAGATAGAGAGCAAGGTTAGCACGGCGATATCGCCCCTGGCCCTGATCGGCTTTACCTTCATAGTCGTCTTCAGAGAGGGACTTGAGACCGTCCTCTTTCTCACGCCGTTCATGACGCAGGACCTGGCGGGCACTCTCCTCGGGCTCGTGGCTGGATTGGCCGGGGCACTCGTGCTTGCCTACATGATATACGGCGTTGGAATGCGCATAAACCTCAGGACGTTCTTCTACTACAGCTCAATCCTGCTGGTGTTCGTCGCGGCGGGGCTGGCGGGCTACGGCACCCACGAGCTCATAGAGTGGGCAGAGGAAGAGGGCATGCACCTCGGCTTCATTGAAGAGCCCGCCTACAACCTTGGCATATCCGAGGACAGCGTGTTCCACCACAAGGGCGCGATAGGCTCAATCTTCGCGGTGCTGTTCGGATACTCCGTGAAGATGGAGTGGGGGAGGGTAATAGTCCAGTTCGGCTACCTGATAGTTGCCTTCTATCTCGTGCTGAGGGCCTACGGCAAGGAGCTTCCTCTGGGCTCAAGGGGCCCTAAAGTGGAGAACAGGAGCTGATTCAGCTTCCCCTTCTTTTACCCATTTTTGCCCAGCAACGTATAAAAAGGGTGAATTTTGATTCAAACTTGGTGAAAAAATGGACGTGAAGGAGTTTAAGAAAATAGCACTCGTCGGAGCGACTAGAAACCCGGTCAAGTACGGCAACATAATCCTGAAAGACCTCGTTAGTAAAGGGTACGAGGTTCTCCCGGTGAACCCCAAATATGACGAGATAGAGGGCCTGAAGTGCTACCGGAGCGTCAAAGAGCTCCCCAAGGACGTTGACGTGATAGTCTTTGTCGTGCCCCCAAAGGTGGGTCTCCAGGTGGCTAAGGAAGCAGTTGAGACCGGCTTCAAGAGGCTCTGGTTCCAGCCGGGGGCGGAGAGCGAGGAGATACGGGAGTTCCTGGAGAACGCAGGGGTGGAGTACAGCTTCGGCAGGTGCATAATGGTGGAAACCGGCGATAGGAAAATGTTCCTGGAGGTGTGAGGGTGTTCTACCACGTGAGGAAATTTGAGGAAGACCTGGACTTCGTGTGGGAGCGCTTCAAGAAGAGGCTTGAGGAGGAGGGTTTTCTACTTATAGGGGAGAGGATTCCGGTTGCGATAACCGAGACTGCGGATGGGATAATAGCGGACTATCATCTTCTCTTCATATGCCACAGTGAGCTGGTGGAGGAGCTGGTGAGGATAGACCCCAACATCGGGGCACTGCTTCCGTGTACCGGCTTTGGTTATAGGAAGGAGGACGGGAACTACCTCGGCGTCACATTGCCGAGCGTCGCCTGGAAAATCGCCGGGGATGAGGTAGTGAAGCTCATGAAGCCTATGGAGGAGAAGGTGATAGAGATAATCGACTCCCTTTGAGAAGACATAACTTGAACTTTCTTTCAATTTTTGAAGCTCTAGCGTTTCCAAGTTTACAATTTGGGAATGATAAGGACAATAAGCTTTGGGGCATATTTTAGAACGGTGATGCTAATGACGAAGGCGGTTTTGAAAATACCGAATATGAGCTGCAAGCACTGCGTCATGAGGATAAACAAGGCCATAGAGAGCGTTGGAGCGAAGGGTGAGGTCAGCCTTGAGAAAAAGAAGGCGGTAGTCGAGTTCGATCCCGGAAAGGTTACTCTAGATGAGATCATCAACGCAATAAAACGCTACGGCTACGAGGTTGAGATCGGCGGAGATGGCTGCTGAGGTTGGCTTTTTGACCCTTGACTCCCTGATTTTTGTCCAGTGCTGCCTTTTGCCCATTGTGCAAACATCTAATTGGATTTATTTTGCACTGTGGTAAGTTGGCTACCTGTTAATTCTCAAGTCGCTAACAATAAGCACTATATGCTGACGAACAAATGTGTGCACGAGAACAAAAACTGGAAGGTGATGCGAAATGGAGTGGAAGTCCCTGTTTATCGGACTCCTCATTGGAGCGCTCATAGCAGTGCCGTTCGGGATGGCCCACGGCGACTGGTTCGGACCAATGAGGGGGAAGGCCGCTGGGGTTTTGGCCCCTGGATGATGGGTTATGGAGCTGGCCCTGGAGCAATGGGCTACGGCGTGATGGACGAAGATATGTACGAGGAAATGGCCGAGCACATGGCCGGCGACGACTTTGCCGAGATTTATGAGGAAATGGGAGAGGGGATGGAAGAGCACACTGGCTACGGCTGGAGAGGAATGCACGAGTACTGCGAAAGGGTTATGGGGATTGAAGAGGACGAGTGAGCCCTCAGCTTTCCTCTTCCCCTTCGGCTTCTTCCTTTATCTTGAACTTCTCTATGTTCTCCCTCGCCTTCTTGAACTCCCTGAAGCACGTTGGACAGCAGAAGAAGTAGACCCTGTTGCGGTACTTGTAAACGATGGGCTCTCCGACGATCTCCTTTCCGCAGTAGTCGCACTTGAAGGGCACCTTTATCTTGGGCTTGAGGCCCTTTTCCCTGCTCTCAAGGATCGGCATTACTTCAATGACCTCAACGCCGGTCTCCTCAAGCACCCGTTTGAGGTCTTCCATGGTGTTCACGGCGACCTTTATGAGGTACTTCGTGCTAGTGAAGCGGTTTATTTCGATTATTTCCTCAAGCTCGTCCATTTTTTCGGGGTTCTCTGTCTTGACGATAAGGGCAACGATGTTGTGGGCCCTGAGAAGCTCCGGGTTCAGCTTTATCGTGTATCCCCTAATGATGCCTTCCTTTTCGAGCTTTTCCAACCTCGCTCTGATGGTTGGTCTGCTGACGCCCAGCCTTTCGGCAAGCTCCGATATGCTGAGCCTTGCGTTGTCCAGCAGGAGGTGTATGAGCTTAAGATCGAGCTCGTCAAGTCTCATTTCTGCCACCGTCTTCTTTTGGCCTTCGAACTATAAAAATTCTGTGGTTGTGTTTTCCAGATTGTAAAAGATAATGCCCATAAGTCCTGCCGAGAAGTAAATACCGGTGGCGATAATGAAGATCACTCTAAAGGTCAGCGGCATGACCTGTGCAATGTGCGTTAAGACAATAGAGATGGCCTTCTCCCAGCTGGAGGGGGTTAAGACGGCGAAGGCTAACCTCAACAGCGAGACCGTCTTCGTTGACTTCGACGAGTCAAAAGTCGGCCTGAACCAGGTAATCAAGGCCATAGAAGATGTGGGCTACAAGGTAATCCGGGAGAGCAAAGACGTAGTGGTTAAAGTCGGCGGAATGACGTGCGCCATGTGCGCCAAGACAGTTGAGAAGGCGATCGGCGAACTGCCCGGTGTCCTCGATGTTAACGTCAACCTCGCGACCGAGACCGCCCGGATATCCTACAACCCTGCATCCGTCGGGATTGAAGACATTAAGAAGGCCATTGAGAGCGTTGGATATGAGTTTCTGGGCGTTGAGGGTGAGGAAACGCGCGATATAGAGAAGGAGGTGCGGGAGAGGCACCTCGAGGAGATGAAGCGCAACCTCCTCGTTGCCTGGGGCATCGGCATACCGCTCTTCCTCTCAATGCAGCTCAAGAGGTTTGGAATCCAGGTTGAGAACCTGATATACATTCACTTCCTCCTTGCGACCGTGGCGATAGCCTACGCCGGGAGGGACATTTTCAAGAAAGCCTACTCTTCGCTCAAACACGGAACCCTCAACATGGAGGTCATGTACGCCCTCGGCATAGGCTCTGCCTACCTGACGAGCGTCCTGGCAACCTTTGGCCTGGTTCCGCGGGAGTTCAACTTCTACGAGGCAAGCGTCATGCTGATGGGCTTTCTGCTCCTCGGAAGGTACCTTGAGGCGAGGGCCAAAGGGCGGACGAGCGAGGCGATAAAGAAGCTCATGGGGCTCCAGGCAAAGAAGGCCACCGTTATACGGGACGGGAAGGAAGTTGAGGTTCCGATAAGCGAGGTTAAGGTCGGAGACATCCTCATAGTGAAGCCCGGTGAGAGGATTCCCGTGGACGGCGTCGTCATCGAGGGCGAGAGCTACGTCGACGAGGCAATGATAACCGGCGAGCCGGTTCCCAGCCTCAAGAAGCCAGGAGACAAAGCCATGGGTGGAACCATAAACAGAAACTCAGTCCTCAAAATCAGGGCGGAAAAAGTCGGGAGGGACACGCTCCTCGCCCAGATTATAAAGCTCGTCGAGGAGGCTCAGAACACGAGGCCCCCCGTTCAGAGGCTCGCAGATACGGTTGTGACGTACTTCATACCCGCAGTGCTGACAATCGCCCTGCTCTCCTTCGTCTACTGGTACTTCATAGCCGGCAAGCCACTGGTGTTCGCCTTTACGACACTGCTCAGCGTCATCGTCATTGCCTGTCCGTGTGCCTTCGGTTTAGCTACTCCGACGGCCCTGACGGTCGGCATCGGCAAGGGAGCGGAAATGGGGATACTCATCAAAAACGGCGAAGCGCTTGAAATAGCGAGGAAGGCGACGGTTGTTCTCTTTGACAAGACCGGCACGCTCACGAAGGGCAGGCCCGAAGTGACGGACGTGGTAACCTTTGGAACCGACGAGAAAGAGCTTTTGAGGCTGGTTGCGTCCGCAGAGAAGCGTTCCGAGCACCCACTGGGAGAGGCAGTTGTTAGGAAGGCTCGGGAGATGGACCTTGAGATTGAGGAGCCCGAGGAGTTCGAGGCAATAACCGGCAAGGGGGTCATGGCCCTCGTCGGGGGAAGGGAAGTCCTAGCCGGCAACAGGAAGCTCATGGCCGAGAACGGCTGCTCTGTGGAAGAGGTGGAGGAAGAGCTCCGGAGGCTCGAAAATGAGGCGAAGACTGCCATAATAGTCGCCATAGACGGCAAGATAGCCGGTATCTTAGGCATCGCGGACACGATAAAAGAGGGGGCGAAGGAGGCGGTGGAGGAACTCCACAGGATGGGCAAGAGGGTCGGCATGATCACCGGCGACAACAGGAGGACAGCGAAGGCGATAGCGAAGCGGCTAGGAGTTGACTACGTGCTTGCGGAGGTTCTGCCCCAGGACAAAGCCAAAGAAGTCAAGAAGCTCCAGGAGAAGGGGGAGGTAGTAATCTTCGTCGGAGACGGTATAAACGACGCCCCGGCCCTGGCGCAGGCCGACGTTGGCATAGCCGTTGGAAACGCGACGGACATAGCGATGGAGAGCGGTGACATAGTGCTGGTCAGGAACGACCCGAGGGGCGTGGTTAAGGCCATAAAGCTCAGCCAGAAGACGATAGGAAAGATAAAGCAGAACATCTTCTGGGCGATGTTCTACAACACCATACTGATACCCTTCGCGGCGGGGCTGGCCTTTGTGCTCTTTGGCATAGAGTTCCGGCCCGAGTGGGCGGCAGGGGCGATGAGCCTGAGCAGTGTGAGCGTCGTTACGAACTCGCTTATGCTCAAGCGGGCCAGGGTTTGATTTTTCATATTTTCCATATTTGCGGACGGATTTAAAGATGGGGGTGTGATGGGTATGATTCACGAATACGACGGGAAGGTTGACTTCGGCAGGGGTAAGGTCGTGCTGTGGTTCTCCATTCCCGGCTGTCCGCCGTGCAGGCTGGTGGAGAGCTTTATGGGGAAGCTAGCCGATGAGTTCCCGGAGATACAGGTCGTCCACATAGACGCCGAAAAATGGAATGACCTCGTGAACCGTTTTGACATCCTTAACGTCCCCACGCTCGTTTACCTCAAGGACGGCAAAGAGGTCGCGAGACAGAACCTCATAGGGGGCAGGGAAGAAGTCCTGCTAGAGCTCGAAGAACTCCGGGAAATTTAACTTCAAACGGGTTTGAAGCTTTCAGAACCCTTTTATGTTTTTAAGGCGAGAATAAATTGGTGAAACGTTATGAAGAAAGTGTTTGCAGTTTTGGTTGTAATTCTACTGGCAGTTGCTGGAGGCATTTACGCCTTAGGCTCTAAGGAGAGCGGCAAATACGTTACCCTTAAGGCGACATTCAGAATGGGCGGAGCTGTCTACGAGGGCTACCAGCTCGAAGGAGACACCCTCGTCTTCAAGTTCGAGAGGAATGGCGACTTCTTCACCCAGGCAATAGAGACGAAAGAGGTCACCACCGAGGAGAGGCTTGCCCCCAAGAAGGTAGTCATGGAGGTAAATACCAACGGGGAGATAAAACGCTACGAGGCAAAACTGGTAAAAGAAGAAGGGGACAATCTCATTTACGAGGCCAGCGAGCTTTAATCCGCCGGAACCCCAACCGGGAAGATGTACAGCGGGTCTCCCGGCACATCAATTATTTTTTTGACCTCTTCGTCCCTAAAGGCTCCCACTGCAACCGTCCCCAATCCCAGGGCCGTGACCTGCAGGTAGATGTTCTGCCCCATGTGGCCGGCGTCAATGTGGACGTAGCGGTAGCCCCTCCCGCCGTACCTTCTCGTCGTCCTCTCGTAGTGGGCGACGATTATGATGTTTATCGGCGCGGTCTTGACGTGTCTCTGGTTGAGGCATGCCTCCGCCAGCGGGCCGCTTAAGTCCCCCTCACGTATCAGTTCAAGGGTGTGGCTCTCGCCGTCGTAGTGGTAAAGGCCAGGCTCAAGGCCCTCAACGTTCGAGACCGCAACGTAGACCTCGAAGGGGTAGCATGCACCCGCACTTGGAGAAGTCCTCTTTCCGTGGGCGTTTATCCCGTAGGCGGCCCAGAGTATCTGAGAAACCTGTTCGAGTGTCAAAGGCTCGTCCTTGTACTGCCGGATGCTTTTTCTCAGGTCTATGGCTTCCTCAAGGCTCATCTCGCCTTTACGCCTCGGAGAAGGCAGGTTGATCTTCATGGCGCATCCCAGAACTAATGAAGGCGTCTTCATTGATTAAGTTTTTGATTCAAAAGAAAAGTGAAGGGGCAATCACTCGTCAGAAGGCACAGGCACGGCGCTTCCAGCTTCAAACTCAGAAGTAAAGAAGTGCCTCGTCTTGTTGGCAATCCACACGAGGCTGAGCATTATTGGCACCTCTTCGAGGACGCCAACCACCGTCGCCAGCGCGGCCCCGCTCTCCAAGCCGAAGAGCGCTATCGCAACTGCCATTGCAAGCTCGAAGAAGTTGCTCGCGCCTATGAATGAGGCAGGAGCGGCCACCTTGTGCGGAAGCTTCCAGAGCCATGCCCAGCCGTAGGCGAGGGCAAAGATGAAGTATGTCTGTATTGTGAGCGGGATTGCTATGAGGGCTATGTGGAGCGGGTTCTCAAGGATTATGCTGCCCTGGAAGGAGAAAAGCAGTACCAGCGTCAGCAGGAGACCCACTATTGAGACCGTGCTCAGCTTCGGCAGGAATTTCTTCTCAAACCACTCCTGGCCCTTCGTCCTGAGGATGTTGCGGTGGACAAAGCATAGTGGGAAGAGATTTAAACCATTTCCTAGGCTCAATCGGTGAGTAAAATGGACGAGAAGCACGGGGAGGAAATAATCGAAAACGCCGGAGGGTTCACTCTCGGGAAAGAGGGGTAAAGCCTAATAACTCTCCTCACTAACTATCTCTGATGCCCCATGAAGAGAGTAAAGTTTCGGATTCCCATGGACAGAATCAACTATGAGTTTTTCAACGCCTTCGGGTGGTTCATGGATCTGGTCGAGTGGGGCTACGGGGACACCTACTTCTTCCTCGGGAGCGACGTGGTGAAGCTCGTTGAGATTAAGTTCAAGGAAGATATAAATCCCGAGGAAATCACTAAAAGACTCCTAGAAATCCCCCACGTCAAGGACGCCAGGCTCATCCCAAAGAACGACCACTACATCCTCTACGCGAGGGCCAACATTTTGGAAGTGCCTTTTCCCAAAAACGTCATAGAAATCTTTGATATCCAAAAGAAAGGTATGGTGGTGTTCGAGAAGGGCACATTCACATCCAGCGAGCTTTACCTGTATGTGGTCTGCGAGGACGAGCTCGTTGGGGACGTTATCTCGGTGGTAAAGAAAGTGTATCACGGGGAGCTGGCGAGCATAGAGGAGTATTCCGCGGAAGAGAGCCCGCTATCAAAGCTCACCGGAAAGCAGCTTGAGACACTGCTCCTGGCGTACAAGAGCGGCTACTTTGACAGTCCGAGGAGAGTGACCCTCAGGGAGCTCGCCGGGATGCTGAACCTCAGCCCCTCAACGGTGAAGGAGCACCTGCGGAAGGCGCAGAGGAAAATCCTTGAGGAGCTTATCGGCGGGTAAAAAAAGGATTGCTAACTACCTCATCCACTTTCTCGCTATCACCGCGACGATGAGCGCCATGAATACGGCCCCGGTCAGGGCTTCGATTGCGCTCAGCGCCTTCAGCCATCCTGTTGGATGCATGTCGCCGTAGCCGAGGGTCGTGAAGGTGACGAGGGAGTAGTAGAGGGCGTTGAGAAGTGTTCCTATGCAATTACTATTTATCCCCCTATGTGCTATGGAGGTACCATTCGACAGCAGAATATCAGGCCGTGCTATCACACCTTTGATCTGCGGAGCTACACTCCAATAAAACATTCCTAGAATGATAATCATTCCAACGGGGAATTTTAACGTCTCCGCTAGTCTATCAGGATAGTTGTCAAACGTCTGATGGTGCCAGATAGAGATTAACAGAGATATTATTACAAAAGTAGCAGCCATCCCTAAGGCGTTTGACATTAGGGTGAGCCAATAGAGGACACCAAATAATATCACAACAATCAATACTGCCCATGCAATCCTCTCAAGACTAGTACCATATTCCGATGGCAAGTCTCCTAGAAGCCACTCAATAAAATTGCGAGTTTTTGTTTCGAATAGTCTCCAACTATCTTCTCTTGCTTGTTCTAATCGTAATCTTCTCCTAGTTCGCATTTTGAGGACAAACATTCTGTCCGCTTCGTCTCGTTTACCTTCATGTTCAAAGCTTAAACGCTGAATGCGAACAGCTTCGATTAGAGCTTGCGAAAGTCTAAACATGGATTTGAATTCTTCTTCGAGTTCATTATCCCTGTTAGATTTCACAAATGAAACAGTTCCAGACAATGAAACTCCATCAAAAGTTAGGGTCTTAAAGAACTTGCACTCTTCATTCTGTTTTCCAACGAAACTCACAGATCCGTTTACAAGACAATAATCGAATTTTGCATCATTCTTGAAAATGGCATTTTCGAAGGAAACATAGCCATTAAATTTACATCCAATGATTTCTACAGGTGGCAAAAATGTAATCTCCGTGAAGCTTACGTGATCATCAAAAACCACCCATTCAAGGATAACTGGATGTTCCCCTTGCGAGAACTTTAGTGGGGAGTAGTCCTCCTCTTTGTACCCACCTTTTCCAAATAAAACTTCTCGCTCAAAAGTTGAATGATAAAGCCTAAATTTCCCATTTAATGTGCTTCCACTAAAAATAACTGCACCATGAAAACGGGAGCCTTCTATATCCACATCATTAAATTTTGCGGAAGAAAACGAAACGATGTCTTCAAAAACAGCTTCCCTAATATGAAGGTGTCCACTGAATTCAGTTCCTACAAAACCCACCTGACCCAAGAAACGCGCAAAATTGAGAACAACTTTTCCGAACCTAGCAAAGTTAAAGTGTGCAGAACCGCCAAAGCGAGAACGAGCAAAGCTAGTCCCTGGATATTTGTAGTTTGGGCTTATAACGGTTATATTTGGCTTGCGGAAAATACAATTCTGAAAATCAACTTCTTTCTCAAAAACACACATGATGAACTCAACACCTTGATGAAATGCGCACTCCTTTGTAGTTGCTCCCATATCCCTAGTAAATGCTGCAGAACCTTCAAAGTGTGTTCTGAAAAATCGGGGCTTGGAGTAGAACTCAACGCCTCTAAAGGACACATCTTTCTTAAAATTTGTTTTTCGAAAGTTAATTGGAGAAAACCCTGGCCCAAAATAGACAGTATCTTTGGGATTTACATCAACTAAAAACTCGCTACGATCAAAGTATGAGGACTGCTCGAAAGTGCTTCCTTCAAAATTTGCATGTCCATAGAATTCTGTGTCTGAAAATGATGTCTCAGCAGAAAAAGTGCACTCAACAAACTCTGTTGAGGGACCTAGAAACTTGACCTTTTCAAAGTCAATGGGGGCAGGAGATTTCCTTTCAACGTTCGTTCCAAATTTCGAGAAATTAAACCTAACGGCTCCATAGAACTTGGCGTTATTAAAGCTTACACGATTCATAAACTCGGCATTAATGAAGGTAACTGAAAATCTGTAAAATTCGTTAATCCTTTGGGTACTGGGTTTTGACGGATTTACATGGCCAGTCCTGACTTCGGGAGACACTTCTTTTTGAAAACGCCATTGTTGGCCGATATTTTGAGGATCGAATATATCTTGGTCATTTTTGAATTTTGCTTCACCAAAGTGAGCAATTCCCTTAAACACAACACGATCAAATGAAACATACCATTCAAATGTTGTTTTATAGAAGTCTGCATCGTCCTCAAAAATAGCCCCATAAAAAGATACTACCCCCTCAAAAGTGGCTTCTGAAAATGACGCACCCTTTTTAAATACAGCATGTTTGAATGGGAACTTTCCAGCCCATTTTAGTCCTGTCTTGGGGTCACAATACTCTAAATTCATTTCTTCATTTCCAAATAAACTTGGAAATACAACATTTCTTGCATCCACGTACTCCTCGAAAACCAGCCTTGTTATTTTCTGTCCACTGACTTCAATTTCTTCAACACTCGGATTGAATCTTTCCAAGAACTTCCGGTAAAACTCAATGGTCTCCTCTATGTCTCTCTCATCCTTGCACATGGATGCATATTACCATCCAAAAATATTAAACCTTTTTGTCAGTCGAACCCGCACATAGTGAAGGTGGGTCCTAATTGGTAAGTATATATGAAGTTTCTTGCAGTTCATAGTTTCCTTAAGTCCAGCTTATTTTAGCAGTCTACACAATAACCTAGGAAAATTTTATATACTTAAATAATGTACAACTTTATGAACTTCATGGGGGGAAAGACTATGAGAAAGACTTTACTTGCCAGTTTGTTAATACTGGCATTGGTTTTCAGCATGGCTTCCGTTTCTGCAAAAAGCGAAAGCTCCCCAAAGAGAGTTTTCGTGGAGATAGATGGCCCCGTAACTGACGAAGTCCTGGGCCAACTAAAAGCCAATGGACTGCAGATTCTGTACGTGTTTGACGAAATTGGCTTCGTTGTAGGTATTGCAAAAGACAAAGACCTCAACAAGATCTCACAACTTGAGTCCGTGAGGGGCGTGGGAACGGATGTTCAGGTTCACGTAACGAGCGAGACGCTGCCAAGTACAGGCCCATATGGCTTCGGAAATTACATATGGAACCTCGACATGATAAACGTCCCAACCGTACACGAGGAAATGGGATACACTGGTAAGGGAGTGTATATAGCGGTTCTCGACACGGGCCTGGTCCCCAACTGGAGGGACTATTTCGAAGAGGACAAGATAGCCACAGAGTTTGGAAGAGCTTTCCTAGCGATGTCACCCAACGCCCACTACAACCCCAATGCATGGGAAGCCGACACCCACAGCCACGGAACCCACGTAACAAGCACCATCATAGGCTTTTGGGTCTATGGTTCTTACAGGGTAAGCGGAGTGGCGCCGGATGCTAAGATAATCCCCGTTAAAGTGCTGCACAACAACGGTCTTGGATGGTCAACTGATATCGCTGCCGGAATACTCTACATTGCCGACCTCTACAAGGCGGAGAAAGAGAGCGGTGGCGCAGTTTTACCGCCCTACGATGAGATTAATCCAATAGTTATAAGCATGAGCCTCGGTGGACCCGTGTTAAGCCCAATAGAGAAAGAGGCCATTGACTATGCGATAGATGAAGGCGTCTTCGTAGTGGCGGCGGCAGGAAACGATGGAGAAAACGGAATGGACTATCCTGGGGCATACGAGCCAGTGATTTCAGTTGGAGCTGCTGGATGGTACGGCGAATGGTGGTGGAGGACTCTGGATGTTCCAGAGGATCTAACCGGGTTGGTGTACGTAACCGACTTCAGCGGAAGGGAAAAAGAAGGCCAGGATCTGGACGTTCTTGCCCCTGGAAGCCGGGTTGTAGGACCTTACCTCCCCTACGGAGCGGCTCATCCTCCGTACTGGGCTAAAGGAGTTCCCGGCCAGTACTACTATTTGGGCGGAACGTCAATGGCAACCCCGCACGTGAGCGGAATAGTGGCGCTGATGCTTGAAAAGGACATGGAAGATGGACACGTTGACCTCACCCAAGCCGAGGTGGAAAACATCCTTGAAAGCACTGCAATGCCGATAACATGGTACAGTGCCCCTGCGATCGACGATCCGGTCACACCAGAGTGGATATCAATAGAATGGGGACCCGATGCAGTAGGTTCAGGATTAGTCCAGGCAGATGCTGCCGTAGGAGCAACGCCGTGATCTTTTTATTTTCTCTTCTTCTCTTCTCGGCCTATTTTATAAAAGCCCTATTAACTCGCTTGAAGGTATAGCACCTCCCGCACATGTGCGGGACTAACTATAACTACTTTGACGCCCTATTTTAAATTGGTGAAAGCATGCCCGTGATAGAGGTTGAGAATGTTAAGAAGTATTACGGCGAGGTTAGGGGTGTTGAGAACCTAACCTTCGAAGTCGAGGAGGGCGAAATCTACGGCTTCCTCGGGCCGAACGGGGCAGGAAAGACAACCACCGTCAAAATCCTCGTGAAGATAATCAAGGACTACGAGGGCACCGTCAGGGTGCTCGGCAAAGATCTAAGGGAGTGGGGGAAGGACTACTACAACAAAATCGGAGTCTCCTTCGAGTTCCCGGCAGTTTATTCGAGGCTCACCGCCAGGGAAAACCTCGGGTTCTTCGCAAGCTTCTACAAAAAGCACCTCGACCCCACCGAAGTGCTCAAGATGGTCGGCCTGGAAGAGAAGGCGGACGAGCTGGTCGCGGGCTTTTCAAAGGGAATGAAGAAGAAGCTCGACCTCGCGAGGGCGCTCCTGCCGGATCCCGAAATCCTCTTCCTCGACGAGCCGCTTGAGGGCCTCGACCCCGCGAGCGCGAGGAGGATAAAGGATCTGCTGTTGGAAATGCGTGAAAATGGAAAGACCGTCTTTCTGACCACCCACAACATGTACGTGGCCGACGAGCTATGTGACAGGGTGGCCTTCATCGTGGACGGCTCCATAAGGCTGGTGGACGACCCCGGCGAGTTGAAGGTGAAGATGGGCAAGCGGCTCGTTAAGGTGGAGTACGTCGCCAACGGCAGTGTTGCCGTGAAGGAGTTCCCGCTGGAGAACATCGGCCGGAACGAGGAGTTCCTCAGAATCATCAGAGAGCACGAGGTGAGGAGGATAAACACCGAAGAGCCAACTCTGGAGGAGATATTCCTGAAGGTGACGGGGAGGAGGCTCGTATGAGGAACATCCTTAAGACGAACCTTGTCCTCGGAGTGAGGAGCTACGTTTACCCGATATACCTTCTGGTGGCTCTGGCCTACGGACTAATGCTCCTCGCCTTCCCGGAGCGCTATCTCCCGACGATGGTGCCGGTATTCCTCCTCTTTGAGCCGGGGCTCGTCGGCTTCATGTTCGTCGGCACGGAGATATTCGCCGAAAAGAAGGACGGAGCGATAGGCGCTCTGGCGGTCACGCCAATAGACTGGAGGAGCTACATCCTGGCCAAAACTCTCCTCCTGAGCCTGCTCTCCATAATCGGAGCGGTCCTCATAATGGCAGTGGGCACCCGCTCCCTCAACGGGCTCCCCTACGTGATTTTAGGGGTTTTCTTAGTCTCCATAGTCTACACTCTCCTCGGAATAGCGGTCTCGGCCAAATACCGCGACCTCGACGACTACTTCGTGCCCATCCTGGGGGTTCTGGTGGTCTCGCTCCTGCCGTTCGCGCACTACCACGGCTACCTGACGAGCGAAGTCTGGAAGGTCCTTTACCTCGTACCGAGCTACCCGGGGCTCTACTTCTTCAAGGCCCCCTTCGAGGAGATAGCAACCAGGACACTGGTTTACTCAGCGGCGGCCCTGCTCGTCTGGGCCGGGATAGCCTACCAGCTCGCTAAAATCCGCTTTTACAAGTACGCAGTGGAGGGATTGAGATGAGTTTTGTGAGGAAGTTCCTTTCCATCTACAAGACCGACCTTAAGCTCCTGCGCAGGGATCCAATGCTGGTCTATTCCGTGGCAATGACCCTCGTGCTCCTCCTTATCGTCCGGTACTTCAAAGACCGCATCGGGGTTTACTACCCGACGCTCGCCCTGCTGGTGATGCTCTTCATCCCCATGATATTCGGCATGATTCCAGGCTTCATGATGGCCGACGAGAAGGAGGACAAGACCATACAGGCCCTTCAGGTGATTCCAATATCGAGCGAGGCCTTCCTCACCTACAGGCTGACCTGGGCCTCTGTGGTCACTGTGGTGATGACCAGCATCGCGCCGACGATACTCGACATCGAGCTCTCGAGGAACGGCCTGCTGGCGCTCATGGCGCTCTTCGTGCTTGAGGTCTGGATTTACGGACTGCTCATCACGGTGTTCTCGGAGTCAAGGATGCAGGCGCTGACGGTATCAAAAGTCCTCGGCTGGCTCCTCTTCCTGCCGCCGTTGATAAAGCTGGTCGTTGAGTGGAGAAATCTCTCAACCGACTGGAGCAAGTTCACGGCGTTCCTTCCGACCTACTGGCTCTACAAGGTGTTCAAGGGGATAACCCTCAACGATTATGGCGACTTTCCGACCGCTGTGGTTGTGCATCTGGCCTGGCTCGTCCCGCTGGTGGTGCTCTTCAAGAGGAGGGTGCTGTAACATATTGAACATTCCCTTCGCTCGTTTACTCTGTTCTATTTTTTATCCAGAAATACTTAAAAGAGTATTGTGCCAAAGAATACACAGCGGGAATACCGCCGATGGCGGAACATATGAACGCCCACTTGAGGTGTTATCAACCGAATATGGGGGAAGTGGCATGGGCGTATTTAAGAGGAGGGTCGTTCAACTCTTGGTTCTCATTGTCTTTTTTTGGGGCTTAATCACGTTTGCTTACTCGCAAGAGCCAAAGCAATGCCCCCCTAATGGTTTTACATCAATATGCAACGTTCCCGACTGCTATGAAGCAATGGGAAGAATCAGCAAGTGGATTTCATCTACGTTGGTGATACTGGTCGCTTATCTCGTGGGACTTAGGGCAAAAAGTGGACTTAATGCGAACAAAGCGCTGTTTCGGATTGGGGTGTATCTGACTTTCATAAGTGTTGTATTCGCATCGGAACTGTCAAAGGTGCCGGAAGGGAGCTGTTTAGCTTTAAAACCAATAGCTTACGCATTGGCGGTGATGGGTTCCTTCTTGGTAGTGTGGTTCCGCGGGACATAAGAAGAGAAACTGAATCAAAGGGGGCCAAATCCCCCTCAATCAAGCTTCTTGTGGCAGAACCACCAGTCGTAGCAGTCGATCTCGCCCTTGGCCTTGGCTTCCTCGCGCTCCTTGATGGCATCAACGGTTCCGGCCGGCGGAACGATGGCGCGGTCGCCGATGAGCTCGTTGTTGGGCCACTTGTGCGGGAGGGCGACTCCCTTCTCGTCGCTGACCTTGAGGGCCTTGACGAGCCTGAGTATCTCGTCCCAGTCCCTGCCGACCTCGGCCGGGTAGTAGACTATCGCGCGGATGACGCCCTTGTCGTCAACGACGAAGACGGCTCTCGCGGTCTGGGTTGAACCGCTCGGGATCATGCCGAGCTTCTCGGCGAGCTCACCGCGGTCGTCGGCTATGACCGGGAAGGTTATCTCCTCGCCGAGGTTCTCCTTTATCCACTCCATCCACTTGAGGTGGCTGAAGACCTGGTCAATGCTCAGCCCTATCGGCTCGACGCCGAGCTTCCTGAACTCCTCGGCGCGCTTCTGCATGGCGTAGAACTCGGTCGTACAGACCGGGGTGAAGTCTGCCGGGTGGCTGAAGAGAACGAACCACTTGCCCTGCTCGGCGAAGTAGTCCGGGAGCTTTATCACTCCGTGGGTGGTCTTGACCTCAACCTCTGGGAACTTTTCTCCTATGACGACCATTTTTCATCACCTCTTCTTCTTGTGTCGTCTTCACTATAAACTTATCAGGTTCGAATATAAAAACCTTTTGGTTTGCCTAACGCCATTATCTTTGTCGAATTTCCAAGACCATTTGGGGTATTACAGAATGGGCATGCAAAAGTTAGCAAAGTTTGTCGTCATAATGTGAAATCAAACTGGAAAAAGTTACCAAAAAGCTTGAAAGAGAAGGCATTTTTTGCCTCAAACTCTCCTAACATCAACCCATGTTGAGTGATAAGCAGAGGCGTTGCCGTATTCCTTAGCAGTCTCGTCCGTCGTCAGGAAGTTGGCGTTCCAGCCGAGCAACGAGGGCCAGAATGCTTTGTAAAGAATGACAACGCCTCGGGGGACGTCTTCGCTGAGTTTGACCGTTGTCCTTATCCTGCCGTAGTCGTTGAAGACCTCACCGGTGTTCCC
>Ga0209834_10000226_pt1 | contig 34555 bp, 27 predicted proteins | sample Mar14236cmmetaG_FD_184134 | JGI IMG/M metagenome (GOLD analysis project Ga0209834, IMG submission 184134) | Marine hydrothermal vent microbial communities from Guaymas Basin, Gulf of California to study Microbial Dark Matter (Phase II) - Marker... ... | reverse complement strand
ATGGTGGATCCGTCAGTCTATTTTGCAGGCGCTTGCCGAGCAATCGCGGATTGTAAGACTTCCGCTGAACCAGGTAGGATCGCTTAACAAAATTAAGAAGACCTCTTCCAAACTGGAACAACGGTTTGAACGTCCGCCGTCGGCACATGAAATTGCCGATGAACTGGAGGTTCCGGGCCATAAAATTGATTCGGCCTTGAAGATTGCGACAAGGTATGTGTCGATGGATGCGCCTTTAGCAGCTGATGAAGAAACAAAATTTCTGGATGTATTTGTTCCGAAAGATTCACCTGACACAGACGAGTACCTGATGCAGGAATCGCTGGGAAGGGAAATCCAGCGGTCGTTGGCCACCCTTAGCGAAAAAGAACGGGATGTAATTAACATGTACTATGGTATTGGATTGAACCATAGTTTAACGCTCGAAGAGATAGGATCGAAATTCAACCTCACACGCGAAAGGGTACGGCAAATCAAAGAAAAAGCCATCCGCAGGCTGCGGCATACTTCGCGCAGCAGGTTGCTAAAAGCTTATCTGGGACAATAAACATTAATTTGTAATGATTTTAATAAAGGCAGTGCATATCGTGACTGCCTTTTTTCTATTTTTGTTGCATAAGTTTCACTTATTTACTCCATTCATTAATTAAAACCAAATCAGTAATGTCACAGCAGAAAAACATCAACGGAACCTATGAAAACTCCTTGAATGACTGGGCGGAACGGGAGATGCAGGCGAACGAATTCATAAGTGTTTTATCCAAACTTTTTTACGACAAATCTATCGAACTGGTATTTTACAGAAGCCAGCTTGTTGACCGTAGTGCCAGCTTAATTCTCTACAGGCATTCGTATGCAGAAAATATTATCGACAGACCATTGAAAGTCATCGATTCGCTGAACCTTGCGAAAGCAATTCTCCATTGTAAAGTAGGCCCGTCAAAACTTGACATCGGACGACTTAACAGAGAATGGATTGAAGAAAAGAAAAACTATGTGGACCACGAAGACTTTGTAAAAGTTAAACTCAAGCATCTGATTGGAGTGAAAGCGCCTTATGATAAACCCGTTGATGTTATTCTTTATGGATTTGGACGAATCGGAAGACTGCTGGCACGCGAACTCATCATCCTGGGAAATGGAAAACAGTTACGGGTAAGGGCCATTGTTACACGTAGTAATGATGAAAGACAAATTACCAAAAGAGCTTCCCTCTTCCGGCACGATTCGGTGCACGGTCCGTTCAGAGGTGTAGCTATAGAAAATCTGGATGATAAAACAATTTATATGAACGGGCACAAGGTACTGATGCTGGCTGCCAGCAATCCGGAAGAAATTGATTACACCGAATATGGAATAGACAATGCTCTTTTAATCGATAATACGGGTATTTTCCGCGACAGGGAAGGCCTGGGAAGGCACCTGAATGCCAAAGGGGTAAGTAAGGTTCTGCTGACGGCACCGGGCAAAGGTGATATTCCCAATATTGTTTTTGGTGTGAATCACTCCGGGATCAACTACAAGAAAGAAACAGTTTTCTCAGCAGCTTCATGTACTACAAATGCTGCCGCACCCGTGCTGGCTGTTCTGGAAAATGAAATCGGTATTGAGAAAGGGCATCTCGAAACAGTACACTCATTTACCAACGACCAGAACCTGCTGGACAACATGCATAAAAAGTTCCGGAGAGGACGGTCGGCACCTTTAAACCTGGTAATTACCGAAACAGGTGCCGCCAATGCTGTTTCCAAGGCGGTACCCACCTTAAAAGGAAAACTTACCGGTAATGCCATCCGTGTACCCACACCAAATGTTTCCTTAGTAATCATGTCGCTGGAACTAAAACGAGAAACCAGTGTTGAAGAAATAAACGAACTGATGCGCCAGACAGCGCTCACCGGTGAGCTTGTGGCACAGGTGAAATATTCTACAGCCATTGATGCTGTGTCAACTGATTTTGTTGGTGAACCTGCCACGGCAATTTTCGATAGTCTGGCCACTAAAATTTCAGAAGATAAAAGGAACGTAGTTGTGTATGTGTGGTATGATAACGAATACGGATACAGCTTACAGGTGATCAGGGTTGCCAAAATGATGGGTGGCGTTAAACGGCCAACTTATTATTAGGCTTTTTTACGCAGAATAAACAGGCATAACTTTCAGCTTTTTGTTAACAATTAATGGGCTTGTTTTAATAACTAAAGTCCTATTTATTGTTTATTTGTATGCTTGTTTTATTCAAACAGTATCTATCAGCAATGAATAAAAAAGCAAAATACATTTTTGTCACCGGCGGTGTTACCTCATCGCTCGGAAAAGGAATCATCTCCGCATCCCTGGCTAAACTTCTCCAGGGACGTGGTTTTTCAGTCACCATCCAAAAACTTGATCCGTACATTAATGTCGATCCCGGCACCTTGAACCCTTACGAACATGGCGAATGTTATGTAACTGAAGACGGTGCCGAAACCGATCTGGACCTCGGACATTACGAACGGTTTTCGAGTACACCTACCTCGCAGGCCAATAACGTAACGACCGGACGTATCTATCAAAATGTGATCAACAAAGAGCGAAAAGGTGAATATCTTGGAACGACAGTTCAGGTCATCCCCCACATCACCGATGAAATTAAACGAAGCATCCGTATATTAGGAGAGACAGGTAATTACGATTTTGTCATTACTGAAATTGGTGGTACGGTGGGTGATATCGAATCGTTTCCCTTCATTGAAACAGTCCGCCAGATGAAATGGGAACTGGGGCACGACTGTGCCGTTGTGCATCTGACTCTGATCCCTTATCTGAAAGCCGCCGGCGAACTGAAAACAAAACCAACTCAGCACTCGGTTAAAACGATGCTGGAACAGGGAGTTCAGCCCGATATTATTGTTTGTCGCACGGAAAGACCGCTGAACAATGGAATAAAAACAAAGATCGCACAGTTTTGTAACGTTACCACCGATGCCGTTATCGAATCAATTGATGCCGAAACTATTTATGATGTGCCTGTGTTAATGCGGGAGGAGAAACTGGATATAGCCGTTCTGCATCAGACAAAAACCCCGGTACCTGAGAAAATTGATCTGACTGACTGGGAACAATTCCTGAAGAGGCTCAAAAATCCTAAAGGAGAAGTGGAAATTGCCCTGGTCGGCAAATATGTTGAACTGAAAGATGCTTATAAATCGATTAATGAAGCCTTCGTTCACGGAGGATCGGCCAACGAATGCAAAGTAAACATCCGGCTGGTTCACTCGGAAGAAATAACAAAAGATACAGCGCAAAAACTTCTGAATAATGTGGATGGCGTTCTTGTTGCTCCCGGTTTTGGCGGAAGAGGAATTGAAGGCAAAATAGAAGCCGTTACATATGCACGCGAGAACAACATTCCGTTTCTGGGTATCTGCCTGGGCATGCAGTGTGCTGCTATTGAATTTTCACGCAATATCCTGGGGCACCCTGAGGCACATTCCACTGAATTTAAACCCGACACACCCTTTCCTGTAATTGATCTGATGGAAGGGCAAAAAGGAATAGAAGATAAAGGAGGAACTATGAGGCTGGGGGCTTACGATTGCAAACTGGATCAAAGTTCCAAAGCTTTTAAGGAATATAAAAGAGAAAACATCAGCGAGCGGCACCGGCATCGTTTCGAATTCAATAACGAATACAGGAACCTGTTTGAAGAAGCCGGAATGAGACTTGCCGGTATCAATCCGCAGGAAGATCTTGTGGAGATCATTGAACTGAAAGATCACCCCTGGTTTGTCGGCGTACAGTTCCATCCCGAATACAAGAGTACAGTAAAAGAACCGCATCCGTTGTTTGTGGGATTTATTAAAGCAGCGATTGAGAGAAAGAAGAACGGGTAACTTCCGGTGAAGTTTCTTTCTGCATTTTTGTTTTTTAACTAATACTGTCCTAAATAAAAATCACACCTTCTAAGAAGGTGGTTTTGGATTGCCCCAAAATGGGGCTTTTTAGTTCTTTCTATTTTTGAATATCGAACACTGACTAACGATTTTAGAATTTTGAAGTTCATTTGCATCATAAATCATTATTCGTTAATCGATATTCTTTATTCATTTTACACCTAACAAACACAGGCAAAGCCTGAAGAACTTGACCACCTGCAAAGCAGGTGGTTTTCTAAGTTGAAATAAATATAATGTAGTAATGCCCCTAAACAGGGCTGGCTCATCCTTTTTTATTTATGGCTTGTTTATTTTCAAAGGAATTCATAAATGCTTCGCATTTCTACAGCAAAAAAAAGATGTAAAAAAATGCCGGCACTGCTGAAAAAATGTTAAAAATCAACACATTCCATTAAAAGAAAATAACTCGTAGCACTCCAACAGATTTTCTTTTTTAACATTCCATGTGTTGATTTTATTTACGCATTCTTTCAAAGGTGGAAGCCCCCATTTCAAGAGTACCCGATAACTATAAATAATTCATGGTTTTAATGCTATTTTTTTTCATCGTTTAGGATGCAATCGTTTTTTAACCTGAAAATTTGCCTTTTTCTTTTATTTTATTTACATTTAGGCCGTAAGGTTCCTTATTACAACCTTATACAGGCAACTTATTAACTATTAAAAGTATTAATTATGAAAGCACAACTTACCCCCCCAGACAGTTAGCTTAAAAAGAACCTACAAGAAAATTTGGCTAAAACAAATATTGTTATTAGTCTTTTCAACTCTTTCGCTAACCATTCAAGCACAAACAAATTTTTCCAATGACCTTGTTTATTACGGCAATTATTACGATTCGCTCATCAATGTATGCCGAAGCCGAAGCCGACAGCACACAAAAAACGGTGTTGTACAACATAATGGACAATACGTATGAACAACTGCAGGCATATGCCCGCAATCTGCTTATTTATACCGACGGTCTTGAATATCACGAACCCTACATCGAAATTGATACGTCGCAATTGAAAAATGCCGTTGCCGGAAACAATATTAACTTCGGGAACAACCGGACTGAAAACCGGTGGTTTAAGCTCTATCCCAACCCTGCCAAAGAGTATATTACCATTGAGTACAACCTCGATTATACCGTAAAAAACGCCGTGGTTGAAATAATAACAACAAATGGCAACCATATTGAAACTTTCCGTTTGCACGGGTTGCAAGGGGTGAAAATAGTGGACCTGCGCCGTTGGCAACGGGGAACATACATTATTCGTTTAAGCAACAAAGGTAAAACACTGCAAAATGAGAAGTTTGTTAAGTTTTAAGCATATTTATAACAGCCCAAAAGCAAAGAATTTCTTTGCTTTTGGGCTTATATTACCGTTAGTTATAATTTATACGACGGAGTATTCATTTGGTCAAATAACATACTTTAACAAGCGTTTGGATTTTAATAATAATTACGATGAATCAAGAAGTATTTTGGCTTTGGATAGTGGATATATTATGGCAAATATTACTGTAGATAGTATTTATAATTATTATTTTCATATTATTTTAACAAAGTTAAACAAAGAAGGTGAAGAGATAATCCATAAAGAGTATGGCTTCGAAGGAAGCGATATATTTTTTGGCAATCCAGGTTCTTTGCTTCAAACAGACACAGCCCATTTTTTCACATCAGGTACTAAACGTTTTTTTACTTCTGATTGGGTACACGATCAAGGTATATTAATTTGTTATAACAGTGTCTTCGATACTTTATGGACAAAATGTTATGGCGAAGAAACGGCACCATACGATACAGCTTTTATGATTTATCAATTAAAAAGGAGCCAAAATAATTCTTTTATTTTTACAGGACTTCGTTATCAAAACGGAAACGTAAATCATGCCAGTCGCATTTGGCTTCTCAAAACCGACAGTCTCGGTAATAAGTTGTGGGAGAAGTTTTACGGCGAAGGCGAAGAGTACTTTCAGGGGCACAGCGTGGTGCAAACAAATGATGGTGGGTTCGTAATAGGCGCTGCTAAATTTGAAATACATGCTACCGGAGGCTATGTTGACCCGTTAATAATAAAAACCGACAGCCTCGGCAACGAGGAGTGGCGCATAAACCCGGGCAACCCCCATGTGGACGATAACAAGGTGATGGTGGCTCTGGCACAAGACGGAAACATCATTGCCGGCACTAACTACGGAACAGAACAACATGTTGATAATAGGGATGCTGTTGTGAAAATAATGAAAATAACCCCTGATGGCACTGTTTTATGGGACAACAACTATCTTGAACCACAATGGGATAACTTTTTATTAAACATTACTGTTTTAAGTAATAGTAATATTATTGCAAATGGTTCATATACATCATATTATTCGGGTGAGGAATATCCTTTTATAATGGGTTGGATACTTTGTATTGACAGCTCAGGCAATCAATTATGGTACAAAGAGTATGCTTTGTTAACGGGGCACATGAGCTTTAACGATCTGTACGATGTGCGCGAAACACCCGACGGCGGGCTGATAGGGGTGGGTATGGTTAACCCAACGGTTCCCGATACCGGCACTAACGACATCTGGCTGATGAAAATGGACAGCACGGGCTGCCTGTTTGCCGGCTGCGACACCACGGTGGTGGTGGAAGAAACGGCAGTTTCTCAAAAATATTTCAAACTCTACCCCAACCCCGCCAACGAATACATAGCGCTTGAGTACGACCTCGGCTACAACACGGAAAACCCCGTGGTGGAGATAGTTACTTTAAGCGGCGTACATACGGAAACTTTCCGGCTGCGCGGCATACGCGGCATAAAAATAGTTGACCTGCGCGACCGGCAAACCGGAACATACATCATACGTTTAACCGCTAATGGCAAAACACTACAAAATGAGAAGTTTGTTAAATTTTAACGGCAATAAATACCTGAAAAGAGCAAGGCACTGCCTTGCTCTTTTATTAACCGTAATGTTTTTAATAGCTGGTTACACTTATTCTTTCGGGCAATACACCTACTTTAACGAAAGAATAGACCATTACAATAACTATGATTATTCAAGAAACATAATGGTTATGGATAGTGGTTATATGATTGCCGGTTTTACATATGATACAATTTATAACTGGTACCTTCATTTAAGCTTTACAAAAGTAGATACTGGCGGAGAAGTAGAATTTTTTAAAGAATTTGGTTTTGAAGGAACTGATATGTTTCTTGGAAATCCAGGGTCATTAATTACTTATCCTGATAACAAATACATAACAGTAGGTACAAAACGGTTTTATACGAATGATTGGGTTCACGATCAGGGAATGCTTGCTTGTTATAATTATAATTTTGATACACTTTGGATACGTAATTTCGGAGAAAAGGAAATGCCTTATGATACCGAATATATGTTTCAACAAGTTAAATGGACATTAGATAGTTCATTGATATATACAGGTATAAGAATGCCTAAAGGTCTCGTTAGCCGCATCTGGCTATTAAAGACCGACAGTCTCGGCAACAAGCTGTGGGAGCGGTTTTACGGCGAAGGAGAAGAGTATTTTCAGGGGCACAGCGTGGTACAAACCGCCGATGGCGGGTATGTGATGGGTGCTGCTAAATTTGAAATACACGCCACCGGTGGATATGAGGATCCTTTAATCATCAAAACCGACAGCCTCGGCAACGAGGAGTGGCGCATCAACCCGGGCAACCCGGAGGTGGACGACAACAAGGTAATGGTGGCGCTGGCGCAGGACGGCAACATCATTGCCGGCACCAATTACGGTACGGACCAGTCGGGCGACAACCGCTGGGCGGTGGTGAAAATTATGAAAATAAAACCCGACGGTACGGTGCTGTGGGATAATAACTACCTGGAGCCACAGTATGATAATTTTTTGCTAAATACTGTCGTCTTAAGTAACGGTAACATGATTGTTAACGGTTCTTTTGCCATGTTTGATGATGGGCCTGCTATTATTTCTTACATACTTTGTTTGGATAGTCTTGGCACCCAACTCTGGTACAAGGAGTATGCATTGTTAACCGCCCACAACAGCTTTAACGATTTGTACGATGTACGCGAAACGTCCGACGGCGGGCTGATAGGCTGCGGCCGCGTAGTTCCCGTAACTCCCGACACCGGCACCACCGATATTTGGCTTATGAAGATGGACAGCACGGGCTGCCTGTATGCCGGCTGCGATACCACGGTGGTGGTGGAAGAAACGGCAGTTTCTCAAAAATATTTCAAACTCTACCCCAACCCGGCAAAGGAATATATAACAATTGAATACAAACTTGATTATAACGTGAAAAATGCAGTTGTCGAAATATTAACACTTAAAGGTAATCATATTGAAACCTTCCGCTTGCCGGGAGTGCAAGGAGTAAAGATTATTGACCTTCGTAACAGAAAATCAGGAATTTATTTCATTCGATTATCCGCTAACGGAAAAACTTTACAAAATGAAAAATTTATTAAACTTTAATACTTTCTGTAAGTTAAACGGTGTAAGACTAAGTCTTGCACCGTTTTTGATACTGTTTAATCTGTTACCTATTCAGCTGTTATCACAGCAAAGTTTTAATTATTTTAATAAACGGATTGATTTAACCGGAAGTTGCGATAAAGGATTATCGGTTTTAAACATTGAAAACGGATACAGTGTTGGAACAATAACACAGGACACAATATATCACTATTATTGGCAAGTCGCTTTTGCTTTAACCGATACATTGGGAGAACTATATCAAATAAAACAATACGGCGATTCGGGTGATTTTTATTTACTCGGGAATCCGGGGTCATTAATAAAATATCGTAATAGTAAATATTTTGCCGTTGGAAATATTTTTACACCTTTAGGTGATTGGGTTTATAATAGAGGTTTAATTATGTGTTTAGATAATAAATTTGATACATTATGGACAAAAGAATATGGAGAAAAAACATCACCATTTAATGACACTACTTTTGGAATTTTGCAATTAAAAAAAGAATACAATAACAGATTAATTATGACTGGGGTTAGACTACCTAAAAATGACCCTAGCAGCGTTTGGCTAATGGAAACCGACAGCCTTGGCAATAAATTATGGGAACGGTTTTACGGTGAAGGTGAAGAGTACTTTCAGGGGCACAGCGTTGTGCAAACAAATGATGGTGGGTTCGTAATAGGTGCTGCTAAATTTGAAATACATGCCACCGGAGGATATCTTGACCCGTTAATCATAAAAACCGACAGCCTCGGCAACGAAGAGTGGCGCGTCAACCCGGGCAATCCGGATGTGGACGACAACAAGGTAATGGTGGCTTTGGCACAGGACGGCAACATCATTGCCGGCACCAATTACGGTACGGACCAGTCGGGCGATAATCGCTGGGCGGTGGTGAAAATTATGAAAATAAAACCCGACGGTACGGTGCTGTGGGATAAAAACTACCTCGAGCCACAATATGATAATTTTTTGCTAAATACAATTGTCTTAAGTAATGGAAATATTTTAGTAAATGGAGGAAGAGACACGCATTATTTGGGTGAAGAATATCCTGCCCAAATGGGCTGGATACTCTGCACCGACAGCATGGGTACCCAACTCTGGTACAGGGAGTATGCTTTATTAACCGGGCACAACAGCTTTAACGATTTATACGACGTACGCGAAACGTCCGACGGCGGACTTATTGGTGTTGGGAAGGTTTCGCCTTCGGTCCCCGATACGGGCACTGCCGATATTTGGGTTATGAAGATGGACAGCACGGGCTGCCTGTATGCCGGCTGCGATACCACGGTGGTGGTGGAAGAAACCGCAAGGCCGGCAGATGGGATAAACATTTATCCCAATCCCGTTACGGGAGTGTTTACAGTTGACATCGGCAAGCCGCTGCAAGCAACCGGCAGTGTGGTTATTTACAACTTGTACGGGGGCAAAGTCAGGGAAGTTAAAATACCGAAAGGGGAACAAGTTGTCAGGATCAATGCATCGAAATGGAAAAGCGGCCTTTACGTTGCAATGGTCAGCCGGCAGGAAAAGATAACGGGGAAGAAAAAGTTTGTAGTGAGGTATGAAAAATAATTGAATAATGATCATTGTATGGCTAAGGCTATTACTTGAAACGATCAATTTCTTGGAACTTTCTTTTTCTTTCGCCCCGCTTTTTTCAGCGACTCATTCAGCAAATACTCTATCTGTCCGTTTACACTACGGAATTCATCAGCAGCCCATTTTTCAAGAGCTTCCATCATTTCGGGTTGTACCCTTAACACAAATGCCTTTTTCTTAGCCATTGGTTTCTTTAACCATCATTTTATCCATTGCTCTTTGTAACGCATCGCCGCGTTGTGTTCCCAGCAAGATCTTTTTCCCGTCAACCAGATACAATTGCAATCCAATATTTCCTTTCACATTATAAGCTCTACCCGATTTGCCCCAGCTGTATCGTATTCCCCAGCCACTGTATTCCTTGATCGGGCTGTATTTTCTCACCTTATATTTTTCTATTTCTTCCTTTCTTATCTGTTTGAACTTTAAAATAAAAGGAGGATATCTGTAAAACACACCATCATTTCGTACTTCAGTAACCATTTTCATTTTATGAAACAACAATAATGTAAAAACAAACATTACCAATAAAATAACCAGAAGCACCAGCAGCGCTTCATCGGAAGACGGTTCTTCTCCGTACGGAATACCCAGGATGATCTGGCTGTATAAAGCTGTAGCTGTCGGCGCTATGGCAATCGTAAATACGATGATGACGAATACATAAAGCCAAAAGTTCGAAAAACGCTGTTCTTCGGTAAAATAAATTTTCCCCATGATGATCTGTTTTAATGAATTACGTATCCTAGTAAAGACTTCCCGTATTAACCACAGGAGCAACATCTTTATCCGATGTCAGTACAACCATCAGGTTACTTACCATGGTTGCTTTCTTTTCTTCGTCAAGATCGATAATACCTTTTTTCGAAAGCGCATCCAGGGCCATCTCCACCATGCCGACAGCACCTTCAACAATTTTCGTACGGGCAGCTACAATAGCTGTTGCCTGCTGCCTCTTCAACATAGCACCGGCAATTTCCTGAGCATAGGCAATATAATTAATGCGGGCTTCAATTACTTCAATACCTGCTATTTCCAACCGCTCGGAAATTTCACCTTCCAGTTTCTCGTTCACATCTTCTCCTCCACTTCTGAGGGTGATCTCCGCGTCTTCATCTTCAAAATTATCGTACGGGTAATGCCCGGCCAGTTTGCGTACTGCCGCCTCACTTTGTATGTCCACAAAATGTACATAATCATCTACCTCAAAGGCGGCTTTATATGTTTCTCTAACGCGCCAAACCAATACTACGCCAATCATGATCGGATTCCCAATCTTGTCATTCACTTTAATAGGTTCGCTGTCAAGGTTGCGTGCACGCAGCGAAATCTTCTTCTTTACAAAAAACGGATTCACCCACCAAAAGCCATTTTTTCTGATGGTTCCCTTATAAGCCCCGAATAAAACAAGTACTGATGATTCGTTCGGATTAATTACAATAAATCCAGGCAACATAAACAGCCCAGCAGCAACTAATATAAAAAACAAAAACTGTTTCGTGAAAACAATACCAATCACCGGAGGAACAATCAACAAAAAGATAATAAACAGGGCCAGATAGCCCGAAAAAGCAGTAAAATTCTTTTCTTTTTTCATTATAGTATTTAGTTAAATAATGATATTGTTTTGATATCACAATAATACTACTTTTTTTGTTAATTGTCAAGTAAAAATTCAATCTTTTTTGCATGATGCATGATAATATAATTCTGAGTACCTTTGCAACCGATTTTTAACGAATAAAAAATGAATAGAAATAGCATAATCGGGTTTATCCTCATTGCGGCCATCATGGTTTTTTATACCTTCTGGATGAGACCGTCGGAAGAGGAATTGGCTAAAGAACAGCATGTGCGGGATTCGATCATGATGGTACAAGAGGTACAGAGAATCCAGGATTCCATCTCATCTGCCCAGGCAGCTGCAATAGCTACACAACAACAAGAACAGGAAAGACCGCAGGAGCAGAATACAGAAACCGGAACCACAGAAGAGGTTTCGTCGGCAGATTTTAAAGATCTGCAGGATAAATATGCGGTGTTTGCCAATGCTTCGGTGGGCAAAGATGAAATCTATGTTCTGGAAAATGACGTGATGAAGATAGAGATATCTAATAAAGGTGGCTATATAAGATCTGTTGACCTGAAAGATTACCAAACATTCGACTCCCTTCCTCTTATCCTTTTCAATCCGGAAACCACGAGGTTCGGTTTGTCCTTTTTTGTACACAACAGGGCTATTAAAACCGAGAATTTCTTTTTTCAACCGGCCGACAGCAGCTCCAAACATATAACAGTATCGGGAACAGATACCTTTAGGTTCAGCATGCGCCTGTATATTGATGCCGGCGAAGGTGCTTATGACCCATCCAAATACATTGAATATGTGTATTCAATGACGGGAGATGATTATATGTTTGATTTTGATATCAACATGGTGAATCTGGATGATGTTATTTCGCGTACATCCACCAGTGTTTCACTCGACTGGTACACAGATTTACGCAAGCAGGAAAAAACAGTTGACCGTTTTAATGGTTCCACCATTTATTATAAATACTATAAGGATGATGTGGATTACCTTTCGGAAACAAAAGATGATTCTGAAGAGATAAAAACACGTCTGAAGTGGGTTTCATTCAAGCAACGCTTCTTTTCCTCCACACTCATTGCCAAGAATTCTTTTGAAAGTGGCTATCTGGAAACTTTTGAGAAAGAAAACCCGGAAGACGCCAGGTATTTGAAGAGCATGAAAGTGAACCTCGAAATTCCCTATAGAGTTGGCACCACCACAAATATACCGATGTCCTTTTATTTCGGGCCTAATAAGTTCACGCTGCTTAAATCGTATGGACTCGACCTGGAACGGCAGATACCTATTGGCTGGAGTTTCTTCTTGCTGGCATGGATCAACCAGTACATTGTTATCCCGGTATTTAACTGGCTGGGTGGATACGGATGGAATTATGGTATCGTAATCCTGATTTTGACGATTCTTCTTAAGATATTTTTATTCCCGATAGCTTATAAAACCTACATGTCGTCAGCTAAAATGCGGGTGTTAAAACCGGAGGTGGATGAGCTTTCAAAAAAATACCCGAAGAAAGAAGACTCCATGAAAAAGCAGCAGGCAGTCATGGCTCTTTATAAGAGTGCAGGGGCTAATCCTGCTTCAGGCTGCGTACCGATGCTGCTACAGATGCCTATTTTATTTGCCATGTTCCGATTTTTCCCGGCGTCGATCGAATTGCGTCAGCAATCGTTTTTATGGGCCACCGACCTTTCAAGCTACGATTCTATTTTAGACCTGCCTTTCAACATACCGTTTTACGGCGACCATGTGAGCTTATTCACTTTACTGATGACAGTGTCAACAGTTATGTACACCTACCTTAACAACCAGATGATGGGCGCACAGAGCAACCAGTTGCCTGGAATGAAAACCATGATGTATCTGATGCCGGTTATGTTCCTTGGTATTTTCAATGATTATGCCTCCGGGTTAAGTTACTATTATTTTCTCGCCAATATTATTACATTTGGCCAGATGTTTGTATTCAGATACGCCATTAACGAAGATAAAGTGCGGGCTAAAATCCAGCTAAACAAGAAAAAGCCAAAGAAAAAATCAAATTTCCAGAAACGGCTGGAAGATGCAGCTAAAAAACGTGGTTACAAAGGATAAAGAAAATATTGCTGTGGTTCCATGGATGATGTTTTACAAGAAAACATTCCTTTTTATTTTTCTTATACTGGCTAACTATCACCTGTTTGCTCAATCAGTTTTCGTTTACGACCAGCAAACGGGAGATCCTGTCGGCAATGTGTATATTTTTAACGATACGCAAACAGCTACAACACTTACCAACGAGCTTGGCATCGCCCAGCTTAAAGAATTTTTGGCATCCGACCATATTCACTTCCAACACCCTTCGTATAACGAGCTGACATTAGAATTGTTAGACATAGAAAACTTGCAGTTTAAGATACCGCTTAACCAGAAGCTTATCAAGCTCGAAGAGGTAGTTGTGTCGGCCAACAGGTGGGAAATGAAGACCTACGAAGTGCCCAACAATATTGATGTTATCAAAAGCAAAGACATCATATTTGAGAATCCTGCAACAACAGCCGACATGCTTTCTTCGGCTCCCGGTGTGTTTATTCAGAAAAGCCAACTGGGTGGTGGCAGCCCGATGATCAGGGGATTTGCAGCCAACAGAATCCTGTTTATGACGGATGGCATCCGGATGAACAATGCTATCTACCGCGGTGGTAATCTGCAAAATGTGTTACAGGCTGATGTAAACAGCATTGAAAGCACGGAAATAATTTACGGGCCGGGCACTAATATATACGGTAGCGATGCTCTGGGTGGTGTTATTGATGTTCATTTGCTCAAACCTTCGTTGAATGATACAAAGAAATGGAAAGTATTCGGGCATGCTTCAGCCCGTTTTGCTTCGGCAGCAGTTGAACGCACGATGCATGCCGATGTAAATGTAAGCAATAATAAATGGGCTGTTTTAGCCATGTTCAGCTATACTGCCTTTGCCGATCTGGTGATGGGTAGCATCCATAACGATTACAACCTGCGAAAAGAATACGTTAAGACGATAGACGGCCATGACACCATTGTGCAAAACAAAAATGATCGTACACAGAAGTACTCCGGTTACCGTCAGTTTAGCTTTGTTACAAAGGTTAAGAACCAGATCAGTAAAAACACTTCATGGACTTATTCATTTTATATCACCAGAACCTCTGACGTTCCGCGCTACGACCGCTTACTGCAATATTCCGACAGTTTGTTGAAATATGCCGAATGGTATTACAAGCCCCAGCAATGGCTGATGAACAGCCTGAGTTTTGACTTCAACCGTAAGAATAAGGTGTACGACTACATGAATATAAGGGTAGCTTATCAAAATGTGCAGGAAGGAAGAAATGACAGAAAATTTCAAAATGCATGGCTAAGGCAGAGGAATGAACTGGTTCACGTGTTTTCAATAAACAACGATTATTATAAATCATTAAAAAAACAACAGTATCTGTTTTATGGTCTGGAACTGGTTTACAACAATGTAATCTCGACAGGAGAAAAAAAGAACATTTACACAGGGGAGTCCGAAGAGATTGCCAGCCGCTATCCGGATGAAAGCAACTTATACTTCACTTCCGGTATCTACCTTACCTATAAAAAGAATTTCATCAAAGTCCCCATGACACTTATCGGCGGCATGCGTTATTCGTACACAATACTTGATTCAAAAATCGGAGATACCAGTTTTTATCACCTTCCCTATGACGAGATCAAGTTCCACCATGGAGCTCTGACAGGGAATGTTGGTCTGGTATTCCATCCCGACACCTGGCAGGTACAGTTAAATCTATCCTCCGGATTCAGGTCACCTAATTTAGATGATGCAGCCAAAGTATTTGATTCGGAACCCGGAAATGTAGTTGTTCCCAATCCTGACCTGAAACCCGAATATATTTACAGTGCGGATGCCGGTATTAAAAAGACGTTCAACAAAACAGCCAATATTGAATTAACCGGATTCTATTCGTACCTCAACCAGGCTATTGTGCGCCGCGATTTTGAGCTGAACGGACAGGATTCCATTTATTATGACGGCGAGTTCAGCAAAGTAGAAGCAATGGTCAACGCCGGGTTTGCTCATATTTACGGAGCAAGTTTTTTGTTCAACATTCAGTTTGTCAGGCATTTTGTTTTCAGCACGTCTTTAACATATATAAAAGGATATGATGATGAAGACAATGCCCTCCGGCATGCCCCTCCCCTGTTTGGGAGAAGCTCTCTTTCATATGAAGTTAATAAATTAAAACTTGAGGTTTATGCTTATTACAATGCAGAAGTATCGTACAACAATCTGGCTCCGTCAGAACGAAGCAAAGCGTATCTCTATGGTACCGATGGCAATGGCAATCCTTATGCCCCTGCATGGTGGACGCTGAATCTCAAAGGAAGCTATGCATTCAACGAGAAATTCCTGATTACTTTTGGATTGGACAATATCCTTAACTATAGATACCGTCCTTATTCTTCAGGTATTTCAGCTCCGGGACGAAACCTTATTGTAGCCTTCAGGTATGCTTTTTAGAGAATAAGATGTCCAGCACGTAAATGGAACTGATGGTTAATCTGAAAAATGATATTTCAGATTCCCCAAGAATAGCTACCTTTGTTTCTCAAAATCCGGCGCATGAACTATCAGCAAAAGATCAACCAATGGAATGCCGAACTGGCCGGTAAATCTCCGGTAGAAGTCATTCGTTTTTTTCTGGCAGAATTTGGTGATAAAGTGGCTCTGTCCAGCAGTATGGGACTTGAAGATCAGGTACTGACACATATGGTTCAGTCTGTCACAAAGGAAGCACTTATTTTCACCCTTGACACCGGTCGTTTATTCCCTGAAACCTATGACCTGATAGACCGGACAGCTAAAAAATACGGCATCAACATCAATGTTTATTTCCCTGATTACCATCAAGTAGAAAAAATGGTTGCCGAAAAGGGAATGAACCTGTTTTTTGACAGCATTGAAAACAGAAAATTTTGTTGCCAGGTCAGGAAATTAAACCCGCTGGCCCGTGCCTTAAACAACCTGGAAGCATGGATCACCGGACTGAGGAGTGATCAGTCGGTTACACGCAACCACCTGAAACTGGTTGAATGGGATGATATCAATGGCCTGATTAAAATAAATCCGCTGATCAACTGGAGCGAGCAGGATGTATGGAATTACATTGACAAATATACTATCCCCTTCAATCCGTTACACAAAAAAGGCTTTGCCAGTATCGGTTGCCAGCCTTGTACACGTGCTATCATGGAAGGTGAAGATGTGCGTGCCGGCAGGTGGTGGTGGGAAAACCCCGAAACCAAAGAATGTGGTCTGCATCAGAAGTGAATTGTGAGTTCAGAGTTTGGAGTTCAGAGTTCAAAGTTCTGAGTTCGGGGTTGAGAGAATACAGCATTACACAAATCCATTAATCTGTACTATATTCTAATTTGAATTTCAAAACTGATATAAACAAAGAGATTTTCCGGCTGTCGGTTCCGAACATTGTGAGCAACATCACTGTTCCCTTGCTCGGCATGGTTGACCTGGCGATGATGGGCCACCTCGACAACCCGGTGTATATTGGCGCCATTGCCCTGGGCGGGATCATCTTCAATGTCATTTACCACAGTTTCGCGTTCCTGCGCATGGGCAGCAGCGGTTTCACGGCACAGGCTTACGGTGCAAAAAACAACAAAGATATTTCTTTGGTTCTTATTCGTTCGCTACTGGTAGCCGGGGGACTGGCGTTAATACTTCTGTTACTTCAGTATCCAATCCAGTGGGTAGCTTTTCACTTACTGGATGGTAGTGAAGAAGTGAAAAACCTCGCCCGGGAATATTTTTATATCCGTATTTATGCTGCGCCTGCCACACTGGGATTGTATGCACTCTACGGCTGGTTTCTGGGGTTACAGAATGCCCGCATCCCGATGGTACTGGCCCTAACTGTTAATCTGGTGAACATCCTGTTCAACTTTATTTTTATTTATGCTCTGGGCATGAAATCCGATGGCGTAGCATGGGCAAGTGTACTGGCACAATACACAGGGTTGTTGCTGGCAGTCATTTTCCTGTTAACCCGCTATAAAAAATATGTGGTGAGATTCTCTACTGCCGTTATTTTCCAATTAGACGAAATAAAGCGATTCTTCCGTGTAAACTCCGATATCTTTATCCGCACACTTTTACTTATACTGGTACTTGCCTTTTTTATCAGCAGTTCGGCAAAGATCAGCGACGATACGCTGGCCGTCAACTCGTTGTTGTTTCAGTTCTTTTTTATCTTTTCCTATTTCGCCGATGGTTTTGCTTTTGCCGGCGAAGCCCTGGCAGGCAAAGCCAGAGGTGCAGGAGATCCTTTACGGCTCAGGCTGACGGTTAAACACTTGTTTCGTTGGGGTTGGGGAGCATCAGTAGTGTTTGGTTTACTGTTTGTTGCAGGTTTAAAACCTCTGCTGTGGATCATGACTGATAACCGTTCTCTCATTGCTATGGCCTATGAATACAGGTTCTGGATAATCCTTCTTCCTCTTACCAGCGGAGCCGCATTCATCTGGGATGGTATTTACATCGGTGTGACTGCTTCAAAAGCCATGCGCAATACCATGATTGTTGCTTCTTTGCTGGTTTTTCTCCCTGCCTATTACCTGACAATTGATAGTCTTGGTAATCATGGGCTTTGGTTCGCACTGAATCTGTTTATGATAAGCCGGGGGTTGTTGATGTGGAAGTTGGCTGAAAAAGCTGTTTACATAAAATAATTATTCTGTGTTTTTTAAACCACCTAGTCCCTGATACGATTAAAAGAAGCTACTTGTTGATCATTTCTGCCGTATGTATTTAGATTTAATTAGTACCTTGTCTTGCATAGTACTATTTTTTACACTATATTTGTCCCAAATAAGATAATAAAGCTTACATGGACATAGAAAAAACAAATGCACAAATGAGGAAAGGAGTACTGGAACTTTGTGTGCTATCCATTATTTCCGACCAGGAAGTGTACACCTCTGATATCCTTCTATCTTTAAAAGACGCTCAGCTTCTTGTTGTGGAAGGTACACTTTACCCCCTGTTAACACGATTGAAAAATGATAGTTTACTCAGTTACCGATGGGAAGAGTCAAGTGCCGGTCCACCACGGAAATATTACAGTCTGACAGATCAGGGAAAAGAAGCACTTTCTTCTTTAAAAGACACCTGGAAACAATTGACGGATTCGGTAAACCAACTTTTAGAACCTAAAAAGACATCAAAATGAATAAAGTACTGGATATAAATATCAAAGGGATCATTTTCCATCTGGATGAAGATGCATTCAATAAGCTGAATACCTATCTGGATGAGATCAACAAACATTTTAGCCATAAAAAAGGATGTGATGAGATCATCAGCGACATTGAAAACCGGCTGGCCGAACTCTTTCAGCAAAAGCTGAGTGATAAAAAACAAGTGATCACTCTGGAAGATGTTGACGAAGTGATCAGCATCATGGGACATCCTTCCGATTTTGACGATGACTCGGAAGATGATAACTCAACTATTTCCTCAAACCGGCCGAAAGTCAAAAAAAGGTTGTTCCGGAATATCGACGAGCGGTTTTTGGGTGGTGTCTGCTCGGGGCTAGGTGCTTACCTGAATATTGATCCGACCTGGGTGCGGATCATCTTCCTGCTGGCCCTGTTTCTGGCAGGAGGCAGTGTGATAGTATATATTGTGCTATGGATCGTTATCCCCCCCGCCCGAACAGTCAGTGAGAAACTGGAAATGCAGGGCGATCCCGTTACAATCTCCAACATCGAAAAAGCATTCAAAGAAGAAATGAGCGAAATAAAAGACAAACTGGAAGACCTGACTGAAAAAGCGAAGGAGAGTTTTAAGAAGAAAAAGTAATAATTATATATTCAGCATCACTCCTACGCGGAATATTGGCGGGATGTCAACATTTTGAGGGTTGTTCAACTTCATTCGGTACAGCAGCCGAAATGATTCAGGACTTAGCTGGTTATTGATGTACTCCTGCCACTGCGGATCTTCAAGGAAACCGTCATCGTCGGGCAAACCTGTTTTGGGATAAACATAAAAAGCATTTTTGATATTTAACAGGTTCTCCACCAGTAAATAAACATCCAGCCATATGTTCCGGCCAACAGGAAATCCTTTCCTGACTTTCAGGTTGATTATATTAAAAGCAGGTGTGTGCTTGGTTACTTTAGTACCGTTGATATTTTCTGCCGTGTAAGGTGTTCCTTTCCGGTACTGGTAAAACAGACTGGCCGTAAAATCCTGAAAAACTTTTGCATTTCCCCATACAGGTCCCTGATAGTTACTACCCGCACCGAAATGATATCCCAGCATAGTGTTGACGATAAAGTCCGAGATGTCCTGATAGTTTTTATCCGTTTCGTCTGGAAATAATTTAGTGACATTTACACCGCCAAACAAACCTGCAGCTTTCGGATTTGTATAATTGACCGATAAAACAAAGCCGTTCAGACTGATTCTTTTCTCAGAGTTTAGCACTGTGTAATACGTACCCGGATAAGCTCCGACTAATTTCTCCGCATAATAATAGTTATCCAGTGTACTTAACAAATAAGCTACATCGTAAGTCACATATTTATACAGCACTGATTTAAAACCTGCCATCAGCAATCCGGAGCGGAGCGGTTTCAGCGCCGGATTCGGAATAACCGACCATTCATTCCATTTAAAGTAATAATCCTCGGGGCGAAAATCGTTGATACCGACAGGGTTTTGCGTATGTGTGTTGTAATGAACGTACAGGCAATGACGGTTACGAATGGTATAGTCAATGTTGATTTGTGGCAGGAAATTCAAGACTCTTTTAAAATCTTCAAATGTTTTTTCGGGTTCTGTAATACGGTACGCATCAGGATCTTCCAGCAAAGGGCTTATGCCGTATCCTGCATCAAGCCATCTCGGATCATCTATTTCTGTTCCGTCATTATTGTACCAGTTATGCCCCTCTCTGAACCCTGTAACATAACCCGGATTAAAGATGTTATCCACGTACACATAGTAATCATCGCCAATGTTATCAGGAACATCCATTTCAAAAGGCAACGCTTCTTTAGCTTCGGTAACCGTTAATATAGGAAACATTGAGTAGAGGTCTTTTAAAACCGGCCTGTTTGCATCATACACATCCATCCGCAATCCGAGAGACGTATGCAGGTTTTTCCAGGAAAATTCATCCTGAATGTAAGCGGAATAATAAACGGGGCGCATGGCGTCAATGTTTCTGTTATCGAAAAAGGCATACTTACCCGTTTTTCCTTTGAACCTGTTCCCCTGGTAATCGTATCCGCTGTATCTCACATAGTAAGAACCATCATTCAGCAACTCATCAGCTGAGAACATGTCAAGACTAAATAAGTCACCTTCCACTTTAATGGTTTGTAAACGCCCGTACTGGTCGTAATAACTAATGGTTTGATCCTGTTTGTTGTACGAGTCAATGAGTATATAATCCACTCCGTCAACAGGCAGCCCGAGTTTTTTTCTGAGGTTAATATCGAATTGCCTTTGCGAATCACCGTCATACCTCCTCAGATAAATGATGGTATCCACTTCACCGTTATGGTCAATGGCAATGGGATTATATCTGTCAAGTTCATTTAGATGAAAGTTGGTTAGTCCTCTCATTAAATTCCACAATCCTCCCGGACTTATGGTATATGAGCGTTGTATGTTTTTATTGTACTCAGCTCCGAAAAGAAAATGATGGGCTTTATAGTTGAGTTCCAGCATCAGCCTGCCGATGTACTCCTCCGTATTGGCTTCCGAATAATTATCCGGTTGTCTTCCCGCACTCTGCCACAAACCGTAAACATTCTGCATTCTGCTACCGTTGATCAAGCCTCCGCCCAATATAATCTGATCTAGATTTTCATAATGATTTTGGTGTTGTCCGGTATAAATATCATAGTAATCATTCGTCCAGGCAACCATCTCCGGATTGACAGTTCCCGGCTTCCAGGTTACCAGCGTATCCATATCCCATGAGTTCAGCAACCAGACGTGGTCATAAAAAACACCGTCCACCGAATCGCTACCTAATTCGAAGGTGGGTTGTTTATACGTAGTGAATGCACCCGCATAGCCGTAATCGAAGAAACGGTCTTCATGCCGGGCACTTTCCGTACGACGATAATAATTTCCGTATTGAAACTGAAACGTATAGGCCAGATCAATCTCTTCACTCAACTTAAACTTCTGGTTGAATTTCAGGTAATTGTCAAAGTTCCTTTTAGTAATTACAGCATTGTTTGCCGCATTAAAGACGGAATTGGCAAAATCATTCTCATCGGCATGGGAAATGTCCGAGTAATTACCTGCTGAAACCTCAAAAGATTTTCCAAAAGGCACAACGATTTTAGCATAGGAATACCATCCGTTTCTTCCGGCATTATCAGGCACTCCCCCATCCGTAAAATTATCTGCCGTTACAAATTCGGCATTACGATATGTTCCTCTGTTATATTCTGTTGGTCTGAGCGGATCTGCCTGTAGACCGGAAAGCACTTCCGGTTTCAGCCTCAGGTTCGTGTTCCAAACGGGATCAGCGTTGTTTGTATGTTCATATTTTCCGCCGATAAAAAACACGGGGACGCGCTTTCCTGCGGCTCTTCTTTTTTTGGAAGCCAACGGCCCTCCAAGCGCAAATTCGGCCGTATATGTTTGCATCACATTCGCCAGATCGGTATAGGCATCAATATCGAAATCCCATTTTTCTGTCAGATTCTTAGTTTCAATACCTGTAAAACCTGTCAGAGCATTGCCCATATAAATGGGTGCTTTATAACCGAAAAAAGTGTAATTTTCAATGCTTCGCAGCGGAAAATTTCCGGCATCCGACACTTGCATTCCATCAATAAATACCGAAGCACCATTTGCCTCAACGCCAAAATAGAACATCCGCTTACCTTTCAGATAATAGGCTGATGGCGTAATCAGGCTGATGTCAGTGAGAGTCTTAAACGGAAGGTGATCCAGCTGCGTTGCACTGAATGTAAAAGTTTCATCAGCAGAACAAGATAAGGAAATGGTATCTTGTTCTTTTTCCTGCACAATAGTATCCTGCGCCAACAAGCCGGAAGCAAAAAAAAGAAATAAACAGAAAAATAACAGAGTTAAAAATGAGTCAGGGAAGCGTTTCAGGGTTATCATTGCAAAACTGATATTTCGAACAGCTAATTTACTTATACATGCTAAGATAAGATTTAATCTTATATTTTTGACAATTCCACAGCACTGATAATGGATGGCAATAAATTAACAGTAACAGAAGATGGTTCACACACCCTATATAGTCCGGAGGTCGGCGAACACTACCACTCCACCTTTGGGGCCATACAAGAATCGGAACATATCTTTATCAGGGCCGGACTGAATCCGTTCATCGGACAACAGGAAATCGTCAATATATTTGAAATGGGGTTCGGCACGGGCCTTAATGCACTGCTGACCTGTCTTCGGGCAGAAAAAGCCGGCCAAAAGATCAATTATTACGGGCTGGAAGCTTCCCCGATCAGTATGAAAACAGCTAAAACACTAAACTATCACGAGCTGTTGAATACAGATCAGAATCTGTTTCTGAGATTTCATCAACCGGATAACAGCATACAAATCTCCGACAGGTTTTTCCTTGAAAAAAAAACGAACACGATGGAACAGGTTATTTTGCCGGATGACCATTTCGATATCGTCTATTTTGATGCTTTTTCACCAGAGGCACAACCGGAATTATGGACCCCTGAAATTTTTGAAAAGATATTCCGTGCGATGAAAACAGGCGGTATCCTCACAACCTATTCCTGTAAAGGCATCGTAAAAAGAGCGATGAAATCTGCTGGATTCAGTCTGGAAAAGTTACCGGGACCACCGGGGAAAAGGGAATTTTTAAGGGCAACGAAATAACACCCGCTGTTTGTAACGGGACGGTTTATTTTATCCTGAAACCCTCTTCATCAAACAATGGCACATATTGTTTTTCCAGCTTGCTGACATGCGCCCAGGATGGACCATCTTCGCACCATCTGATGAATAACTCCAGGTTGTTCTCTTCACCTTCCGCTTCGATATAAACACTGCCATCAGGACGGTTTTTTACATAGCCGGTTATCTCCAGCTCATTGGCCTTCTTCTGAGTATAAAACCTGAAGCCTACCCCCTGCACGCGCCCGTAAACTTTTATGATAGCCGCTTTTTTCACATTTCCAGTCTTTTTATCATCAATTCGTCCAGCAATCTGAATAACTGGTCAGGCAACAAAGTTCTCCACGGAAACATATCAAACCGACCGCCAAATGCGATATAATAATCCAGATTGGCCACACTAAATTCATGCACCACATGGTCGCGGAAATTGAGCCCAACGATCCAGCCGTCATCAAGATTATCGAACCACTCTTCATAATAATCGGCCGTATCAGCATGGAAGTTCAGCACATTCTCACCGATCAGGATAAAATACCTGATATCGTTCTCCAGCAAAGTTTCAATTACATTCCGGTACAGAAACATGATGTCGTTGTACAAAATATCATTCCACTCACCAAACAGCTCGATCACGCAATAATGCGACTCATAGCTAACATAAAGGATCTTCAGATACAAGGTATTCGATTCGAATTTATCCCATTGAGGATGGATCACATAATTGTAAATGGTATCTGTAAATTCAAATTCGCTGTACTGCTTTCCGTAAAACGGAGAGTTTGGATCTTCGGCAGCTATGTATAACGATCGCCAGCTATAATATGGTTCAATTTCATGCATGGCAACTAAACTAATCGTGACAAATAATAACCGGCAAAAGCCAGACCGATCCCTCCGATATTTGTCCCCAGCAGGTAAACCAAAGCGGTACGGAACTCTCCTTCTTTCCACAGGCTGAACACATCAAAAGAAAAGGTGGAATAGGTTGTAAAACTGCCCAACAAACCGATAAAAATAAACAGGCGCACACCCGATGGAATATAAAATTTATCAAAAATTCCCCACAACAACCCAATTAGTAGCGAGCCGGCCAGGTTTACTGTTAACGAAGCCCACGGAAACCTCCCCTCATGCGCTCTTTCCATCAAGTGATAGATCAGAAAACGCGCCACAGCACCCATACTGCCACCAAAAGCTACCGCCAGCAATTTATCCATCATAAGGCAAACTTTAATCCTTTTACTGTTTTCAAAGCCCTGTAAACGTTGTCAAGCTGCTTTTTACTTGTTAATGTAATGTGATATGTATAACTCATATACGCACCTTTACTACTGGCTTTGTTCGAAACAAACCGGAAATCCACTTTCTGATCAATAAATACTTGCTCCAGCCTTTCTTTATTGTCAGAATCGTTATTACTGAAAACCATCACCGATTTCATTTCGAAAGACACCGGATAGATCACTTCCTGTCCATGGAAGATGTCCGGATTTTCTCCATTTCCGTTACTGTTCTTTTTTACCATATTTTCTTAAAAATTTGCCACCAGTTTGATACGGCCATACATAAAGCTACGGCCTCCTTCAAATTCGGGTGTAAGGTAGAAATTTTCCAGTTCCATACCGAACCGGTGGTAGTAAACAGCCACACCGGCACTGGCGCGAAACACAATTCTGCTAATTTCGCTGCTGGCCAAAACATATGGGCTCTTTTGGTTAAATAAGCCACCCTGCAACGTGGCATCCCAGCCCACAAAGTCAGTCACTCCCGACATGAAAAACCAGTATTGCCATTCTCGTTTTTTTGTGTTTCCGCAGCAAGCTGTTAACGGGCCTCTGTACACCTGCATAAAACTACCTGTCCTGAAGCTAATTCCTCCACCGATTTTATCGTACAATGTACCGGCATTTGCTTCCCCCAACACATTTACTTCAAGATTAGGCGAACTGTACAGACCTTTTTCAATGTGGAAATAATAATTAATGATAAAGCTGTTCTGAATCTGATATGCCCAACCTGTAGGTTCCAGATAATGTACAGATGACTGCACACGCCCACCCAGGGAGGCAGGTCCAAGAATCCCCAGATCTATGGCACTTTTTATATAGAGCCTCCGTTGGAACAAATAGTTCTCCCTGAATTGTCCTAACGTAAGGTAACCTGCAAATGGCCTGTCGCCATATTCTATTCCGATGGCTTCGGGATTTATAGGTGTATATATATTCTGCGTGATGGCAAATCCGCTTAAACCCACATCAGGAGTTTTAAAACCTGCTAATATTTTATTGATGGGTGAGCGGTCAGTAAAAGGAAGTGCTAATTCAATACGTACGCCATTAGTGTAATAATAATCCGTGTTGTCAAAAATGTCATTGTCAAAAACAATGCGCAAAGTTACCGGTGAAAAATCAGGGAAATGCTCCATAATTTGCCTGTCGTTTAAGTTTGCATCCGGCTGATAACCTACATTTGTGTTTCTGGGTTCTACCGCCGACATCGGCGCCGACACAAATTCCCCCACTGTTTGTTGTACACTGGTTTCATACTGAAAATCCTTCTCCAGTGTCGTTTGTCCGGAAAAAACCACATCCAATTCTTTTTTCGCTATAGGTTTTGCCGGTTCCACCGTTTCATGAGGAATTACCACAGGTAATTGCACTTTTTTTGCATCCTGCGTTTCAGGCGAACTGCACGAAAACAGCAGGGAAAAAAGTAATAATATTACAGCGTTATGTAAGGTTTTTCCCAAAGGCAATCACTATTTAACTTCTACAAAATTAATTGATTTACAGAATAATGCAAAAATCCGATGTAATTGTTTTTATTTCATCGATACAGGGCATGCCCGGAAATAGAGTAGATAAAAATTCCCGGACAATAAAATTAGCCCTTTGATAAAAGAAAATCAACAAATTTCTGCGTAGCTCTTGCCCGATGGCTGATCCTGTTTTTCAGGTCGGGATCCATCTCGGCAAAAGTCTGGCTGTACCCCTCAGGTATAAAAACAGGGTCGTAGCCAAAGCCACTGCTCCCTCTTCGTTCTTTGATGATCCTGCCCTCCACAGTTCCCTCAAACCTGTATTCATTTCCATTGAGGATAAGGGATATCACCGTACGAAATCGTGCAGTCCGGTCTGTTTTATCAGCCAGTTCTTTCAGAAGTTTTGTTACATTCTTCTCGTACGAAGCTCCCTCACCGGCATAACGTGCCGAATATACGCCCGGCCGGCCACCAAGAGCATCTACTTCCAAACCCGTATCATCAGCGAAACAGTCTATTTGGTAATTATGTAATACATAATGCGATTTTATAGAGGCATTTTCATCAAGCGTAACGCCTGTTTCAGGAATATCTTCTGTACAGCCAATATCTTTCAGGCCAGCCACTTCAAACTTGCCGGCGAGCATAGCACGTACCTCCTGCAATTTGTGAGGATTATTTGTAGCAAACACCAATTTTTCCATCGCGTGTCCATTTAAATGTTAAAAGTAGCTGAAATAAAATTCTTATCTTTGAAAAGACTGACTAATCTGACAAATCCCAACATAAGCTATTAACCTTCCGGGTTCCAGTCAATTTCTTCCAGGCCTATCTCCCGTAATATTTGATTGGTTTTTGAAAAATGCTTGCATCCGAAAAAACCCCTGGCAGCTGAAAAAGGTGAAGGGTGCGGTGCTTTCAGTATGAAGTGCTTGCTTTGATCAATCAGTGCTTCTTTATCCTGTGCATACTTTCCCCACAACAGGAATACGATGCCTGCCCGCAGGTCAGAAATAGTTTTGATCACCTGGTCGGTAAACGTTTCCCACCCTTTTCCCTGGTGAGATCCCGCCTGTCCGGCTCTTACCGTAAGTGTTGCATTCAGAAGTAACACCCCCTGCTGTGCCCATTTTTCCAGATTGCCACTTTTTGATATCGGGATACCGAGATCATCGTGCAACTCCTTGTAAATATTTACAAGCGAAGGCGGTGGTTTAACACCTTCCGGCACCGAAAAACAAAGGCCGTGTGCCTGCCCTCGTCCGTGGTAAGGGTCTTGTCCGAGGATCACCACTTTTACAGCTGTTAGCGGTGTGAAATTCAGCGCTGCAAAGATTCGCGAGCCCGGCGGATAGATCTCATGCTTTTGTTTTTCATCTTTTAAAAATTCCTTTAAACCTATAAAATAAGAAGCTGCAAATTCATCCTGCAACGCCAATTGCCAACTCTCCTCGATATTTGGTGCACGTTCAGACATACAAAAGCTCCTCTTGCTTATAATAAATAGTGAAAAATCTTGTTATTTAGTTAAAATCTGACTTTCTTTGTTATCACCTAGAAAGCAATATGGTAAAATTATGAAAAAAATCTTGATAGTAATCGCTGCACTCGTACTTGTTGTTGTTTTTGCAAGCTCTTGTAAATCAACTAAAAAATGTGCCGCCTATGGAGAAGCGCAACGGTATCAGAAAGAAACCAGGTATTAATCTGCATTCTTGCTACCAAGTGACAGAAACAATACAAACGACAAGCTTTGCTTTTCTTTAACTGATGGAACGTATGAAAACTCAAAAAAAAATAGTTGTCATTGTTATGCTGCTGTTTTTTTTTGTTCCTGCTTACGCTCAATTCGACACAGAGACTTATGACAGTACGGAAAATCTGATCCTGTATCAGCGGCAACGTACATTTGGTGTTGTGCTTCACAACTTGGGTCTGGGAGTACAATTCAGAAGCGGAAAACGGACAAGCTATTTCAAAACACGCATGTGGGAAATAGAGTTTGTTTCGATGAAATCATACAAACAGGTCAAGGTGCTGAATCCTTATTTTACCAACTCCCGGCGTTATGTTTATGGAAAACTGAATGAAGCTTTCTTTTTACGGGGTGGCATGGTATGGAAGAAACTACTGAATAGAAAACCATATTGGGGAGGCGTTGAATTGCGCTGGCTGTACGGAGGGGGTGTCAGCGTGGGCTTTGCCAAACCTTATTATTTATATGTACTCTATTTTTATGATACCGGCAATGGGTTTTATTCATATGATATAAAAACAGAGCGATTTGACCCTTCTTCCCAGTCGTGGGATGACATATACGGGCGGGCACCTTTCACAGTGGGCTTCTCAGAAATGACATTTCATCCGGGCATTTACCTGAAAACTGCCCTGAATTTTGAATTTGGTGTGAGAAGCACCAAAATCAAAGCCCTTGAAGTTGGCGCAACACTTGACATATCTCCGATGGGGCTGAGTATAATGGCCGATAACAAAAACCAAATCTTCTTCCCAACCATCTTTCTGAACTTCAGCTTCGGAAAACGATTCAATAAATATTAAAAAAGAGGCTCCGAATAGAAGCCCCTTCTAACAATATGAAATTTTACTCTGTTTACTTAATAAACAGTTTCTTTGTAACTGACCGGCCTTCCTGCTGAAGGTGGATCAGGTAAATGCCATTTTCCAGATGCTGCAGATTGAGCTTCTCAAAGTTTTCCCCGGCACTACAGTTTATGTCTTTTTGATAGAGTTCTTTTCCAACCAGGTCAACAATACGCACATGACAAATCGTATTTGTCAAACTGTTTATTCCCAATGTAAATTCACCGTTGTTTGGATTAGGATATACCTGCATTACATTGTTTTCAAAATTTTCATCAATACCATCATAACCTTCGGTTTCAAACGACCATACCTCACTCCAGTTTGACACCGATGCTCCTGCCTGTCCTCTAACCTTCCAGTAGTAAACTGTTTGTTTTTCCAAAGCCGACTGGCATTGGAAGTAAGCGCTGTCCGAAACAACAGTAAGCGGGTCGGAGAAGTTTATATCGCTATCAACCCAAAGTATGTATCGTGAAGCTCCTTCCACCTTTTCCCAGGCATATCGCGGGCATTGCAACACATTAGTCGCACCGTTTTCCGGACTTTCAAGTACGATTGTATTTGTCGTTGTAAAGGTCCAAACTTCCGACCAATCGGAAAGATCTTCAAAATGTTGCACCTTCACCCTCCAGAAATAATCGGTTCCGAATACCAGATCGTTTACCACCTGATGATTCAAGTCGGGGCCAAAAGTTCTTGGCAAAGTAAAGTTCTCATTTGAGTCCACCTCAAGAATATAATTTGTAATGCCATCATATTCACTCCACTCAAAATTAATACGCAAATGGGTACCTTCGCTGCCATCCGATGGTGCACTAAGGGTTGTTGTCGCATAAGTGGTCATCTTCCGTGCTCCCGACCACATGCTTGTATCTTCTTCATGCATTCCTCTTATCCTGTAATAATAATCAGTTCCAAACAATAGTTGGTGAAGTGATTTCTGCATTGAATCCGCATCTATCTGATAAGTTTTAAGATCAGGGCTGTTAAAAATACCTCCGCTTTTCTCCATGAGCATGCCATCTACACCAACAATAGCTCCTTCATCACCTGAAACAAACACACTGCGCATCTCCTCACCCGTACCAGAAGTTAGCGGGGACCAATAGCCATTATATGTAATAAATTTTCCATTCTTACCTACAGCATAACCAGTAGTACCACTGAAATTCACACTTAGTAAATCTTTGTTAACCCCCGAAGCCTGCACAATCCATTCTTCACCGTTGTAATAAACAACCTTTCCTGATTTACCTACTGCCCAACCATTATTTGCATCAACAAACCAAATTGAATACAGGTCTCTGTTGCTTACCGTTTCATAAGTCCAGTCAGTTCCGTCGTAATGCCCGATTGTTTTCGACAATCCGCACACCCAGACATTGTCAGCAGAAAGGGCATACACATCTCTTAAATCTATTGTATTGGAAGTTGTTTCTTCCGACCAGGTACCACTATCATACTTTAAGGTAATGCCTCCTGCACCAACAGCCCATCCAGTGTTTTCATCCACAAACGATACTGCATCCAGATCTTCAGTCGTACCTGCATCAACAACACTCCATACGGCACCATCATAATGCAATACGGTTCCCCCCTCACCAACAGCATAACCGTTCGCTGCTCCGGTAAACCATAGGTCCTTTATATTCTCCGTAACTCCCGACTCAACAGTTGACCAATCCGTTCCGTCATAATACATAATCAATCCATTGTCGCCTGCTAGCCATTTATTGTTGTCGTCAACAATAAAAGCGGTATTTAAATTTTCCTCTGTTTCGGGATCAACAGCGTGCCAGTCGTAAACCGTATCTAATTGCAGTTCATAGCCTGTTAATCCACTTACAGCATCCCAGTCCAGAACAGGGTTTGCATATACCATCGAATTATCCAGTGGCATGTGTAAAGCTATGGTATTAAGTATACTGAATGACCAAATCTCTGACCAGTCAGAAACTTCTTGTCCGTCGTAAGCTCTTACGCGCCAGTAATATGTTTCACCAAATATAAGATTACTCATATTTTCTGATGTAACATCTGTTTTAGGAAATGTGATTGGGTCAGCAAAATCTTCCGTAAGGGACAACTGAGCTTCATATAAAATGACCAACGAATCGCCTGTAACCGCACTCCAGTTTAATAAAACATCGGGAACCTGATCCAATGCACCATTTTCAGGCTCATTTAAGGTTGGTGTATAAATCCTTACCTGCCCAAATACGGAGAGCGACACCAGTAATAATAACGAAATTGTAATTGAGTAAATATTTTTCATTTTTATGCTATTTTATCAATATTGATGAATCTATTTTACAATAAATTTTCCCGTGAAGACCTGATTTCCGGCAGCTACTTTCATGATGTATGTTCCGGAAGCCAGATATGATAAATCAAAACTTAACTTATTCACACCTTTTAAAACACTTTCCTTTTCTTCACTCACTACACGTCCGCTAAGGTCAATAACTTGTATTGTTGCCTGCCCCTGATTCAGCACATCTATACTAATTGTTGCGCTGTGATAAACCGGATTGGGGTAGAGCATTAATTGTTCTTTGTTTACCTTCTGTGTCACATTGATCTCATCAACACCTACCGGTTTTCTAAATGTGTTGCATCTAAGAAGACCTCTGCCGTAAGTAGCTGCATAAATAATCCCGTAATTGGTTGCGCCGGGATAAGGAACTATTATTGTTTCATTTCCGGCAACCAGCACAACTTCATCTTCAGCACGTGCAACAATTTGTTGTTTCAGTTCAAATACTGGTACTGTGCCCATCGAACCTCCCTGGGCATACCACTCAGGGCTATCCGCATGAATATCTTCAGTAGCAAAAATCCCATGTTCAGTTCCAATAATAGCTACATTATTATCTGTCATTTCAATTACAGAAGAATAGACGGGCATTTGTGGCAAATTACCTTGTCTTGAATTAAACTCCGGTACTTCATCCAAAGCATTTTCTGTGAACAGGACGTAATATTCATTGCCATAATTACCCAGCGTAACAATAACATTGCTACTGTTTGACGGATCAACTGCTATTGATGTTATCACCTGCTCAATGGGATCGGTAGTGCCGGGTACGTACAATGGGATCTCATCGGTTGATACAATACATGAAGGACTGCTGATATCGGCTCTTTCGTAATCGTAAGCCAGAGCAAGATTGGATATCCTGTATAATTTCCCTTCCTGCGTTCCCACGAACAAATGATTGGCATCAGAAGAATATGCCACACATTGCGGAGTTCCTATCATGCCAACAGCAGCTCCCGATATCTCGAACCATTCAGGCGTTTTACCGAAATTATGTAATTCTTTTGTCATCCAGATGTGGTTAGCTGTAGGAATAAACAACCTGGATGATACGAGGTCCTGAACAAGGATCGAGTCACCATCCTGCAATGTTATGTCTTCCGGCAACGTATAATAAAACGGCTGTCCGCTGTTCTGGCTCCTGACCTGAATTGTTGTTCCTCCGGGAATCTCTTCTCTAGCATGAAAATAAACCGAATCCCTGCTGTTTGGGTTATTGAAACTTTCCCACAAACTCAGAGGTGTTATAAATGCCTGATCGTTTGAAATATCTCCCGTTAAAAATTGTGTTGAATAGTTTTCCCCGGCATCTTCCGATCTGAGCATAAAGCCACCAGGGGCTGAAACTACTACAATTTGATTATTTATTAATGATACGGCACACGCTCCACCATCACCATTCAATATTTCTTTGCCTTGCCGTGAAGTATTTGCTGTTCCGGTAATAAGGATGCAGCCATTATCCTGGGTTCCACCAAGGTTATAATTTTCTATTCCGGAGTAGGCTATCCTGTAAAACTGTGTGGTGTAATAGTTTCTGTTGCCCGTAGCATAAGTATACTCATTCCCTAATGCTGTTCCAATGGCAACTCCTCCATCCGTTCCTGCATAAAAAGTATTATCCGAACCATGGCTAAATATATTTGTATGGGAGTCCCTATGCAGATAAGATGCAAATTGAGGATTAGTAAAGCCCTCAGAAACTACTCTCCAGTCAAATAAGCCTTCCTCCTGAATTTTTTCTCCCTGATAGAGCACAAAACCACCCAGCAGAATTTTATCCGGGTTCTCCGGAAATACAGTCAATGCATTGTTATAAACACCTTGTCCAAGAAATATGGGTACAAAAGGTGTTCCGGGTAAAATGATCCGCCAGGAATACCCCTTATCATCAGAACGGTAAATATTGTACACATTTCCTAACTGATTAACCACACTGGCGTAGGCGACATTTGGATCGGAAGGTGCGAAAGCAAACTCAATGCGTGTTACATTGCTGTTTGGCAAACTGATTGAATCGCCAACCGACCTAATAACAAACTCATCAGTTTTACCCGAAAGTGACAAATAACAAAGGTTATCCACACAAGCAAGCACAACACCGTCTGAACTAACCTGAACATCAAATGCGTTCATATTCAATTCGGTCCCGGCTGTATCAGTAGCTGTTGCCCAATTTTGACCACCATCATTTGAGAACTTAAGACCGGTATTCGTTGCGGCAAACAATCTGCTATTCGTATTGTCGTATGCCAACTCGTTTACATAAGCCCAATCACTTTCTGTATTGTTATATTCGGGTTCGGTAGCTGATAACAAAGTAAAGTTGTTACCATCCGTAGATTTATATATTCCCTGTCCCATAAATCCACCCGTGTAGCCCATATCCTCAAGTCCCGACATCGTCTCTGCTGCAAAACTCTCTCCTGTTCCTGCATATATAGTACCGTCAGAAGCCTGAATCATACATGACACATAAAGATTCGACCCTTCAGTATTAATTTTATGCCAGGTAATTCCTTCGTTAGTGGACTTCCAGATTCCACCTGACACGCCGGCTGCAAATACTGTTTTGGCGGAAGCGTCCTGATTATCACTAACAATTGCCCTTGTCCTTCCCCCAAAATTATCAGGGCCCAAATTACTCCATGTCAATTCCAAATCTCTGGAACTACCCACCTTATTTAATTGTTCATTTACTCGTTTCAAATCGGATGGATCAATAAGCCCGGTATATTGATTATTTCTGATTTTTGCCAGATAATCAATCGCTGGTTTAATTTTTGGCAATTGCAACTCCGAACTTTTCTGCCTCGGTACATACTCCCGTGCATCATTATTGAAAGGGTAAAATCCTGTTAACACACCCCCTAAACCAATGAAAATCAAAAGGAAGCTAATGCGTAAATATCTTCTTTTCATATTGTTAATTTTTGGTTGGCATAAATAATTACGTCCCATAAAAATGAAGGCACAATTTACTGATTTTCTTTATTACCTTTTGATGTTTTATTAAAAAAAATATACAATTTAAAAGCATTATAAGAAGAAGAAGACCTACTTTCCTTAAAAAGCAATAGCAAGTTTATTCAGGAATCTCTTATGAATCAGATAATGAGAAGTGTTATCATAGTGATACACGGTCAGCTATAGTTCATCAGGTTCGCTGTTAATAAAAGAAGAAAGGGGCTATAAACCAAAAAAAAAGCCTGCACCGAGCGGTACAGGCTTTTAAAGGATTGGCAACGACCTACTTTTCCACCGGGTATGGCAGTATCATCGGCGCTGGCAGG
>Ga0209834_10000225_pt1 | contig 34605 bp, 35 predicted proteins | sample Mar14236cmmetaG_FD_184134 | JGI IMG/M metagenome (GOLD analysis project Ga0209834, IMG submission 184134) | Marine hydrothermal vent microbial communities from Guaymas Basin, Gulf of California to study Microbial Dark Matter (Phase II) - Marker... ... | reverse complement strand
GTTTAATATAATTACTTATACTTAATTTTATCCACTTATCAGCGAAATAGCCGTAATGACTCTTGATTATTTTATCGGTAAGATTACATATAGATGTAGCTCCGAAAATTTGAAGTGTTTTGCCGTCAGAACTTGCAGGGATCTGATAGAAATAATCGCTGCCGTTTACCCTTTCATAAAAACCGGTATAATATTTTCCATTGGGTGCCAGGAAATCAATGATCTCTTCTGCTTTTTTAAAATTGATCTTTCCATATTCGGTGAGCAGTACTTTATTTAAGGCATCGTAACGCCACTGGGTATCATCCATATGTTCAGCAGACATCATGATCGTCCACGGCGCCATAGAACACAGACGCATCGATGGATTCATGTACATATTTGAAGCGAGGACAAGATCAGGTTTTTGTTCTCTTTGTGGAGCAAAATAATATCCTTTTGGTACTCCAGGTTCCTTGAAAGTCGAATCTATGAAACCAGTCCTGTCCAAGATATCTTCAAGGTGGTATGGTTTTTGATATTTAATAAAAAGTCCGGTATTGAAATAGAAAAAAGTGTCGGGATATTCATAATTATCCCATCTGATCTTAAGTCCCATTTTTAGAGGAAGAGTGTCATACTTCGTTAGAAATTCCTGTGAAGGAAGCAGTCCTTGATCTTTAAGTTCTTTAGATGGAAAATCCAGAAAGTCTATGCTATCAGCAGCGACACCAGCTTCAATAACAGCTCCCCTCCCAGACTCTGCATCTGCAAGAGGATAGAGCCACGGCACACCACGTGGAGCATGTATAAGGACTCTGAGAGCTTTCTCAATATCTGATCCGTAATGTGCAGTATGCCTTACGAGCAGGAGTGAATTCAAGCCCGGCTGACGAGAGCTGAGATTTCCAGCGGGAACCATGTCAACTCCCATTGCAAATCCGTTGGTATTCATTGCGGTGATCGAACCAACAAAGCCCGGTGCAGTCATGGATATGAGTGGAATTCTTCTTGGCAAATCTGGTAACGGGTCTGGCACATAGATGATCATGCAGGCAATATTTTGGAATACACCCGCTGTGGGAAACATAAAATCTCTCCCGAAATAATGCTTCCCATCTACGGTCGCTTTTTTACATACAGAAAAAGCATTGCAGAAAATCGGCGTTCTAAGATTTACCCCTTTGATACCGGGTATATTTCTCCACACTCCATCAATATTATATATTTGAGCGAGAAGAAAATCAATTCCCACGTTCAGCGTGAATAATTTTTCAAATGTTACCTTTGTGTCGGGATTGACATACTGACAACCTGCGACGATACCCACCATCTCATTCATAAGCTCCTGTGGGATGCAACGACTGATGATTTTATCATTTTGTTGTAGGAAGTCCGCCATTAATTTTCCAAGAAGACTTTTATAGGGCTTTACAGATCCGGGACGTAGAAACGCTTCGATAATGCCATCGAGAAATTGCGTGCACATCAACTCTATTTCTTCATGTGCAAGCTGTCCGAACATATACCCCATCTGGTATCCGGTTCCTTCTAAATAATACACAACTTTCGGCTCTTTTGTTTCATAATTAACCGCAGTAGTGCTTTTTACTTTTATTCCTCTTTTTCCCTGGAACGTGATAACGCTATCAATGACATAACCATCTTGCTCAAAGGCAGTTGTAAGTTCAAAGGTGGAAAGTTTTGGAAGCGAGATGCTCACCTTTGATTCTTCTGCAAGGATCGAAGCTTTCTTAACTCTGGAAAATTGCGTACATGCAGCAAGTAATAAAATAATCAAGACTATAAATAATAGTTTTTTTTTCATTTGTTTGACTCCTTATTTAAATAAAAAATATGCGATTCCTGAGACGAAAATTTGTATAGTAAGGTTATCAAACCCATGTGTGCTTACTGCTTCAATGAGCATACCTCCCAATCCGCAGGCAAATCCTACAGAGAGAGATGTCCAAAAGCTATAAGAACTCAATAATAGAGCAAGAAAAGCAGCAATAAAACCAACGATCAATACTCCAAGTGATCCCTCAATACTTCGTGTACCTTTCACTCCAAAAATTGATGGAACTTTGTATTCATGTTTTCCCCATTTAGCGCCGATTGGCTCCCCTACTGCATCTCCGCATCCGCACACAAAATATCCAATAAATGCAAAGGGATAGAACAGCACATTTGCAAGCACTCCACCGAGAGCAGTCGTAGCAAGTGGAAGTACAATGAAAGCACTTCTTTTCGGAGCATCTTTAGGACGAGCTAGCGCCTCATAAAATGTAAAATTATCTCCTTTATATACTGCGAACAGCACGAATAAAACTACAATTATTCCAAATAGAACAACACCGGACAGACCCACAAATATCTGCAAAGCTCCTGCCATCATAAATATCATAAAATGAAATACTTTTCTTGTGTAAGCTGTTTTGAGATTTTTTTTAACTTTCAAGTAGCTTGCGATCAAAGAACACACCCAAGTATAGATTATCAAAATTGGAGTACCAAGCAACAAAGTTTTTAAAGTCGGGATAGCCCTGGAAATAAAATCACCGATATTCTTTACAATTCCGGATAAAAATGAGTGTTCCCGACACGGAATATCAGCATAAGAAACCTGCGAATATCCGGAATCTGCATAAATGATCGTTGGAAGCATAATCAAAAGGATTGACAACGCAAGAGCAGGTCGCAATTTATACACGTTTTGTTGAAAGTTCTTATGGTTTATTGATAACATTGAATCCATGAGATTATTGCTTTTGTATAAAATCAGATAATTGATCTGTGCTCTGTCAACATTAATGCAATTTATTATACCCAAAATAGTTGACATTGCGTTTGAAATTTTAAAAGAAAATGTCTTCGGAGGACAGATGAAGAAATATGTTTTGCTTGCGTTACTTGTGATCTGTATAGTTTCATGCTGCGGTTACTCTATTACGCGAAAACCTAAAGCGCTCATGGGTTCTTGGGAAAGAACTGTGAAGCAAAATAAAACTAAATTCACAGCTCGTCTTACTTTTAATAATGATCTTACCTTTTCCTATATAGCCGAAGATCCTATTATAGGACATATAAACACTCATGGCAAAGTAAGTCTTATGTCCAAAAAAATCGCATTTCTTAGTGATATCCAATGCAATAATGCCGGCATTTATAAGTATTATATTGAGAATAACAAAACTTTGATCTTTACGCTGGAGAATGACATGTGTAAGATTAGAAAAACTGTCATAGAAGGTGCCTGGACAAGGGTGAAATAAAAATGAAGATCGCTTTTAGCAGAAAATGCCCATGCTGTGGAAATGGAAATCGGCATCGTGACCACAGGACATGGTTCATGAGAATTATTGGCATAAAAAAATTATATGTCTGCACAAAGTGCAGAATTCATTATGTCATTTTCTTTGGAAGTTTGGCAATAGGATTGGGCAGATGTCCAAAGGGCTCAAAATATTGGAAGTTAAATAGTTAAGGAGTTATCGTGGCTATATTATTGAAAACATCAAAGATGATCGAAATGCAGATCGATGATTTTTTAAATTTCATCAGCGAAGCAAGCATTCTATTCAAAAAAGGATTGGAGAATTATCTCAAGGATAATATCACTGAATTTGAAAAGCGACTGAGCGCTGTTTCCGAGCATGAAAGGAAAGCTGATGAACTGCGCCTGAATATTGAAAAACAATTATACATGCATACGCTTATACCGGAAAGCAGAGGCGACGTTCTTGCTATACTTGAGAATACAGATCGAGTCATTGATGATACCAAAGAAGCGTTACAGGTTTTTGCAATAGAGCGTCCGGAAATTCCCGAAAAATTCGATGCACTTTTTATTGAGCTTGCAGATTCGTCTATTGAAGCAGTAGAAAGTCTTATTCAAAGTGTTCGTGCTTTTTTTAAAGATATTTCATCCGTAAATGACCATATTTATAAAGTGAAATTTTATGAGAGAGAAGCTGATAAAATTGCCATGTCCCTCAAAAATGAGATATTTAAAGCAGATATTCCACTCAGCCATAAGATGCATTTAAGATTTTGTGCTCAACAGATAGAGAAGATATCGGATTCTGCTGAGGATATGAGTGAGCGATTGGCTATCTATACTATTAAAAGACAAATCTAACATATGATCTACCTCCTTCTTTCAAGCGGTTTGTTCTTGGGCTGGTCTCTTGGTGCAAATGACGCAGCTAATGTGTTTGGGACTGCAGTAGGAACAAAGATGATCAAGTTCAAAGCAGCAGCCTGGATCGCAGCAATATTTTTAATTCTCGGTGCAGTAATTGAAGGTTCTGGAGCAAGCAGCACGCTTGGAAAACTCGGCTCCATCAACACAATGCCCGGTGCTTTTACTGTCGCCCTGGCTGCCGCACTCACTGTCGCCTTTATGACAAAGCTCAAACTTCCTGTTTCTACTTCTCAGGCAATAGTCGGCGCTATTATCGGCTGGAATATGTTCAGCGGCTCACTTACTGATATGACCTCTCTGACAAAGATTGTTTTAACCTGGATATTGTGTCCTGTCCTCTCAGCACTTATAGCGATTGTATTGTATAGATTCTTCAAATTTTTTCTTGCGAAAGCAAGGATTCACCTTCTTGATCTTGACGCCTACACACGAATTGGACTTATCATTGCCTGTGCCTTTGGTTCATACAGTCTCGGAGCAAACAATATCGGAAACGTGATGGGAGTATTCACTTTTTCGTCCCCTTTTCATGACATAAATGTATATAATTTATTCACAATTTCGGGTAATCAAATACTTTTTTTATTTGGTGGAGTTGCGATCGCAATTGGTGTTTTTACTTATTCCCAGAAAGTTATCAAAACAGTTGGAAAATCACTCTTCAAATTGTCGCCTGTCACAGCATTCATAGTTGTGCTTTCCCAGTCAATCGTGCTATATCTTTTTGCATCAACCGAGATTCGTAACGCATTTATGTCACTTGGTTTGCCAAAGTATCCTTTGGTTCCTGTTTCAAGCTCTCAGGCAGTGATTGGATCAATTCTAGGAATCGCCATTGCAAAAGGGGGACGCAATATTCAGTTTAATATTCTGGGTCGAATATCTTCCGGTTGGGTCACAACTCCGATCATTGCAGGTATAATATCATTCGTCGCATTGTTCTTTGTACAAAATGTTTTTGATCAGCAAGTTTATCATAAAGTTTCCTATTCATTTTCGCATAAAGTTATTCAGAAATTGGAAGAAGAACAGTTCCCTGTAGAGAAGATCGTATGTTTTGAGGGAACCAGTTTTTCGACAGGTCTTCGTCTTCAGCAAGCTCTCAACAAGATAAAAGATCTTTCAAAGAACGAGAAAGGAATGGTTTATTCTTATACTGAGATTGATAGTTTTTATATAGATCCTGTATATTTTAAGGAAATAGAATCAGAAAAAATACTTACCCGCGAACAATTCAAATCTCTTGAAACTCTTTCTAAACAGTCATTTTCTCATGAGTGGGAATTCCAGGATGAGCTCATCTCCCTCTCCACAGATTGGAAATATCGAACTGAAAAGCAAAAGAACCATCTTTCTTATAATAAACATCTTAAAAAGCAATATAATTTTATATTTCATTTTTTCAGAAAATACCAAACTCATTAATAAGGAGGAATATGCATAAAAAAACAGTCTCCGATATTGATGTAAATGGCAAGAAAGTACTTGTCCGGGTGGATTTTAATGTTCCTCTCGACGAGCATCAAAATATCACTGATAATACAAGAATAAATGCTGCGTTGCCAACTATAAATTACTTACTGGAACATAACGCAGCAGTTATTTTGATGTCTCATCTTGGCCGACCAAAAGGAGAAGTAAAACCTTCTCTCAGTTTAAAACCTGTCGCCAAACTATTAGAAAAAATCACAGGAAAAAAGGTTTACTTTGTTCACGATTGTATTGGCGACGATGTAAAGCAAGCTGCAAAAAACTTGAAACCAGGCGAAATCCTTCTTCTTGAAAACACACGTTTTCATCCTGAAGAGAAGAAAAATGATCCGAAATTTGCAAAGGAACTTGCTTCTCTTGCAGATGTTTTTGTCAATGAGGCATTCGGTACAGCACATCGGGCACATGCATCCAATGTAGGCGTGGCAGAATATCTTCCCTCTACTGTAGGATTTTTAATTGAAAAGGAAATCGAGTATCTTAATAAAGCTCTCCTTAATCCGGAAAAGCCCTACACTGCAATACTCGGCGGTGTAAAAGTGTCTGACAAAATTGACCTCATACAAAAGCTTTTGGAGAAGGCAGACTCCATTCTTATCGGTGGAGCAATGATGTTTACTTTTCTTAAAGCACTTGGATTTTCTGTAGGCAAATCTCTTGTTGAAGAGGACAAAATCCCTGCTGCTTTGGAAATTATGGAAAGAGCAAAAGATAAGGGCGTGAATTTATTTCTGCCGGAAGATACAGTTGTCGCCAAAGAGATGGAGGAAGACACCGAATTCCATTCTGTACCTGTAGATGCAATTCCAGACGACATGATCGGACTTGATATCGGAATACTGACTGTGAGAAAATATACTGAAATCATTAAACCATCAAAAACAGTAATTTGGAATGGTCCAATGGGTATGTTTGAAATAAGCAGCTTTTCTCATGGCACAAAGGGTATCGCAAGAGCAGTTGCAGCATGTTCAGGAATTACTATTATTGGTGGCGGTGATTCAGCAGCAGCAATCGAAAAGTTTGGATTTGCTGATAAGGTTTCACACATTTCGACCGGTGGTGGCGCTTCGCTGGAATATCTTTCAGGTAAAGAACTACCAGGTATTGCGGTTATTCCAGATAAATAAAAAAAGGACACTTTATTGTGTCCTTTAAATTTGATAATTTCTCTTGATCGTTACTGTATTCTTATCTTTCTGAAAATTTTTTTATCATTATCATTATAACAAATCCTATAAGAGAACCAATAACATAATAGGGGAAATCGCTCCATGTAAAGGAGTTGCCTATTACTGTTCTTACAAGAAAGTTCTCTCTCAATATTTCAAGAAATTCCGGTTTCCAAAGCTGAGAAAATTCCAATGCACAGGTGATGAGAAATACTACTGTTGCTATTAATGCGGGTTTTAGTTTTGCAAAGATCAAGAAAATGATCAGGCACCAGAATATTTCATAAAACACACCACCGAGAGAATTGTTCACCCATGAAGAACCGCTTCCAGTATAAAATTTTGTAAAGAAACCGACTGGAGTAATAATGAGGAGTGCAATGAGAGTAAAGAGTGTTCTTTTATTCAATAACTCATCCATTAGTCCCTCTCGTTTTCATGAAATATACCATTGATATTATTGTTGTAATAAAGAAAATTCAGTTTCAGACGATAAACTGATTTCCAATCTCTTAATTACTTGTGACATCGATCCCATTACTTCTTCGTTGCTAAATCTAATAACCTTCATTCCCGGTTGATTAATTATCCCAGTTCTTAATTTACCATAATCCTTTTGAGTTTTATGTATTCCACCGTCAATTTCAACGACTAATTTGCTTTCATGATAATAAAAATCAGCTATAAAATATCTTGTTTTATTATAATATGAAAACTCAATTGGATACTGCCTATAGAATTTATGATTAGAAATTTGCCTATTTCTAACAGCTTGCCAAAAAATATTTTCTGCTTTCGTTGGATTTTTCCTGAACTGTCTCGCTAGAACCGTTATTTTTTTCATAATTCAATTTTCCCTCTACTCGCAGGAGAGGGTCAGGGTGAGGTTATTCTTTTATCTCCAGTCCCAGATCATCCAGCAAGGAAGTATTTATTTCAGAAGGAGAATCACTCATAAGGTCAACTGCTTTAAGAGTTTTGGGGAATGCAATGACATCACGGATAGACTCAGCAGCGGTCATGATCATAACAATTCTGTCTATTCCTGGAGCGATCCCGCCATGAGGAGGTGTACCGTAATCAAAGGCATTCAGGAAAAATCCAAAACGCTGCTCAAGCTCTTCGCCCTCGATTCCAATTATCTCGAAGATCTTTCTCTGTATATCAGGTCTGTGGCAACGAATACTGCCTGAGGACAATTCCAGTCCATTGCATACAAGGTCATAAAGTTGTCCGATAATGTCGCCATATTTTTCGGGATCATCAAGATATGAAATGTGTTCGTCCTTTGGCATTGTGAACATGTGATGTGCTGTTTCCCATCTCTCGTCTTCATCATTCCATTCAAAAAGAGGGAAATCGGTTACCCAGAGAAAATTAAATTGGGAGTTATCAATGAGCTCAAGCTCTTTCGCAAGATGATTCCTTAATCCACCAAGAACTTTGCACACGATCTTCTCTCTACCGGCTACAAAAAGAAGGAGGTCACCTTCCTCTGCTTCCATGCGTTCCTTGATCTGCAACTTGATCTCATCTGAGAAAAATTTATCTATATTAGAGTGTAAGGTGCCACCTTCGACCTTCATGCGTGCTAATCCTTTTCCGCCAAGGTGTTTAGCAATATTTTCAAGTTTATCAATATCTTTTCTTGTATATTCTCCACAGCCCTTTGCATTAAGCGCACGAATGCATCCACCCGATTCTGCTACAGAGGAGAATACTCGAAATTCAGCATTTTTCACAATATCTGTTACATCCTGAATTTCCATGCTGAATCTGAGATCGGGTTTATCAGAACCAAAACGTCTCATCGCTTCTTGATAAGTAAGTCTTGGGAAAGGGATTGGTAATTCAACATCCAGGATCACTTTAAAAATTCTGTAGAACAACTCCTCTATAACCTCAAATATATCTTCCTGAGATACAAAGCTCATTTCAAGGTCAAGCTGAGTGAATTCCGGCTGTCTGTCCGCTCGAAGATCTTCATCACGGAAGCAGTGAGCGATCTGGAAGTATTTATCAAATCCGCTGATCATCAGAAGCTGTTTATATATCTGGGGAGACTGAGGAAGCGCGTAAAATTTGCCTTTGTATTCTCTGCTGGGAACGAGATAATCCCTGGCACCTTCAGGTGTGCTTCTTACAAGTAAGGGGGTTTCTATCTCATAAAAATCTCTTTCTGTAAGAAATTTCCTCATTTCATAAATCATAAAATGGCGGAGTAATATTTTACTTTGCAACTCCTGTCGCCTCAAGTCAAGGTAACGATATTTCAAACGCAAATCCTCATCGGCGACAACCTTTTCATTTATTTGTATAGGCAATTCTTTTGATGAATTCAGTATTTTCAAATCCTTTGCAATCACTTCGATCTGCCCTGTTTTCAAATCGGGATTGACCATATTTTGAGGACGAACAGACACAGTCCCTTTAACTGCGATCACATATTCAAGTCGAAGATTGTGAGCTTTTGTCAGAAGCTGCGTACCGTTCATGGGATTGAATACAACCTGCACAATACCTTTCACATCTCTCAGATCAATAAAAATGAGGTTTCCCATATCACGTCGATTATGAACCCACCCCATGATCACTACATCTTGTCCCTCGGATTCAATATTCAGATCATCCGTATATTCAGTTCTTTTCCAGTTCTCTAATAAGTCAAACATGTTACTCCATCAAATTTAATTTATAATATGAATTGAACCATTCATAAAATTTCTTTAATCCATTTTTTATGTTTGTTTTTGGCTTATAATTAAGCATTTTTTGCGCCTTTGAAATATCTGCATAAGTTCTTTGTACATCACCTTTGGGTAGCGGCTGCTTATCGGTAAGTACCTCGTATTCAAAATTTTCCGAAATTTTTTTTACAAGCTCTTCGAGTGATACGGGTTCATTATTGCCCAGATTAATGATCTCAAATACATCTTTATTTTTCTTGAGCCATGCAAATGCCTTCATAACACCATCAATTATATCATCAATATATGTGTAATCTCTTGAGGTAGTACCATCGCCATAGAATGGTATCGACTTCTTATGTATGATATACTGAGAAAATTTATGGATCGCAAGATCCGGGCGCTGGCGAGGACCGTACACCGTAAAAAATCTCAAACAAACAATATCCATATCATAGAGATAATGATATGTATGACAGAGAAGCTCACCTGCTTTTTTTGTCGCTGCATAAGGAGAGATCGGATTGTCAACAGGATCATTTTCAGAGAAAGGTATTTTCTTATTATTTCCATACACAGAGGATGAAGAAGCAAAGACGAACTTCTTGATACCGTGATCCTTACAACATTCAAGCAGATTCTGAGTTCCTTCAATGTTCACCTTCTGATAATGGAGTGCATTTTCTATCGATGGACGCACTCCAGCCATTGCTGCTAGATGGATCACACTATTGATATCATATTCATTGAAAAGTATCTGTAACAGCGCTAGATCAGTGATATCTCCCTGAACAAAGATAAAATTCTTTTCTGCTTGAGGTTGTTCTTTAATCAGTTTTAGATTGTGATACTTTAATGCAACATCATAGAAATCATTGATATTATCAAGCCCGATAACGATTTCTCCTTTACCAAGTAATTGCTCCACGAGATGGGAACCAATAAATCCCGCCACACCGGTTACAAGTATCATTATACTACCCCTTCAGGTATTTTTTTATGAAGTTTACGACTTCTTCTTTTTTTATCTCTGATTGGGCTTTCTTTTGGATATCTTTTACCACATACATACCAGATTTCAGTTCGTTATCGCCGATCAATACAGCGAAAGTCACATTATTTTTATCACAACACTTTAGATTACTTCCAACAGATGAACTTTCATCTGCTACGATCGCAGAAATACCTGCTTTATGAAGTTCTTGCATCATCTCAATAGATGCTTGAAGAGCAGCAGTTCCAATAGGAATAACAAGCACTTCTAGATTATTCTCTTCAGGGAATGAAAAACGTGATTTTTCCAGAGAAAGGATTATTCTTTCTAGTCCCATTGAGAGTCCTACTGCCGGTGTTCGCTTACCTCCAAGATATTCGATCAGTCCGTCATACCTTCCGCCACCACCAAGTGCGTCCTGAGCTCCGAGATAATTGATCTTGTATTCAAATGCAGTTTTTGTGTAATAATCCAGTCCTCGGACAATTTCAGGATTAACAGTAAAAGGCACCTTCATCATTTCCAGATTTTTCTTTACGCCCTCGAAGTGTTCAGAACACTTATCACAAAGGTTATCCAGCATGCGCGGGGCATCCACTATTAGTTGCCGGCAGGTATTATTCTTGCAATCAAAAACTCTCAGGGGATTTTGCTCCATTCTACGCCGGCAGTCTGCACAATATTTATCTTTGTCTTTATATAAAAATTCTTTCAATAAAATATTATATTCATCCCTGCATTCGGGACAGCCCACACTGTTAATTTCAAGAGAGACATCCGTCACTTTTGCTTCTTGAAGTATCTGCCAGCCGATTGCAATAATTTCAGCATCAACAATCGGATTGGACGATCCTATGCACTCTACACCGAATTGATAGAACTGTCTGTATCGTCCCTTTTGAGGTCTTGAATATCTGAACATCGGACCTTCATACCAGAGCCGCAGAGGTTCTTTTTTTGATGATTGAAGATTCCGTTCTGCAACCATTCTCGCTATTGAAGCAGTACCTTCAGGACGAAGAGCAAGTTCACGTCCTTTTTTATCTTTAAAAGCGTACATCTCTTTTTCAACAATATCTGTGTCTTCACCCACACTTCTCTGAAAAAGATCGAGATGTTCAAAAATTGGTACACGAACTTCAAAGTAATTATATAATGAGGTAAGTTTTCTTATGATGTTCTCAATATAATGCCATTTCTTGATATCTTCCGGCAAAATATCATAGGTTCCGCGTGGTGCCTGGTATTTCATAAGCTATTGTAAAACTACTATTTATTTTTTTCTTTCAGGAACATAATATCGTGGTTTTCTATAAAAAATACGGAAAACAATTATGGCAGCCGTTATGCCAATAATGTCAGCAAAGAAGTCATAAAGATCCATAGAACGACCGGATATAAAGCTTTGATGTACTTCATCAAACACACCCAATATAGCACCGAAAAGGAGCACTGTGACAAAAACACCCAAAAGATTATTGATCCTGCCTTCCTGTTTCAACATCAGAAGAAAAAGAGTTGCCCATATCCCATATTCGATCAAATGAACGATCTTATCTGAATATTTGGGAAAAAGGTCCGGTGCCTGAAAATCCGGCAAAGAGGACAATGTCAGCATAAGAATTGTCCATATAATAAGAACGATTCTGAATCCCATTTTCATATTTTGAGAAAAATAAGTTGATTACTAATGTGTCAAGTTTTGAAATAAAATGTGTTTTGAAAGACTATTGTGTATAGATATTGGTCAGATATAAATATATACTGAAGGGAAATCGTTTGTATTTTGCTTTTAACAACAAATGCGGTGCTTCTTTGCTGACCCAGTAATAGGTCGTTCCATTTTTTTTGAAAATATTATTAGTCAGAATGTCGGTTCTAGAATCAATCTTGGAATCGTACTTAATCTCAGATTTGATCTTGTACTCAAAGCATTCATATTTTTTTTTCTCAAAGCTGAGAGTCACTGTTTTTGACTTTTCCGCATTTAACTGCCATATACGATAATTGCCATAACAGATATAGTATTTTTGCTCCGGCAAATCAGAAAGCAGCGAAAAGGTCATGCTTACAATGTCATGAATTGGGTTATCACACCGAAGTGTATCGACTTCACTACTTAAAATATTTCGAACAACAATACTACCCTCTTTTTGATTGAATAGAACAACTTTTTTTTCTTTCACATTTTGCTGGTAAATCGTTTTCCAAAAATAGTAAGGTAAAAAAGCAGTATTGCAAGAACTCACATAGGTATTCTCTATAGAAAAAAGTGCTGATACAAGTCCTTTTGAGGTGCTTTCAAGGGTTATGGTCTGTAATGAATCTGTGCTATTTAATGAGATCTTTACGAGTGCAACGGGAAGTCCTGCATAATGAACACTGTAATCATAGATCGTTTCTTCTGCAAAGCACATCAGGGGTAGGATCAGAGCAAATAAAATCAGCGAGAATTTATTATTCATGATATTGTTATAGTATATTCAGTCGTACGTTTGTGATTCGCTGTCCATCAATGGATTCGATAGTAAACTTGTATTTATCCTTAAAAATGACGGTTTCACCTTTTTGAGGTATCTTATCAAAAAGCTGATACAGGAAACCTGAAAAACTATCAAACTGATCATCGACTTCCAGATCGAACTTCTTACAAACATCGTCAATATCGATCGAGCAATCAATAATATATTCGTTCTTTGTAATGGGCTTGATCTCTATCTTCTCAACATCTGTTTCATCGAGAATTTCACCAACGATCTCTTCCAATACATCCTCCAGTGTAACTAAACCGGTTGTGCCGCCATACTCATCCACAACAACCGCCATGTGGACCTTATTCTTTCTGAAATAGCTTAGAATAAAACTCAGTTTCATATTTTCCGGAATAAAGTAGCATGTTCGCATAAGATCTTTTATACGCTTCTGAGAGTTGAGGTTCAGTATGATATCCTTACTGTACACCATTCCGAGGATGTTATCTATTGTTCCACGATATATCGGAATGCGGGAAAAACCGCTTTCTTTGATCACGTGAATTAGATTTTCAATGCCATCTTCTATTTCAACTGCGGTAATATCAATTCTTGGAGTGAGTATCTCTTTCACCTTTGTGTCTGAAAACTCGAAGGCGCTGTTCAGCATCTCCCGTTCTTCTTCATGAATATCAACCAAGTCCGGAGCGTCTTCATAGACAATGCTTTTTATATCATCAGAAGTGATTTTAATATTGGAATCCAGCAAACCATGATCTGTTCCTCTTGTAAAAATACTGGAGAAAAGTTCTAAAATCTTTATTATCGGAAATAGAATGATCTTAAAAAATCCGACAGGTAGGGCAACCATAGTCGAATACTTTTCTGCATACTGAAGAGCAAAGACTTTGGGAATGACTTCACCAAAAATGAGTATGATCATTGTGGCAAGAATAATTTCTATTGTTAGTGCAAGAGCTGCAGAAAAGCCCGGTATGGAGTGTGAGATATTAAGCGCTATCATTGCAGCAACAGAAGCAAAGGTAACGTTCACAATTGTATTGCCGAGAAGTATTGTGATCAAAAGTTGCTGAGGGTGTTTGAGCAGTTGGGGAACATATCTGCACGACCATTTTTTTGAATTCTCAAGCTTCTTAAGATACATTCTGGAAAGTGAGAATAGTGCTGTTTCCGAGGATGAGAAGAATCCTGAAAGTGCGAGAAAAACAACCATTAATATGATCTTAAAAGCCATTGTTATTTCTCCACTTCTGAAAATGCAAGATACTGCTCTGTCAATGCTTCCATTCTTACTTGCTGCTCGGAATCGTCATGCTCATATCCAATTAGATGTAGAATTCCATGTACAACAAGCCGTTCAAGTTCATTCTGAAATATTACTCCAAAACTATCTGCTTGTTCCTTAGCTTTTTCTGCTGAGATGTACACATCACCAAGAATTGGTAATTCGCTTGGCAAATATTCAGTATGCACATTAAAAGAAAGCACATCTGTTGGACGGTCACGGTCGAGGAACTTCTTATTGAGCTCACGAATTGTAGCATTATCAGTAAAAATAATATTTATAATTGTTTCAGTGGGTAATCCTTCACTCTGAAAAATATGCGTTATGAGTTTTTGTATGCGCCGTTGGTCTATCTCGGCGTCAGTTTCATTGATAAGTTGTTGATTACTTTTTTCCATTTATTCCGGATATGCAATACGTTTTTGATAGATGCCAAGTAAAATGGGCATCATACTTTCCTGTAAAGTTTTTAATTCTTTCAGAGAAATTCCACTCTCCGAAAGCTGGTCTGTATCGATCAAACGTTTTATAGTTTTCTTCACTACATTTTCTATTTCTTCAACGGTCGGTTCTTCCAGAGATTTGGTTGTGGACTCTACGATATCAGCGATCAAAACGATAGCAGCTTCTTTGCTTTGAGGTTTGGGTCCGTCATAGTAGAAGTTCTTCTCATCGATCTCTTCTTCCTGTTCAAGCGCCTGATTCAGAAAAAATCTGATCTGTGAAGTACCATGATGTTGTTGTATAATATCTATTATTGCTTTGGGGATGTGGTGCTCTCGTGCAAGCTTAACCCCGTCCTCAACATGACGTTTTACTATCTGCGCACTCTGAGTTGCAGTTAATTGATTGTGCATACTCTCTTTTTCAGTAGTATTTTCAACGAAGTATTCGGGATTTTTGGTCTTTCCGATATCGTGATAATAACTTCCTACACGCGATAAAATCGGATTTGCTCCTATCGCTTTAGCAGCAGCTTCAGCCAGATTTCCTACAATTATGCAATGATGATATGTTCCGGACGCAACCTCTGTGAGTGATTTCAATAACGGATTGCTGAAATCTGCCAGCTCGAGCAAGTGGATATTTGTAATCACCGGTAAACGCTGCTCTATCGGAGCAAGAAGTGTCATACTGCCAACGAGAGAAATTAATACTCCAAGAACACCCCACTTAATATCATTCAGAATTGTAAGTATTTTAGTATGTTGTATTGCACCAAAAATAAAGACAAGTGCAATGAAAAAGATCAGCATATAGAACGCAGCATTATAGAAATCTCTACGGCTTCTAGGATTCTCAAGAGGAAGCACAGCACTCATGCCAGACAGACAAATGGTCATAGCTGGAATGATCTTCCAATCCAGCAAGCCAGTTATCAGAAAGTAGTTAACAAAACCAAAAATCATTGCTGCGCGGACATCGATTAGAAATGCAAGAAGAATGATGGGCAAACCAAGGGGAAGAATATAAGCTGACCATGTAGTGAGATTTGTCACAAGAATGAGCAAAAGAGCAATACATGCTGTGAAAAATAGAAAGGTTCTGAAGAAAGAAAAAGTCATAAGGAGTTCAGGATACATGAAATATGACAATATGATGAATAGAGAAAGCACAATGAAGATATAGATAAATTCTGCAATGTGCGAGAGAACCCGTTTTCCTGCCTGCTCAGTAACGATCCTTTTTTGCTCAGCCTGTTCAAGAGCATTCAGTTTTCGTAGCATATCCCCAGTTATTTTCTGATGATCCTGCACGATCAGTTCATTTTTCAGGACTTCACCGAGAATCTGAGGAACACTTTCACTGGCTCTTTTCTTCGCCAAATCAGTTGCTTCTCTATCGTACAACACATTGGGCAGCAGTATTGTATTAAGGATTTTCTCAATGATACTTTTCCACTCGTCAGAGCTGAACCTTGGAGTGCGTTGATCAAGAATATAATTGATCGCTGTTTCTTTCACGAAAAGCTCTTTAACAGATATTTCTTTTTCAGTATTACCCTCGATTAGAGTAATTTTTTCGTTATTAGGTTCGCTTTTGAGGATTCCAACACCAAGAACATTTTTTACCTGCACAAGTATAAATTCAAAGAGTTGTTCTCGAACATCTTTGTTTGCAAGAAAATTCAAATCATGTTCATTGAGATTGTATCCGTTTCTAGCTAAAGTTAATGATCTTTCAGAATTGAGAGAATCCTGTAAAAATGTCTTATCCAACAAACTATAGAAATCATTGATATGAGACTGAACGTCAAAAGTAATATCATCCGAAAATTGGTATTTTGATAAAACACGTTCTTCTGCTTTTGCCTGTCTATCTTTGAGGACTTCAGAATCCTCGTAAATATAAAAATTAAAGGGAGCTACGATAGTCTGATTGGAAATCTGCCCGATATTGAAAGTGGATTTCCTAACAATAACTTTTTCTCTTGTAAAGAAGAAATTAACAAAAAAGATTAGTATTGTAGTGATACCGACTGCAATAAATGCCTGCGATATTCTTTTTGTTGGAAGATATGTTTTCATAGTCTGATTCTTAATAAAACAAAAGCCCCTTATTCCGAATAAAGAGATAAGGGGCTTCTAAGAATGTATATTAGTTTCGGGGTATTCTAAGAATCTGGTTTGGATAAATCAAATCAGGATCTTTGATCTGGTCTGTATTCGCCCTGTAAATCTTGGGCCACTGGAAGGGATCATTGTAGATCTCGGGATAGCTTGAAATTGTCCAGAGGCATTCACCCCTATAAACTTTCCAGCTTGTGGGAAGTCCGCGAGGTATTTTGAAAACCTGATTGGTATAGATCAAGTCGGGATCTTTGATCTGATCTCTGTTGGCGCGATATATGATCCCCCATTTTGCAGGATCATTATAAATGTGCTCATAGCCGGAAATCTTCACTAAATAATCACCTTTGACCACAGTATATTCATCCTCATAGTACTCACCATAAGGATACATATTTTCCTGAAGCATCTCAATTCTGCTATCTATCTCTGCAAAAACCTGCTGGAACTGAGGGACTTTTGCTACATCCTCATCCTTCAGACTTTCATACTGAGCAATGAAATTCTTGATTTCCTGATTGCTTTTATACAGTTCGGAATTAGGGAGTTGATCATAGTAATCAAGCTTGTTCTTTATCTCATTCAATTGACGTTCAAAATCAACAAGTTCACTATGTGAAACCGTTCCAATAGAATTCATGATCCTAGTGTAGATCACATCATATTCCGAATCAAGAAGAGCAATTTCTTCACTCAAAGCTACGATTTTCAATTCATTCTCAGTAACTTGCGAACTGGCATTTGCATGACGAACCTGCAGCATCATTAGCTCATTCTCCAGAGCTTCCCAGTACTTGAGAGTTTCTTCTTTGGAGAGGTCTTTGTATTCCTCTTCTGTTAGATAGCGAACTTCCGCTTGTAGAAAAGTAGATAGGATCATCAATAAAACGAATAGTACGATATACTTTTTCATGTTACTCCTCCCCTAAAAAACCGTCGTCTTTTAGCTGTTGTTCGTAATCCTGAAGATTCTGAAGTTCAACTTTTTTCTGTTGTAATTCCAACTCGAGTGCTTCAATCTCTGCGTTTTGTGCACTAACTTGCGCTTCGAATTGTTCCACTTTCGCACGAAGGTCTCCCAGCTCTGCTTGGGAAACAGGCGGAGGTGGTTTATGACAACATGCTGAAAGCACAAAAAATGCGATCAATAAAAAAGTTATGATCTTAATTATATTCTTTCCCATACGTTCTCCTTTCAGAGTTATGTTTAGATGTTTCTTATTTTTAATGTAAGTGTGTGTCAAGTTTTTCTTAAATTGTTTCAAAATTATACATTATTTATATTTGGAATTCCAGTTCGAAAAAGAGATATTTTACAGCTTTATTATTAGTATTAATCATTGTAAATTGACCTTCACTTCTAAGATGATTGTTCAAATTAAAAGCTAATTTCCCGCTTAATCTTACTGCTCTCTTACAACGATGTGTATAGAATCAGTTTTCAATAAATTTAAATTAATATCGAAAATGCGCATTTTCGTGTAAATTTTATACCCAAACGGAACTCCATACCGAGTTGAATCTAAACTGTAATATGCTGCTCCTGTTTTCAGAAAAATATTGCCTTGCCCCGTTCTTCCGAATTTTGAACAAGGTTGCATGTCGCCCAAGCAAAAAGTTCTTATATTGATTTTTTTATGATAATAAAAATTGTTTTTCCCGGTATGAATCAGCCAAAAATCTTCGGGACAATGTACATCACCATCGGTTTTTACAAGCCATAGTTTTGTTGTATCATTATGAGAGTAATATGCTAAAATTTTGGGATTTGAAATTTCAACGGAATGATTAATCTCAAAATCAAATATTTTTAAAAAATCAGATTCATCAATAGTTGCAAATTCAGAATTATTTATTGCTTCTTCAAAATCATCAATAGATATTAGCTTGCTTACAGATTTATTTCCGGTATATTTTGTAAAATGAATGTCAACAGGTTCTTTTCTATTATCCTGAATTTCATCCGACAGTGCAGGATTATTGGCATCTTTTGTACTGTCTTTTATTTCAGAAATATTATCTCTATCTATTATTTCCGAATTATTATTACAGCTGGAACTGCAAGAAAATTGTATAGCGGATACTGAATATAAAATGATCAATAATTTGATTAAATACATTCTCGAGTATTTGATTTTCTTTTTCATTATAATCAATTTTAATGAAATTGTATTTGTGCTACTTTTTACTTATGAAAAACTGTCAAAACCCTATTATCCAGAGGTACAGTAAAATCTGCTTTAATAAAATCAACGCATAACAGAGCTATAAGTAAGAGTAATATTTTTTTATATTTTGATCGTTTCTTTGTTATGTTTAATCCTAATAATGTAATATACTCCAATTAATGCAGGAACAACTGAATTGAAGAAGAATATCAAGAATGTAGCAGTAACCGCAAGTTCGGGACTGATTCCATACTTCGAGAAAACCTCAATTGCAAAGGTTTCACGAAGCCCAAATCCATTAAATGAAAGGGGAATAATATGAGAGATATGAATGAGTGGGACGGATATCATAATTTTGAAAAAACTAATATCAACGAAGTTTCTCAAAAGAATAAAATATTGATAAAATGTGATAAGCACAAAAATGATCTGTGCAAGCATTATCCCGGGAGTTCTCTTTAAATAGTTTAATAAGTATGAATGAATATTTTCATTTTTGGTAAAAAAAGAACAAACATAAATTATAAAAGGAAGAAAGATCACTGCGATAAAAACTGTCACCTTTATGAGCATATTAATATTGCTAAAATAGAAAATAGCTGCAAATGCTGCAAAAAAGAGATTTTTCCACGTGAGGAACATTCGCTCCACCCCTATTGAAGCTAATGTGGCTTTCTTTTTGTTATTAACAAAATATATTTTGCCGACGACACCAATACCGCCAGGACCAACAAATCGTAGAGCCAGTCCTACAAAATATGATTTTAGTACCTCATATTTCTCAGGTGTGTAATCTGAATTTAGTTTGAGATATTTTCCCCAATTATATGCCTGGATGAGGAGTTTAATAATTGTAGTTATTATAATTAATAGAATTATCCATAATTTTATGGTTAGGAAATCAGTAATTAATTGGTCAAATTGAATTTTTTTGAAAATGAAGTAGAGTATTAGGGCAGTTATTATTATTTTGAGAATAATAATTATGATTTTTGATGAGTTTGATAATTTCATTTAATTTGGATTGTCATCCACATTACATTGTCGTCCTTGAGGGGCGATACATCGGGACAATTTATTGGGGTGACTAAGGATCTCCCAAAAGGTTAGATTAACATCTTGTGAGACTCTTCGGGCTCGCCTACGTTTCGCTATGGGGCAGCAGGCAAGCCCAGAGTGACAATAAGGTATTATTTCCACGTCCACTTGCTGAACATTCCAAGCAGAGAATAGTAAATCAAATAATAAGGATAAATTAGAATATATAACAGATCAAAGACATGAAAGGGCTCTCTATGCTTGATCAATCCGCAAATCCAGAAGGTTAAAAATGAAACATAGTATATCGACAAACCAAGCAAATCTTTATTAAAAATTACATGGAATGGTAGATAAAGAAAAAATAAGAGAATAAACAATGATACTACTTTATAAAGCGGAGACGACAAAGAAAATTGTCCGTATCTGCGTTTTTGTTGGTTCACATGATCGTTCACTTGAGGATGAGTATAAACTTTGCAATCAGAATTGTATATGATTTTAAACTGGGTACCTTTAATGAGATTAAGTAATAGCTTATCCTCTCCGCATGTGAAGTTCTTTATCTTCTCGAATCCCTCAACCCGCTCGTAAGCTTTCTTGTTTATATAGAGATTCCTTCCATTGTTGCTGAATGGAACTCCAAGATTTATCGTTGCACAATAGAAATCCGCAGTAATGATCTGTGAAAATCTACGAAAGGAAGAAACTCCTTTTTCAGGAGAATATCCTACAACCATTCCAATATCTTCTAAAACGAATTTATTAAAAGAGTCAATCCAGTTTGAAGGTACTATGCAATCAGCATCAGTAAAAAGAAGATTTTCAAATTGTGCTTTTTCAATTCCCTTCTTAAGCGCATACTTCTTGCCTTTATATTCTTCACTTTTGTTGGCAATATGTACTGCTTCATAATTGGATCTGTTTTCACAGAATTTCTGAATTATTTGAGCAGTGTTATCACTTGATTCATCATCAATAAGAATCACTTCGAATAATTCTTCCGGGTAATCGATATTTTCTAATGAGTGTAGAAGAGTTGGAAGAGCGTGTTCCTCGTTTCTGCAAGGAATAACTATAGAATAAGAATGTTTAGTTGATTTTTTTTTCTTAGGAGTGATGAATAATGAAATTCCAAATAGAATAAGGAAGAAGGAAAAGATTAAAATTATAGGCATTTGGGTTGGGGTTTTGGGTATTTGGTACTGGGTATTAGTTTTGGGTTTTAGGTTTTTGGATCGAAATGATGAATGAACGAAAAGGAGAAGAGGCGACAAAGCGAGGAGGTGAAAGGACTAGAATGCGAGAAGGCGAAAGGGCGGAAAAGCAAAAAGGTAGTTATTGTAATATCCATTTTGAGGGATTTCTTATCATATTGACAATCATAGCTATAATGTGATCATATTTGTCAAAAAGCATATCATATATATCATTATCAATATATTTGCATCTTAAAGAAAAGTCTAACCAAACCTGTGTTTCCGCTGCTTCTCCTTCAGAGTCAGATAATTTTGAAATAAACGCTTTTTTATATCTTCTTTTACGAAATGCTTCAGCAATATTGGATGAAACTGAGCGAGAACTACGCCTAATTTGATCTGTTAAGGAATATCGCTCCTCTTTGGGAAAGCTTTTTGTAATTTAAAAATTTCCATTGCAGATTCAAAAGAAAGTTTATATACTTCCAAATTATTATGTGTCTGAATTTTCATATTAACACCTTTTGTGTTTTATTTGAATTCTTTCACCAAATCGCCACATCGCCAAATCACTCCATCTCCCAATCGCCTTGTCTTCTTTTCGCCCCGTCTCCCTGTCGCCCCGTCTCATCGTCCCAATTTCCCAATATGCCCTTTCCCTACACCTTTGACTTTACATCCTACTTGTAAGTACTTCTTGATTTTATCATCTGCAAGGAAATTGGAACAGTCTATGATAAGAGGTTTTTTCCCAGTCATCGCAACAACTTCATCTGGTTCTAATTCCTTATATTGCGAATGTCCAACTCCAAAAACAACTACATCAGCATCTATTAGCGCATCTGATATTGATTTCTCAATTGGAACATTTTCCATCTCTGACCAGTATTCCACATAGGGATCGTGTGTTTTCACGATTGCCCAATATTCATTTAAGAATTTTATCAGAGTCTCAGACGGTGAATGTCTCGTATCACCCAAATTTTCTAAATAAGAAACACCCAAAACAGCAATTTTAACATCCTTTAGTTCAGGATATTCTTCTTTGATAAGATCAATTGTATGTAATGGCATGGTATCATTTATATCAACAGAATTAATCGCAATTTTCAGCTTGTCATCAATATGAAAAATTGCACCCATAGCCCAATTTGCCAGCACGGGATCCTTTGTTAAACAATATCCACCCACACCCAGACTCGGTCGTAATAAATTATCATGCGTTCCCTTACGTTTGCGTATCGCTGCTCGCACTTTGTGAATATCAACACCTATCTTCTCCGCGCATTTTGCCCATTCAAGTGTGAGTGCAATATTCGTAGCACGATAGGAATTTTCCATAACTTTGGAGAGTTCCGATGCATTTGTGTTATCCAATTCTGTAAGAGGATATTTCTCAGTATCAAGAATATTGTTTAAAAACTCACGAGCAACATCCTTACTTTTTTCGTTCACACCCGAAAAAACACGCCAGAAATCTCGTATAGAACTCACATATTTTGCGCCGGGCATAACCCGTTCATAAGAATGGGCGATCAAAGGAGGATTTTTTGCAATATCAATTCCTCGTTTGGTAAATTCCTCTTCAATAAGGGGCTTTACGACATTTTCACATGTTCCGGGCGGGACAGTTGTTTCTACCAAAATAAGACATTCGGGAGATATATGCTTGCCAAGATTTTTCATGCCATCGCGAAAAGCAGAAAGATCACAATAGCCCTGTGATGCATCACCAAATGCTGGTTTTGTAGCATCCAACTGAATATCAACTACCACAATATCTGCAACTTCATAGGCATAATTTAGCCATGTTGCTCTCAATGTTTTCTTTTCAACTATGGTTCTATGAAATATTTCCGGTACTTCTGCATCGGAAGAACTGACCGGTGGGATTCCTTGATTGATAACAGTCACTTTCCAAAAGGAACGAAGAGAAGCTCTTTGCTGCCCATGCACAAAATAGAGTGGCTTTCCTTTTTCATCAACTGAATCTGCAACTACTGCTGCCATCACGCAGCCGACAAAACCCATTCCTTGAACGGCTACGATTTTGCGTCCTAATTTTCTTTGTTCATCTGTTATTCTCTTTAATTCTTGTAATTCATCTGCCGATTCAGTATCCGTTGGAAGTTGGTATTCTTTACCGCTTGGTGATAGGGATATGTTTTTCATCTAAACTCCTTTATAAAAACTGTAAGGAAAAAGTAATCTATCATTATACATTATCCAGACTTTGAGTCTAATGTGCTGTTCAGATTCGTGAAAGGTGTGCTTAACATTCCGAACGGTTTGTAAAACCAATGGAAATATTAGCTTGCTCACCTTCCCTTATTCCTTTCTATCTTTGTTTGCATTACTATCTCTATGATACTTTTCAATTTGTAGTCAATATACAATGACAACTCTCCTCTTTGTCATCCTCGAGAAATCCCCAATTATTGGGATAACGCCTGTCACGGCGAAGCGCAGCGAAGGTGGAAGAATGACAATTCTCTTTTTAGAATCCTCGCTATTTACTGCCTACTTCTTCTCATGCTCCAATACATGTATTCTATCAGCTCTGATAAGAATTTTCGATATAGTTTTACCCTCATTATTTTCCCATTGATTGAGTTTGAGATTTCCTTCAACAAGAATCGGGCTGCCCTTTTCGGCATTATCTTCGATCTTCTTTGCCTGGTTGCCCCACGCTTCCACATCTACAAAAGTTGTCTCTTCCTGCCAGTTTCCTTCTTTGTCCAGGTAGGGGCGATTATTCGCAATGGTTATCGTGGTAACTTTGATCTTCTTGTCTCCGACTTCTTTGATTTCCGGATCCCGTACGATGTTCCCACCGATGATTATCGTATTTACATTGGGCGTTCTTTTGCTCATTTTGATCCTCCTAATTGTTTATGTTGCTATATGAGCATTTCTAATAGAAATTTTTTTAACATATTTCTGTCAAGAAAAATTTTTGTTTGATGTGAAGTATGAGAAAAAAAGAAAGATAATTCGATTTGTCTTTTCATTAGTTATAGATATTATAACTTTCTAAGTTTAAAGAAAGCAACACTTTAAATAATTTCATATTCTGCTCGTCATTATTAACTCTGTAAACGTATTCTGTTGCAATAAGCTCCCGAAATCTCAACAGCTCTCTAATCAGACTTTTATTCTTGGATGAATCAACCGTGAGATCAATAAGCTCAAAGGCACGTTCATGGCAATATGAAACCTTCTCGAAATCCTTTTTAGTTATCCAGTTCTTTGCTCGATTAATTTCATTGGCGATCATAAGAATCTGTTTATCAAGACTGAAGGATTTCCATTTTTCTGAAGTAAGATGAGTATGAAGCATTATCTTTGCAGTAATTTCGCACAGATTTCTCGAATTTTACGTTGAGTTTGAGGATCTTCAACTTCCATACTTCAATATCTTTATGGCCTTTAACCTATCACTTGCTGCTAATCACTGATTACTTAGTTACCTTTTGAAGGAATGGCAGTAGAAGATCATCTTCAACATCCATACCCAGCTTTATATCGGGTTTTGTTTTCCCATGAAAATCTGATCCTGCTGTAATGAGCAATCCATATTTGTTAGCTAAATATTTATAAAATCTGATCTGTTCATGAGTATGTTTGGAATAGAAAACCTCAATCCCCATCAAACCATAATTTGTAAGCTCGGCAACTAATTCCTCTAACTTTTCATCATTGAGTTTTGTCTGATATGGATGCGCAATCACAGGAATTCCTTCAGCATCCAGGATCAATTCGATTGCATTCTTTGGTTGAAGTCTTTTTTTATTTAGATAAAGCGGTTTGCCTTTATCAAGATACTTATCAAATGCTTCCTGATAACTTTTTGCATATCCCTTCTTTGCAAACAAATTCGCGAAGTGAGGTCTGCCAATCAGTTCACCGCCAGCTTCCTTTTCCAGCTCTTCAAGAGAAATATCGAAACCTAGTTTTTTCATATTCTCTATCATTTTTTTATTTCGATTGAGTCGAAAATCCTGTAGCTCTCGAAGCGTGCGATTGAGTTCAGTATGTTCCGGATCAAAGCCATAGCCAAGAACATGAAGGGTTTTGGGAAACTCGGCGCTTATTTCAACACCATTTATAAATGTAAGTCCATCAGGAACTTTCGAAATTTGCGATAAACCCTCAATGGTATCATGATCAGTGAGAGATAAATATTTTAGATTTTTTTGTGCAGCTTCGAGGATAAGTTCTTCGGGAGACAATGTTCCATCAGAAGCCGTACTATGTGTATGTAAATCAAGCAACATTAAGTTTTCCTAGTCACACTCCGTGCCCCTCACTTACATTCCCCTGTTTTCGTAAGTGACTTTAATCAGGACAGTTATGGATATTTTTTTGTGCCTTTAATTTTTTATGAGCTTATCAAGTTCCTTCTTTAAAACATCAACTTTATCTATTTTTTCCCATGTGAATTCTGGTTCATTTCTTCCAAAGTGACCATAAGCAGCAGTTTTCTTGTAGATGGGTCGCTGAAGTTTGAGATGTGTAATGATCCCCTGGGGAGTCAAAGGAAAATGCTTTCTGATAAGTGAAATGATCTGCCCGTCATCAAGCTTGCCTGTTCCGAATGTATCAACACACAAACTTAACGGTTCAGCTATGCCAATAGCGTATGATATCTCTATCTCGAATCTATCGGCAATACCTGCTGCAACAATATTTTTTGCAATATAGCGTGCCATATAAGCAGCGCTGCGATCTACCTTTGATGGATCTTTTCCTGAAAAAGCGCCGCCTCCGTGACGACCCATTCCACCATAAGTGTCCACTATGATCTTTCTACCGGTCAAACCCGCATCAGCTTGAGGTCCGCCAATCACGAACTCTCCCGTGGGATTAATATGAAAAACCGTTTCGCTATCAAGATAATCTCCACACACGGGTTTTATCACATATTCAATAATATCTTTTCTAATTTTATCTCTTTTAATACCGTCAGAATGCTGGCTCGATACAACAACAGTATGCACACGTTTAGGAACATTTTCATCATATTCAATTGTTACTTGTGACTTTCCGTCAGGTCCTAAATATGGAATAATTCCGTTTTTGCGCACCTCGGAAAGTTTTTGCGTCAATTTATGTGCAAGCATAATTGGTAAAGGCATTAACTCCTCTGTTTCAGTGCAAGCATAGCCAAACATCATTCCTTGATCGCCGGCTCCCTGCATATGATGAGTTGCTTTATCAACATCCACACCAATGGCAATGTCATGAGATTGAGGAACAATACTACAGAAAACGCCACAATTTTCATAATCTATACCAATTTTACTATGGTTGTAACCAATATTTTTTAGAGTGTCTCTCACAACTTTATCAATATCTACAAAACCCTTTGTGGTAATTTCTCCAAATACCCAAACCGCACCATTTTTGACCGCGGTTTCAGCAGCAACTCTCGAATTTTTATCCTGTCTAAGACATTCATCAAGAACTGCATCACTTATTAGATCACATATTTTGTCAGGATGTCCCTCTGTCACAGACTCCGAACTAAAAAGATATTTTTTCTTTTCCATGTAAAGTATCCTTTCCTAATATCTATAATGCTCCGGCTTATAAGGACCTTCAACAGGAACACCAATATATTTTGACTGTTTTTCCGTTAAGCGGGTTAATTTTGCATTAACTTTTGCAATATGCAAAAAAGCAACTTCTTCATCGAGTTTTTTAGGTAATCTATACACTTTTTTTTCATAATTATTCTTCCATAATTCCATCTGGGCAAGCACCTGGTTGGTGAAGGAATTACTCATGACAAATGAAGGATGACCTGTCGCATTTCCAAGATTGACCAATCTTCCTTCAGAGAGAAGAATAATTGAGTGTCCGTCCGGAAATTGTATTTCATCAACCTGCGGTTTGATGTTGATCTTTTTTACTCCTGGGGTAGCATACAATTCATCGACCTGAATTTCATTATCAAAATGTCCAATATTACAGACTATTGCTTTGTCTTTCATCTTCTGCATGTGATCTACTCGAATCACATCCCTGTTACCTGTTGCAGTGACAAAGATATCTCCTTCTTGGATAACATCTTCAAGAACAGTAACTTTGAAACCTTCCATAGCTGCCTGCAGGGCACAGATTGGATCGATTTCAGTGATGATCACACGAGCACCAAAACCCCTCATGGATTGTGCACATCCCTTGCCCACATCGCCGTAACCGCAAATAACAACAACTTTCCCTGCAACCATTACATCGGTTCCTCTCTTAATCCCATCTGCAAGCGATTCCCTGCATCCATAGAGATTATCAAATTTTGATTTGGTAACTGAATCATTTACATTAATTGCAGGAAATAGTAATGTGTTATCTTTCATCTTTTGATAAAGCCGATGAACTCCCGTAGTCGTTTCTTCACTTACGCCTTTGATATGTGCTGCGATCTTATGCCATCGGTCAGGTAATTCAACGATATCTTCCAATATTGTCTTATGAAGAATACCAAGTTCTCTACTTGAAGTATCGGGCTGAGGAATTGCTCCGGTTTTTTTGTATTCATCTTCTAATCGAACGCCTTCGTGAACAAATAATGTTGCATCTCCCCCATCATCCACGATGAGATCGGGACCTTCTTGATCATCGAATAAAAGAGCTTGTTTTGTACACCACCAATATTCTTCAAGGGTTTCACCTTTCCATGCAAAAACGGGAATTCCATCTTTTGCTATTGCTGCTGCAGCATGATCCTGTGTTGAGAAGATGTTGCAAGAAGCCCATCTTACATTCGCACCCAATTCAACAAGTGTTTCTATTAATACGGCAGTCTGGATCGTCATATGAAGACTGCCTGTAATTCGAGCTCCCTTTAAAGGTTTGTCTTTAGAATATTTCTTTCTGAGTGCCATTAAACCAGGCATTTCAACTTCTGCAAGCTCAATTTCCTTCTTACCAAAACAAGAAAGTTTTATGTCTTGAATTTTATATTCCATATTTCTCCCTTTTTCTTAATGTTTTAATTTATAATCTATATTTTTCATTTCGACAAGATATTGTATGCTACTATTTTTTGTAAATATTTGTATTATATATTAAGAGTAATATAATTCTCAATAAACCAGTGTAATTTCTGTTTGTCCTATGTATTAATCCCATTATTTATAATTGCCGAATGAGATGCTTTCTTGTTTTAATAAGAAATAAGCACACATCTCCCTCTTTTTGATTTTTTTAGTTGATTTCTATCTTAAGGATTAATTACCGATCTCAATATATTTTTTATCATTTCTTTCTGACGTTGGCTTGCGAATCCGATGACCTCGTCGGTAACATTCAGTTTCATCATTTTTTTCGCCTATATTATCTTCAGGGTCTTCAGGAATTTCAAAGACGGTTTCTGAGAATTCATCAAAGAATGACATCACACTATCCCAATATAATTCGTCGGATTTTGCGGTCGGTCCAACATAAGAGTCAAACGAGAATAGTGCGGAAGAAAGAAATAAACTAAGAACGAACATTAATACTATCGTTACATACGCTTTCTTTTTCATGATTTTTTTCTTTTATAAATTATTTTTCTGAAATTCGACTCATACAAAATTCTTTGTCAATAAAAAACAGAATCTACACAAAAAAATTAAATATTTTTGATAACCTGTATCACATAATCCATCTGCTCATCAGTTAATTCAGGATATATTGGAATTGATACAACTTCTTGTGAAGCTTTTTCTGATTCTGGAAGATCTCCCTCTTTATACCCTAAATAAGCAAAACATTCTTGCAGATGGAGGGGAACAGGGTAATAAATTGCATTGCCGATATTCGCTTCATTGAGCTTGTTTTGCAGTTCATCTCTCATAGGAGTCCGTATCGTATATTGGTTATAGATCATTGTATTATGTGATTCAACAAAAGGTGTAACAACCACATCTTTCAAATGTTCATTATAATATTCTGCATTATTCTGGCGCCCTTTGTGCCATTCTTCCAGATAAGGAAATTTCTCAAGAAGTACTGCCGCCTGCATAGTATCAAGTCGGAAATTACCTCCGATTATTTTATGATAATATTTTGGCTTGCTTCCGTGTTGACGCAATATTCTGATCTTTTCAGCTATTTCATCATTATTTGTCGTAACAAGCCCACCGTCTCCGCAGCAGCCAAGGTTTTTACTCGGAAAAAAGGAGAAGCATCCTACATCTCCAAGAGAACCAGCACGTCTTCCTTTATATTCAGAACCAATCGCCTGAGCAGCGTCTTCGATAACAGAAAGACCATGTCTCTTTGCAATTTCATTGATCTTATCCATTTCTGCGCATTGACCGAATATATGAACTGGCATTATAGCTTTTGTCTTATCAGTAATTTTTTCTTCGAGCAGATCTGGATCAATATTATAGGTTATGGGATCGATATCTACAAAAATGGGTTTTGCGCCGACGCGGAATATCGAGCCGGCTGTTGCAAAAAAAGTAAAAGGAGTTGTTATTACTTCATCACCTTCGCCAATATCAAATGCCATAAGAGATATAAGAAGAGCATCGGTTCCCGATGTAACACCAATTGCATGTTTGCAATGGCAATAATCAGCTAATTTCTCTTCTAATTCTCTTATTTGGGGACCGTTAATAAATCTTTTGGAATCGAATACATCCTTGATTGCCTGTAATACCTTATCTTTCATTGGCTCATATTGAGCATTTAAGTCGAGCATTGGAATTTTCATTGTTTTTTCCTTTTATTCATCGAGCAAAGCGATATTTTTTGCATTGACCTCAATTGCTACTGCTTGTTTTATCAAGTCAATATTTAGTACTAATTTATATGACCCTTTTCTATAAGAGATCTTTCCTTCATAGTTTTTAAAGGGTCCTCGAATGATCTTCACTCTTCTTCCCCGCGTAAGAAATTTGTAAGGGATCAATTTCACTCCCTCATTTTGTGCATAATGTATCTGCTTGAGTTCTTTTAGGAGTTGTTCCTGATCGGGAGCTGCTATAAATGCGCAAAGCAATCCTGTACGATATAGTTGGATTTTTTGATCATAAGAGCAATTGCAAAAAATATAGCTCGAAAACAGAGGTTTTCTAAAAGTGATCGCTCTGTTATGGTAATACCTCACACTCTCTATTAATGGCAGATAATATGAAATATCATAATCAATACAACTCTTTGCCACTTTCTTTTCATGACGAGGTTTTGTGTACACAGCATACCATTTACCATCATCTGTGAGTTTTAATTCACCAAATAACTCACTAATTTCATTATTATCGCTTGGCATATTTATTATTAAAATCCAAATTATTTATGAATGAGAAGTGTCGAATTATAAATTCATGTCAATTATTTCCTTAAAGAATTTCCATTAAAAAAATGGCATGACCAGAAACTCGGATCATGCCATTCTCACGTGACAATACTTGATTCTCTATCTTCTAAAGTTTCTTTGATTATCTCTTTTCGGACGTGCTTCATCGACCTTCATGGTACGACCTTTAAGGTCTTTTCCATTCAAGTCACCCATTGCGTTTTCAGCTTCAGATGATTCAGACATTTCAACAAATCCAAAACCTTTTCCGTCAATGATAGTAACCTCAACCACTTCGCCAAATTCAGAAAATAATTCTGAAAGTTCGTCTTTTGTGACCGAATAATCAAGATTACCCACATAGAGTTTTTTACCTTCCATTTCTTTCTATTCTCCTATTTTTTCTTGTTCTCATACTAATCATGAAGAATAGACGTAAAAAAAATCTACTTTCACTCTTAAATATTTTGAACTTATATAACTTAACAAGTAAGTTACTTTTTAATTGAGGCATAAGAAAAATATAAAATTAAAATCGTCAAGAACTGTAATAAAAAAATTTTTAATTTCAAATAGATAAATGGCGGAGAGAGTGGGATTCGAACCCACGGTCCGCCAAACGACGGACAGCGATTTTCGAGACCGCCCCGATCGACCACTCCGGCATCTCTCCAAAAAAATGGCGGAGAGGGCGGGATTCGAACCCGCGGTAAGCTTTTGACCTACACACGCTTTCCAAGCGTGCTCCTTAAGCCAGCTCGGACACCTCTCCATCTTTATTAGTCCGCTTCTCTTGAAAAAATTTTCTTAAAATTGCACCACATTCATTTGCCATGACACCGCTTTTCAATTCAGGATTATGATTCAAGCGAGTGTCATAAAGAACATTATACAATGATCCGCATGCACCATTCTTTTCATCAAAGGCACCAAAAACTACTCTATTTATACGTGAAAGAATTATTGCTCCAGCACACATTGTACAGGGTTCTAAAGTGACATATAAGGTACAATCATAAAGCCACTTGCCACATTTTTTTCGGGCTTGTTCAACTACAAGCATTTCTGCATGGGCAAGAACATCCTTACTGGATTCCGTCGAATTATGAGCACGCGCTATGATTTTTTCATCCTTTATTATTACTGCACCAACAGGAACTTCATCCTCTTGAAAAGCCCTTTCGGCTTCCTCAAGTGCCAATCTCATCCAGTATTCATCACTATGTGCTTTCATCGAATGTGTTTGTTTATTTGAAGTCGGAATTCATTGTCAATTTTTCCACAAAATGTATGCAATTGCAAAATCTATAAAGATATTGACCAGTTTCAAACCTTCTCCACAAACTAACAAAAATTAAATTTCAATAAGGATGTTCAATGTCATCTGCCTTTAACTGGATACTTACAACAACTGAATTTTGCATGACAACACTCCGTACCCTTGTAAGCCATCACATCCTCTTTGCAATCGGTGTAGTGCTTATTGTCGGTTACCTTCTCGGAAAAGTTGCTAGCAAGCTCAAGCTGCCGGTTGTCACAGGTTACATTATTGCGGGTATTCTACTTGGCGAATCGATTGGTAATGTTATTGAACTGAAAATGGTGCACGCTCTTCGACCTATCACAGAAGTAGCTCTTGGACTTATCGCTCTTGCTATTGGTGGTGAATTCTCCCGTTCGAAACTAAAATCCATCGGCAAAGAAGTAATGATTCTTACCTTGTTCCAGATCGGGCTGACCTTTGTGCTTGTCTCAGGAGCATTGATGCTTATCGGTTTTAAATATGAATTCTCTCTACTTTTGGGAGCCATAGCCACTGCCACTGCCCCTGCTGCCACCGTGGCTATCGTTCAGTCATTGCGTGCTCGAGGAAAATTTATTGATTATCTCTATGGCTTAGTCGCCCTTGATGACGCAGGTTCGGTTGTTCTTTTTGGGCTGGTATTTGCATTTATAGGAGTTACATTACCGAACATTAGCGGCATTAAGAATAATCCTATGATAATGATATTTACAGCGCTTGGCGAAATTTTCCTCTCGATAATAATCGGTATTGTAGCAGGATTCATACTACATAAAGCAACGCATAAGAAACAAAATAAAAGCGAGATCATGATCATTGCGCTTGGCGTGATCTTTATTGTGATCAGTATTGCGCACCCGCTTCATATCTCACCGCTTATCACGAATATTGTGATCGGTGCAACACTAGTAAATCTTTCTCATAAAAACCAAAGAATTTCACGAATATTAGAAGGACTTACACCTCCTATATATGCGGCGTTTTTTGCAATTGCCGGCACCGAACTACAGCTCGGTATTTTTGCTCAACCCGGCATTCTTATCCTCGGAGTAATCTTCGTTATATCGCGTATGATCGGAAAATATTTCGGAGTATATCTTGGAGCGCTCACTATGCATTCTGATAAACTAACAAAAAAATATCTTGGTATCTGCATGTTCCCTCAGGCAGGTGTCGCTATCGGACTTGTGCTGATGATCCAGGCATCTCCGATTATTGCGAATGCAACTTCCGAGATGCAGCACCTGGCGATCAATATGGTTAATATTATAATTTTCTCAGTATTTATAAACGAACTTGTCGGACCTGTGCTTTCCAGATGGGCGATAATAAAAGGCACAGGCATCAAACCTTAATTTGAGGTAATTAAAATGAATCTTTATGAAAAATTATGCAAGGATTGCTGTACTGCTTCTCTCAAAGCAAAGAAAAAAGATGAAGCACTTCATGAACTTGTTGCTCTCCTTAAAAAATGTCCACGTGTTGAAAAGATCGAATCATACAAAATATATTCCGCTCTGAAAGAACGCGAGAAACTCGGCAGCACCGGTTTGGGTGGTGGAATTGCCATTCCTCATGCGAAGATAGAAGGACTTGATGATTTCGTTCTCGCTCTTTCGATCTCCAAAAAAGGAGTCCAGTTCGATGCTGTCGATAATAGAAAAGTGCATATCTTTTTTGTGCTTCTTGGACCATCAAATTCACCAAATGAGCATCTGAAAATGCTTTCTGCGATTTCGAGAACACTTCGAGATGAAGACATCAAGAATGAACTTCTCGCAGCCCGATCTAGTGAATCGATCTATGAAACAATTGCTATGAGCTGCGGTGAAGAAGCAAAAAAAGAGCTTCCTCAAGAGAAGAAAAAACTCCTTATGATCGTTCTGTATGAACAGAAATATTTGGAAGATCTTATGGAGCTTTTCCTTGAACTCGGTGTTAAGGGTTCCACAGTTATTGACTCTCAGGGCATGGGTGGAATTCTCACAAAAGTACCTCTTTTTGCAGACTTCATAAACTTCCTTGGAGAGAATAAAAACTATAGTAAAACGATCTTTGCAATCATTAGCGAATCTGAGCTGCACACAATTATTCGCGGAGTGGAGAATCTGCTTGGAGATCTTGACAAACACGGCGGCGCATCGATCATTTCATTAGATATACATTTTGTAAAAGGCACAATGGAATATATGTAAGGAGCATCATGAAAAAAACCGTCTTTTGTACCATAATCCTATTGGCAGCAGCAATTTTTTTACAAGCAGACCCACCTGCTACTTTCGATCTGCGTGATGTGGGCGGACAAAACTATGTTACAACCATAAAGAACCAGCAGGGCGGCACATGCTGGACTCACGGCGCAATGGCATCGATAGAGGGAAACCTTATGATGACAGGCGTGTGGACGGCAAACGGCGAGATAGGAGAGCCGAATCTTGCGGAATACCATCTCGACTGGTGGAATGGTTTCAATCAACATAACAACGATGACATCACTCCCCCATCCGGAAGCGGACTGGAAGTACACCAAGGTGGAGATTACCGTGTGACTGCTGCATACCTTTCCCGCGGAGAAGGAGCAGTCCGCGATATAGACGGACAATCTTACTCCTCACCACCTGCACGATATGAGCCGAGCTATCATTATTATTATGTTAATGATATCGAGTGGTACGTTGCAGGAAGCGACCTGAGCAATATAAATACCATAAAAAATAAAGTT
>Ga0209834_10000221_pt1 | contig 35098 bp, 29 predicted proteins | sample Mar14236cmmetaG_FD_184134 | JGI IMG/M metagenome (GOLD analysis project Ga0209834, IMG submission 184134) | Marine hydrothermal vent microbial communities from Guaymas Basin, Gulf of California to study Microbial Dark Matter (Phase II) - Marker... ... | reverse complement strand
CATTTAAACAGGTAAGAGGACAGGACTCAGCTACGATTTTGAAAACTGAAAATAGTTTAGGGTCAAATCCCCGTATTTTGATTAGATCCACTAATTGGATTGGAGACGCCATCATGACTACACCCGCAGTGATGGCAGTTAGAAAAAACTATCCAAATGCCCACATTTCGATTCTAGCAAGGCCTTGGGTAAAATCCGTCTTCTCTGGAAATCCTGCAGTAGATGAAGTTATATCTCACAGCAGTATAGGGCATAATAGCTCAATCCTGGAAAAGATAGCATTTGCCAAGTCTCTTAATCATAAAAAATTTGATATTGCCATCCTGTTTCCAAACTCCTTCGAGTCAGCCATGATCACTTGGCTTGCCCGCATACCCAGGCGCCTGGGTTATGTCACCGAAGCAAGGCGCCTGTTTCTTACACTCCCTATAAGGGTACCTGAAGATCGCAGGACTAATCATGAAATATTCTACTATCTAAATCTTATTAATCATATAAATTGCTTGCGTTCTAATACCAATTCAACAAATGAAGGTGAAAACAAAGAAAGGCCCGAGCTATTTCTTAAGGTCCCAGCCCAAGCAGAATCAAGGGTTAAGCAGATACTTACTCAAGTTGATTTAGATCAAGGGGCATTTCTCATAGGGTTTAATCCAGGCGCTGCTTATGGTCCGGCAAAATGCTGGCCGGTGAAAAGATTTGCTTATTTAGGAAAGGCTTTGGTGAAGCGTTTCAAGGATTGTCATATATTGGTCTTTGGGACCAGCAAAGAAAAGGCTGTTGCAGAAGATATTTGTGCTACTATAGGTAAAATGGGTCATAATTTGGCGGGAAAGACAAGCCTTGCCGAGGCCATGGGACTGATATCAAAACTGGATTTACTTGTAACAAATGATTCCGGCCTTATGCATATTGGAGCGGCACTGGGAATTCCTTTGGTTGCAATTTTCGGTTCTACAAATCCGGTTACCACAGGTCCCTGGTCGAATAATAATATTATAATTCGCCACGAACTTCCATGCAGTCCATGTCTTAAACGCCATTGCCCCAAAAATTTTAGCTGTCTACTTGGAATTGAAGTCGAGGAAGTTTTGCATGCCTGTCTGCAACAGTTAAACATGAAAAAGTAGCCGTTGAACGCTTATACAAATGAATACCAGAAGAGCAGTATTTCTCGACAGGGACGGGACAATCAATGAAGAAGTCGGATATCTTTGCAGATTAGAGGATCTGGCCTTGATAGAAGGGGCCGGTTCAGCTATTCGTCTCCTTAATGATTCAGGCTATAAAGTCATTGTAATAACCAATCAATCCGGAGTAGCCAGGGGCTTCTTCGACGAATTTTTTGTCAGGAAGGTACATGAAGAAATGGCAAGCCGTCTTTCTAAAAGTAATGCCTATGTTGACAGGTGGTATTACTGTCCTCATCATGCGACTGAAGGGAAAGGAAAATACAAGATTGAGTGTGATTGTCGTAAACCATCTAGAGGAATGGTAGATCTTGCCATAAAAGAATTAGACATAATTCCAGAGGAATCTTTTGTTGTGGGAGACGGCATTCGAGATTTAAAAATCGCCCGGCTTGTAGGGGCGAAACCCATACTCGTCTTGACTGGTTATGGGGAAAAGACCCTCTCGCGGCTTTCACCACAACAGAAAAGTGAATTGCCGCACATTGCCCCTGACCTGTTTGATGCCTGTACATGGATATGCAAATATTGCTGGTAAAGCTCAGCGCTATAGGCGATGTAGTACACACACTTCCCTCGCTCGCCGCCTTGCGCAAGAGATACCCCGATGCACATTTAAGCTGGCTGGTAGATGAGGCGGCATCTGACCTGCTTTGTTCTCATCCCATGCTGAATGAAGTAATAATTTATCCCAGACGCAGGTTTGAAAATCTAAGCCGCGATTTAAAGCAGTGGCCGAGGTTGATTAAAGAGGTTAGAAGTTTTATTAAGCATCTTCGCAACAAAAGCTACGATGTAGTGATAGATTTCCAGGGCTTGTTAAAAAGTGGAGTATTAACAGGCATTTCTCGGGGGAAGTGCAAGCTTGGTTTTGCAGGAGGGAGAGAGGGAAGCTCTATATTTCTCACCCATAAGCTTCCACGCTACGATCCTGACGAACATGCAGTACTCCGCTATCTCAGGCTGGCTTATCATCTTGATTCAGATATTGGTGAACCTGAGTTTCCTTTAGCTATCGGAAAGGCTGATCTAGATAATATGACCCAACTTTTAGAGGATAGAGGCATAGGCAATTGTCGCATACTGTGTCTTAATCCCGGAGCTACTTGGGAAACAAAGAGATGGACATCAAAGGGTTTCGCAGAAGTAGCCGACCGTTGTTTCGAGCGTTGGGATATGATCCCCATCATAGTTGGAGGGCCGGGAGATAAAGGCCTTGCCTCTGATATTACGATGTTCACAAAGCATTCTGTTATAGATCTTACCGGACTAACCAGCCTCAGGACCCTTGCCGCCTTATACCGGAGAGCAGAGGTCGTGGTAAGCACTGATACAGGCCCTATGCATCTGGCAGCGGCAGCCGGGGCCCCAGTGGTTGCTTTGTTCGGGCCTACTGCTCCATGGAGAACAGGCCCTTTTGGCAAAAAACAACAGGTCATTAGATTGGAACTTCAATGCAGTCCCTGTTTTAAACGTCACTGCCCTGAACCGAAATGCATGGTGGATATTTCTCCGGAACAGGTTATAAAAGCAGTTGAAAAAATCGGAAAAATCGGAAGACCGGGTGATTGAGTGATTTGATAATTGGAGGCACGTTATGAGCAAAACAGTTAGTCCCGAACTATTAAATATTCTTGCATGTCCCAAGTGTAAAGGTGAAGTAAAGCTTACTGAAGATGAACATGGTTTGATTTGTGAGAAATGTGGCCTGCTATATGAAATAAAGGAAGGAATCCCAGTGATGTTGATAGATGAAGCCAAACCTTATCCGGTAAAAAGAAATAAATGAATCTTCCTCTGAAACCATGTAAACAGGATTTCACTCAAAATGTTCTATATGCAAGACACGAGGTTTTCGAGGAGCTAAAACATATTTGGCTTATATAGAAATGACGATAGAATCAAAACAACACAGCGGATAGAACATCTTGAGCAAAATAAGAAATGAAATGGAAAATCACATAAAAATACTTAAGGAAGCTATTCGCAAATTTGACTCCTCTCGTCTACTAGTGGCCGGAGATATCATGCTTGACCAGTTTGTTTGGGGTGATGTGTCGAGAATATCCCCTGAGGCACCGGTCCCTGTTGTGGAAGTTCAGGAGGAGACCATGTTACTCGGCGGTGCTGCAAATGTAGCAAATAATCTAAGGGCACTGGGCAGCCCTGTAAGCCTGGGAGGCGTGGTGGGGAAAGATGCCATGGGACAAAACCTCAGGGAACTCGCCGGTTCTATGGGTATAGATGTGACCTCTGTTGTTGACGGCATACGCCCTACCACGATTAAGACCAGGATAATCGCCAGGGGCCAGCAGGTAGTGAGAGTTGACAGGGAAAATAATAACTCCTTAAACCATTCATCAATAAAGGCCCTGACCAAGTCCTTTGAGATATTGGCTCCCGGGATTGACGGAATTATTGTATCTGACTATGCCAAAGGCGTAGTTTCTGATATCTTCATGGCTGAATTAAAAAAAATCTCCGACAAGAGAGGCATTCCTCTTTTAGTAGACCCCAAGCCTGCTCATAGCCATCTCTACTATGGAGTGACGCTGTTGACCCCTAATCGGCAGGAGGCAGAGGTAATGGCGGGTCTTGAAATCAATGATGCTAAAAGTCTAGGTCAGGCTGCACAAAAGATCCAGGAAAAAATGGGGGTAAAGGCGGTACTCATTACGCTGGGATCGCAAGGTATGGCTCTCTGGCAAAAAGAAAACGGATTATTTACAGTGCCGACTATGGCACGCGAAGTGTTTGACGTCACCGGTGCCGGAGATACGGTAATAGCAACCATGGCCCTGGGAATAGTCAATGGGCTTAGTTTCATTGAAGCGGCCTATTTAGCAAATATTGCCGCAGGTATAGTTGTTGGAAAGATCGGAACCGCCACTGTGGCTCCTGAAGAAATCATGGAAATATTGGAGAAACAACGGGACGAGAACGATTCAACAAAACTCGGATAATGAGCATATTAAAGACTCCGCCGCCGGCCAAACTGGTTTGTAGTATATTCTCTCAGCAAGAAGGGTTAATATACAGAGTGGCTGATGCCCTGTGCAGAACATACGGCAATAACGATTTTAAGAGTCCTGTCATTCCATTCGACGTTACTTCCTACTATGAACCGGAGTTTGGGAGCAGTCTCAAAAGGATATTTATCAGTTTTGTGGAATTAGTGTCTCAAGATGCTTTAGTTGATATTAAATACATCACGAATAAGCTGGAACAGGAATTCAGGTCGGAAGGGAAACGCCAAGCAAATATTGACCCCGGCATCTTAACTGCTGAACGTCTTGTGCTTGCCACCGGCAAAAATTTTTCCCACAGAATTTATCTTGGCCGTGGCGTATTTGCAAATCTGACATTAATATACCGGAAAGATTCTTTTATGACTTTACCATGGACATATCCAGACTATGCATCGAAAGAGGTGATAGCCTTCTGGAACAAGGTAAGAAAATCTTATCTGAAAGGGCTCGATGAGGCAATTACCCTAAATAGTAAAACAACTTAGGGCGTTTCAACCGATCCGACATAAAGAATGATTGCCCTACAAAGGGTTCTGAAACCAGATCCAGTTTAAAATGCTCCAAATGCAAAATGCAAGATTTTTGAAGAACGGGAGTTATTTATCGTACCTCGCAAAAATAAGGAAATTAAAATAATGCAAAGGTATATGTGGTATTTTCAACAATCAGAAATGGTGATCACATGTTACGCAGTATGACTACATATGCACGCGTTGAATATGCCGAAGATGCATGGTCTTCCGTATTAGAACTGAAATCTGTAAATGGAAGGTTTTGTGATATTCATACCAGATTACCCAGGTGGATGAATCCCATTGAAGACCGTATTAAAAAACTGGTGTATGAGAAGATGATACGCGGTCGCATTGACCTGAGTATCCAGCATGAAGGTGACGACGCAAAACGGCCTGTTTTCAAACCTGACATGGATCTTGGACGTTCTTATCTAAAAACAGTCAAGTCGTTGGCTGAAGGTCTCGATTTAGAGAACACCATGGATCTTCCGACGCTTCTGTGTTCTTTAAAAGACGTTATCACTGTTCAAGAACAGGGACCGGACACGGAAAAGGCATGGGAAAGGATAAGAAGTCAGTTAGAGGAATTGCTCGACAAGGCTGTAAAAATGTCGATCACTGAGGGGGTCACACTGGCAAAGGATTTGGAATCAAGGCTTTCCCGGATTGAAAAATGGGTTGAAGACATATCAAAGAGGACAGGGGAGCATCTCGATAAGGCCCAACAAGAGCTCAAGGAGAGGATTCAGTCTATTTTAAAAGACGTGCCCGTAGATGGAGGGCGTTTGGCTCAAGAATCGGCAATTCTGGCCGATAAATTGGATATTACGGAAGAAATAGTTCGGTCCCTTAGCCATATAGAGCAGTTTAGAAAATTTTTTTCTAAAGAGGAGGCAATTGGCAGAAAAATGGATTTTTTACTCCAAGAGCTATTCAGAGAGGTCAATACCATGGCCTCCAAGTCCTCTGACTCCGTGATTTCTTTTTTAGTCGTTGAGATCAAGTGTGAACTGGAAAAGATGCGGGAACAGGTCCAAAACGTAGTATAGAAATTTGATAAGGAGAGCAAAATATGAGTTGTAGATGTAAACTGCTTAATATTGGTTTTGGCAATACAATAGTAGCTGAACGAGTTGTTGCCATAGTCAATCCCTCATCTGCTCCTATGAAACGTTTGAGAGAAGAAGCAAAGGTCAATAACCGTCTTATTGACGCAAGTCAAGGTCGTAGAACTCGTTCCATAATTATAACAGACAGCAACCATATTATACTCTCTGCTATACAGGCTGAAACAGTTTCTCAAAGACTCGGCGCAGACGTATTGACTAAATCAGAAGAGAAAGATCCAAAATACTGATTGCATCCCAAATCAATGGAACAAGGAAATTTATTTGTGATTTCCGCCCCGTCAGGGACGGGAAAGACCACTTTATGCCGCAGATTGATTGAACGGATTTCGGGAATTTCTTTTTCTATTTCATATACTACCCGCAATTCCAGACAAGGGGAATCTGATGGGGCAGACTATTACTTTGTTTCCCGCAGAAAATTTCAGGAGATGGTCTCTGCTGATGACTTTCTTGAATGGGCAAGGGTATATGACAATTTTTATGGCACAAGGAAATCAGATGTGCTGTCAAGGATTGAGCGGGGAGAAGATGTTTTGCTGGATATAGATGTCCAGGGGGCCAGACAGGTTCATGAACGATTAAAAGGAGCCATTCTTATCTTTTTGCTGCCTCCGTCGTGGTCGGAATTGGAGGCACGGCTCAAAAATAGAGGGACTGAAGACACATCAAAGTTAAAATGTAGGATGTCTAAGGCAAAATCAGAACTGGAGGCAATATATGAATATGACTTCGCCGTAATAAATGACGACATTTCAAAGGCCACTGAGGAACTAAAATCCATCGTGATCGCCCAGAGATGTAAAACGCCCAGGACTTTGACAAGGCAGGACCTTGTTCCGCCCCTTAAGTCTTCATAGCCATTCACCCATCAGAAGGCCCCGGATCGTCAAAAATTTGAATTGTCGCTTCCTAAATCCTAAATCTGTGAATGCCTGTTATTTAAAATGATTCCCAGTTCAAAAAGTAAACCCATCATAATCTGGGGCATACATCCGGTAAGAGAATTTTTAAAGCGTTATTCTTCTGATTGTCAAGAGATCTTCATCCATCCATCCTTTGGAAAGAAAAAAGCACAGGCCGCCCTGCTACGTATGGCCGAACAGCGGGCGGTTGTTGTTACACGCACGGAACACATTGAAAGTAAAGGTGTTCCTGCAGGTATTGTACACCAGGGAATTGCTGCCCTGGTAAGACCTGTTTGGTCTATTGACTTTTTAAGTCTTCCAATGTATTGGAAAAATAAAAATCCGTTAGTGGTACTTTGCGATCAAGTGACGGATCCACAGAATGTGGGGTCAATTATACGTTCCGCAGTTGCCATGGGTGCTCAGGCGGTATTGCTGCCCGGTCACAGGACCGGCAGGATTACCGGAGCAGTGGCAAAATCATCTTCTGGGGCACTATTTCATATAAAGATATGCCAGGTAGGAAATTTGGTAACCGCCATGAGACAACTTAAGGAATTAGGACTCTGGATAGCAGGCTTAAGCCCTGACGGCGAGCAAAAGCTCTGGGACTCAAATTTAGATAGTCCGTTAGCTCTGGTAGTTGGTGCAGAAGGGACCGGACTGCACCGTCTGGTCAAGAAGACGTGTGACTTCCTGATAAGTATACCTCATTTTGGCCCTGTTGCTTCCATGAATGTTGCCTCTGCCGCCAGCATAGCACTATATGAGGTTGCAAGGCAGCGCAATTTAATAGTATAATAATTGGTTAAACCACGGCTTACACTGAAATCCGTGTCTAAAATTTTTTTAAATTGCCAAAGGGGCGCCAAGTTCTCGCCAGCTTATACTGGCATGAGGTGTTTATTTACATGATCAGCCTGTATGAGAAGATGACCGGTTGCGCATATGCCATATCCAGGCCTTTCCTGGAACTATGGTCCACGCTGGAGGGAAACAACGGGATGTGGTCGGGTCGGCTGGGACACATCCCTAATTATATTGCTGCAGCCGGCCCTCAGGATTTATGGCTCCAAGCGGTTTCAGTGGGGGAAGTGGCCGTGGCGGAGTCATTGGTCCAAGCCATTGACCGTCAGGCACCCGGATTAAAAATTCTTATATCAGTTACCACGCCGACTGGTTTCGCCAGGGCATTGTCCTCCTTGGGGACCCGTTGTTCCATTATTCCCTATCCTCTTGATTTTCCACAGATAGTACGCAAGATGGCAACTGAACTCCATCCCAAAGTATATGCCTGTCTTGAGACCGAACTTTGGCCCAACCTCATCAGCGCGGTCAGGCAATTCGGGAGTAAAACCGTACTCTTAAACGGCCGCATTTCAGCCAAGTCTTTCCCAAGGTATTTGAGGTTAGTCTCTATCACTAGACCTCTGCTTGCCGGTTTTTCAAAGATTTGTGCCATTTCTGATATCCATGCAAACCGGCTGGCTGCACTTGGAGCCCCTATGGATAAAATACAGGTCACAGGAAATGCCAAGTTCGAGGGTCTTCTGTCCAGACCTGATAATGATCGTGTAATCAGCCTTCGTAATCGCCTCAGAATTAAAGATTCGATCAAGGTCCTGGTTGCTGGAAGTCTAAGAGGGGACGAGGGAAAAGAGTTAATAAAGACGTACAATTTACTTCAGCCACGCTGGTCTGATATGATACTCTTTTTAGTGCCGAGACATTTAAAAAAGGTCTCTTCTATTATAAACCTGTTAAACAAGAAGCGCATATCATACCAGCTCTGGAGTGAACTGGAGGTAAACCAGAAACGGACTGCAAAACTTGTAATAGTGGATGTAATAGGTCCGCTCTTTGATCTTTATGGTTTGGCTACAGCGGCCTTTGTAGGGGGCTCGCTGGTACCAAGGGGGGGGCAGAACCTCTTGGAGCCGGCTGCTTGGGGCTGTCCTGTTATTTATGGTCCTTATACGGACAATTTTGAAGAGGCAAGAATAACCCTTGAATCACATGGTGGAGGCCAAGAGGTTAACAACGGGGAAGACTTGGCAAAGGCGGTGGACATGTTATTTAGAGAACCTTTAAAAAGAGAAGAACGTGGCGGAAAGGGCAAAAAGGCCCTTGAAGATCTTGCCGAAGGGGTCGCTACAAAACAAACGGATATTCTGCTGCAGGTGCTTGAATCCTCAAAATCAGTCCCAGGACTTAAAGCACTTTAGTTCACACTTTAGACACCTCAAAATCAAATTAATTTAAAAATATCTTGCTATAAAAAACACTAAATAGAACCAAAATATTAATCACCGGAAGACTTGAACCTCTTATAAACTAAAAACAAGCCCTCCAAGACAAGGTAGGGCACTACTGTTTCTATTAAATTGCAATATGGGGCTATTATAGGAGCCAGCCCTCCTGTAGCTATCACACTCGGCTTTAGCCCAAGTTCCGCAAAGAGACGCCTTATGATTCCGTCTGTCAGTCCGGCAAAGCCATAGATGATACCGGCCTTAATCGCCGAGGCGGTGTCCTGTCCCAAAGCGGTTTCAGGTTTGGGGAAAAGTTCCACCCTGGGCAGTCGTGATGTACCTTTAAAAAGGGCCTCTGCAGCCAGTATTAAACCGGGAGCTATAGAACCTCCCAGGTATTCACCCTTTGAGGATACACAGTCGAAAGTGGTGGCGGTTCCGTAATCGACTATAATTACAGCCTCTTTATACCTTGAGTAGGCAGCCAAAGAGTTTACGAGTCGATCTGCCCCCACTTCATAAGGGCGCTTATAAAGGATAGGCATCTCTACAGCCACATCTTTCTGTACTACAAGGGCCTTTTTGTTCATATAATGCAGGGTTAATTCCTCCCAGCTATGTATTAAGGTAGGCACAACACATGATATTACAATGTCACAAATATTTCTTAGTTCTATTTCCGCAAGTCGGCATAACTGGTCCAGAGTTACTGCAAGTTCGTCAGAAGTAGCCTCTCGATCCGTACGTATTCGCCAAGCCTTGATAAAGTGTTCATCCTGGAAAAGACCGATTACGGTATGGGTGTTTCCAATATCTACAGCCATGAGATATTTCCTGATCTGTCTGTTATCTGCCATGATGAAAATAGCTCCTTGATTATCTTCTCGTATTTTCATGCTATTGGAATTAAAATAAATTATATATTTAATACAAGGACTACACGAATTTTGTGAATCGGTAATTCGTGATTTTTTCTAAGGATACGGGTATAAATTACTACTATAGACAATCTAGAGACCACAACGGCCGAAATTACTGGCAGGGAGTCTCTGGCGGCTAAATGTAAAAAATGAACTCTTACCTCAAAAAACAGCTTCTTTATGAATGAAAAAACCTTTCCCCTAATTCCATCTGACCGGTCGGATGACCTTCATAATCTCGAAATTTCGGATTCAGCTGATCTTGTACTTTTTATGGCGGGGAATCAATTCATGGCAATGAAAGAGATCATCTCTGCTTTTAAAAAGGAATACCCGTATATCAAGAAAATCTTCTACGAAACCTTACCTCCGGGACTTGAGCTGAAGCAGATCTTATGCCATGGAGCCGTCTTTACTGATAAAGTGTTGGATATTTACCCGGATATTTACACTTCAGTGAATGAAAACGCAATGAAGATGCTGGAACAGTCCGGTCATATCAATAAAAAAGACTATCATCTGTATCTTCATAACAGATTGACCTTGATGGTTGTGAAAGAAAATCCCGCAGGGATAAGTTCTGTAAAAGATCTGGCGCGGGATGATATTCGCATCTCTCAGCCTGATCCGGAAAACGAAGATATTGCCCTCTTAATTATGGAAATGTACAGACAGGCGGGCGGGGAAAGATTGGTCCATCGTATAATGGAAGAAAAGCGTGCTGAAGGCACAACAATTTTCACTGTTGTTCATCACAGAGAGACCCCATTACGTATCTCTAAAAAGACAGTAGACGTTGGGCCTGTATGGGCCACGGAAGTGATACACGCCAGGTCATCCGGCCTGGCATTTGATGTTATTGAACCTGGTGAAAAACTCGACCAGAGAGATAGAACAAACTACTATGTGTGCAAATTAAAAAATGCCCCGCACCAGGATAACGCTGAAACGTTTTTGGATTTCATAACTTCATCATCTGCCCAAAAGATCTATAAAAAATACGGTTTTCTGCCGCATTTTGTTTAGGATGGTTAAAAATACGGAAATGCACTCCACAACATACCAATTTACTATATATTTACATGCACTGATAATTTTGTGACACTATGATACCTATCCGAGACACCATCCGGTCGGAAACCTATCCAATCGTCAACTATCTCCTTATTACGCTCAACATTCTGGTTTTTTTGGTAGAGCAATCACAGGGACGAAATATTAATGAATTTATTTTTACCCATGGTCTTGTGCCTGCTCGTTATTCCGAACCCCAAATTTCGGCTTACTTCACGAACTCTCAGCAAGTGATCGCTTTTCTTACCTTCATGTTTTTACATGGCGGTTTTTTCCACCTTTTGGGTAATATGTGGTTTCTGTATATATTTGGTGACAATGTAGAAGACCGTCTGGGGCACTTTCGCTATCTCGTTTTCTATTTGTTGTGTGGATTAACTTCAGGGATCTCACATCTGTTTCTCAATTGGACGTCTCAAATACCAACCATAGGAGCAAGCGGCGCCATTGCCGGCGTTATGGGGGCATATTTCCTGCTCTATCCCGGGGCCAAAGTCCTGACCCTGGTACCCATCTTTTTCTTTCTGCACTTCATTGAAATCCCGGCATTCCTGTTTCTCGGGTTCTGGATTTTTTTCCAGTTTTTCAACGCAGCATTTTCACCTCAACTTGGCGGCATCGCTTGGTGGGCACACATTGGTGGATTCTTTTTCGGTATCATTTTTTTGAAGCTTTTTCAGTTATTCCCGGAGGTATCTGCGGAGCGGAAGTTCAGAAATTTGACTAAAAAGCGCACACCACGACGCATGTAAAGAGTTTGCCTGGTAATTTCTAAATGACTCAAAGTAAGAGGTCCGGCTTACCGCTTTTGCCGGAATGATTTTTGTTTATGAATTCGAGGAATTCCTTTTCACCAAGGATAGGTATTCCCAGTTCAACGGCCCTTTGCAGTTTGGACCCGGAATCTTTTCCAACAACTACATAATCTGTCCTGCGCCCAACTGTAGAAGCGATTTGGCCGCCTAAACCACGAACAAGGTCCTTAGCCTCTTCACGCGAAAGGGAAGAAAGTCCACCGGTAAAGACAAAGGTCTTGTCTTTCAGAGGCAAGACCTTTGTCTCTTCTAAATCCTTAAATCTAATACCGGCGTCAAAAATCACCTTCACGAGTTCGATATTATCATTATCGCCAAACCATGATCGGATGCTTGAGGCCACTTCAGGGCCTATTCCTTCTACTTTCTTGAGTTCTTCTTCGCCGGCATCCATAAGGGCCTTTATTGATCCGAAATGGTCCACAAGGAGCTGCGCGGTTACATCTCCAACATGTCTGATCCCCAAGGCATAGAAGAATCGAGCAAGAGTTGTGTTCTTGCTGGCTTCTATGGCAGACAGGAGATTTCTTGCGGATTTTTCAGCAAAGCGATCAAGCGACAGGAGATCGCTCAGCTTAATGTAATAGAGGTCTGCGATACTCCGGACCAGTCCTGCACTGATAAGTTGTTCAGCTACCTTTGGACCAAGGCCGTCTATGTCCATGGCCCCTTTGCCGGCAAAGTGGGTGAGTTGTTTAACAAGCCTTGGGAAACATTCGGGATTCGGGCACCGCCACGCAGCCTCTCCTGATTTGCGGCGTAGCCTGGAACCGCATACCGGGCAGGTAGTCGGCATAACAAATACCTGTTCTTCTCCGCTCCTTCTTTCCGGTAGTGGTCTTATCACCTCAGGGATGACGTCACCTGCTCTTCGAATAATAATCCAATCGCCTATCCTGACATCCTTGCGGCGAATTTCATCTTCGTTATGAAGAGTTGCACGACTTACAACAACTCCACCCACCTTTACAGGTTCCATAATCGCCACAGGGGTAACGGCGCCGGTACGTCCCACGCTGAGTTGAATTGCGATAATTCTGGTTACGGCCTGGGCTGCCTCAAATTTATAAGCCAATGCCCAACGTGGACTCTTCGCCTTTATCCCAAGGCGTCTCTGGAGTTCAATGTCATTGACTTTGATGACTATTCCGTCGATTTCATAATCAAGCTCTTCCCTCTTTCTATTTATGCGCTGGTGATATTGTATTGCTCCATGAATGCCTCTCAGCTTTTCCACCATAGGGTTGACCCGTAGGCCCCATTTCTTTAAAGACAAAAGTGCCTGCCATTGAGTTCCAAAATCGAAGTCCCTCACCGCCCCGATCCCGTAACAAAAAATATCCAGTAAACGTCCAGCGGTGATGTTCGGATCTAATTGGCGCAAGGAGCCGGCTGCGGCGTTCCTGGGATTGGCGAAAAAGGGCTCTCCTTCTTCCATGCGTCTTCTATTAAGAAGTTTAAATGAATCTTTGTTAATAAATACCTCGCCCCGCACCTCAAGGCGACCAGGCAACGAAAGATACCTGTCCATAAGCCTGAGAGGTATGGACCGGATGGTCCTCAGGTTCGCGGTCACATCTTCTCCTGTGTAGCCGTCTCCACGGGTTGATCCAAGAACAAACGTGCCGTTTTCATAAACCAGCTCTACAGCAAGGCCGTCTATCTTAGGTTCAACGATGTATTCAAGCTCTTCGTCGGTCTGAAGCAACCTCCTCCCCCGCTGGTCAAATTCCAGCACCTCTTCCTGGCTAAAGGCATCATCCAGGCTCAGCATAGGGATACTGTGAGGGATACCGGCAAATTTTTCTGAAGGTGGCGCACCGATTCGCTGCGTTGGTGAATCAGGAGTTACGGTCTCAGGATATTTGTTTTCTATTTCCTTGAGTTCGCGCATCAGGGCATCATAGTCAGCATCACTAATGATCGGCTGATCAAGGACATAATAGAGGAAATTATGGTAGTTGATCTCTTCCCTGAGTCGCTCTGCGCGTTTTAGTATTTCAGATCGTTCTATCGTCACACCCTATTATTTCGGATTCAGTGAACTCTGAACCAGTGCAGGTTAAACAATTTCAAAATTTATTTGCATCCGGGCGATATTGACTGCCTTAACCCTGACCTTCACCATTTGTCCTAAACGAAAGATCCTGTGTGTCCTTTGTCCCACAAGGCGCTGTTTGTCCTGATCAAGCACATAATAGTCATCCACTATATCTACCAGGCGAACGGCTCCGGATATAAACATATCCTTAAGTTCAACAAAAAAACCAAAGGAGATCACCCCGGATATTATACCTTCATACACTTCACCGATTTTGTCTGCCATGAAACGGACCTTAAGCCGGTCAAACATTTCTCTTTCCGCCTCCATGGCTCCCCTCTCCCGAACCGAACAGTGCTGTCCCAGGGTCTCCAACTGTTCTCCATTATAAACAGGGCGTTTCCTTGTGCGCTTAATATTAGCTTTCAAGATCCTGTGGACTATCAAGTCAGGGTAACGGCGAATCGGCGACGTGAAGTGCAAATAAGTAGGTGAAGCCAGGCCGAAGTGACCGATATCTTGGGATGAATATACCGCCTGTCTCATGGTCCTTAGCAGTACGGTGTTTATTATATACTCACAGGGCTTGCCTGATGCCTCTTGAAGCACTCTCTGACACCATTTCGGGCTTATCTCTTCCGGCACTTTTATATTCATTCCCAGAATCCGGGCAAAACCCACAAGCTCCTTTACTTTATCCAGTGCCGGTAACTCATGGACACGGTACAATGCAGGTATGCCTCTTCTGGTTAAAAAGAGGGCGACCGCCTCGTTTGCAGCTATCATGAATTCTTCGATGATACGATGGGCTATGCTTCTTTCCCTCCGGACGATTTCTTCCAGGTTCCCCCTGATTCCCAGGATCATTTCAGGTTCTGGAAGATCAAAGTCAATACTACCTCTCTGGCGGCGTCTTGCGCTAAGGGCCTCCGCCAGCTCTGCCATCCATTTTAAGTGCTTAACATGTTTTCTGTTTTTGGCAATCAGATCCCTGTCTTTGTTGGCAAGTATGCAACGCACTTCTCTATAAGTAAACCTGCAATGGCTCTTGATAACGGCCTTGAAAAAGCCGGTGCGCCTGACATTTGCATCCCTGTCAAAAGAAATATTGACTACGACCGCCAAACGGTCTTCCTTGGGAATCAGGCTACACAGGTGGTTGGACAGTGTCTCGGGAAGCATGGGCAGTACGGCATTGGGGAAATAGACACTTGTGCCTCGCTCAATGCCTGTCTGATCGATGGGGCTATTGTCAGTCACATAATGACTTACATCGGCAATGGCTACAGTAAGAACAAAGCCTGAACGGGTCTTCTTTACAAATACGGCGTCATCAAAGTCCCTTGCCTGCTCCCCGTCTATTGTTACTAGCGGTAGTTCACGGATATCCTTGCGGCCCTGGATATCTTCCTGAATAACGGCCCTGGGTAATGCCTCCGCCTGAGCAATGACGTCAGGTGGAAAGATGTGGGGAAGACCGTGCTTATGTATAACTATGTTAGTCTGAACACCCATGTCGTCTGGATCTCCAAGTACTTCCACAACCCGTCCCTCAGGATTCCTGCCCTCTGAAGGAAAGCGTTCAATCTCCGCCAACACCACCTGGCCGTTCCGGGCATTCATTTTATGTCGACCAGGAACTATTATTTCATAGAGCAGCCTGTTATCTTCAGGAAGCACGGTTGATACGCCTTTACCTTGCCTGAATGTCCCTACTACACGATCACTTCCCCGTTCAAGCACTCTTAATATGGAACCTTCAATACCCTTTTCACTGGTCTTCTCCACCCTTGCCACTACACGATCACCATGAACAGCGCTTTTGAGACCGCGCGCGGGGATGAACACGTCGTCGCCTTTCCCCGTCTCTGGTTGCACAAAACCAAAACCATCCGGGTGGACCGACAATCTTCCGGTAACCAGTTTCATAAGGTCGGAGATACCATACCTGTTGCCCTTAAGCAGGACTAATTTGCCTTCACGAACAAGGCCGGCCACTATGGCCCTTGCCTTATCCCTTTCTTCCGGCCTGAGGTGAGATAAGTGTATTATCTCTCGCAGATAAAGGGGGCGCCCTGCATTGCGCATTACCATCAAAATAAATTCAGGGGAAAGACGGGGGAGGTTCCCATGTTTACGAGTGGACCTTTTTTTGCGTTTTCCTGACATATAGAGACTATACGTTGAGTGCCGAAACGGGTCAAGAAATGACGATGTATTCCGCATATCAGCCCGTTAAAAAACATTACGGTTTCAGGTCATCCTTGATCGCTTTTTAATAACAAAGTATTTAATATAACACTTCTAAGAGCAGAAGTAATACCCGGAAAATATTTCCTTCTCCATAGGTACTCTCGGCCACAATCCCTAATATTTTTTTAATTTTCAGTTGCTTATAAAATTTTTATCTGTTGGCATGAATTTGGCTTACAACTTAACGATATGCAGAAACTGCCGAAATGAAGGAGACAGGGATGAATCAGGCCGGGAAGACATGGAAGGTTACGAAAGAATTGGACGACATTGCCTTCTCCAGTGAAAAAGGTGCGGGCCCGAAGACGCCCAAACCCCACTTTTCCCCTCTAACCGATGAATTGGATTTGGCGGCAGGCTCCGCCTTCGCAGGCCTCTCGAGCAGTGGCAGTAACAATTTTCTGTTTGGAAGGAAAACGACCAAAACACTCCACTGGTCTGTCCCCTGGTCTGATCTCATGATGATGATGTTTATCCTTTTTGCCGTAATGTACGCCTGCCATGCCTCTTCCAAAGACTCGCAACCAGATGAAATCATTTCAGGGCAAGCCGATCCTGCGACAACTTTTCCATTAGCTATCGACAAGACACAGTGGGAGCCAGGGGAAAATGCAATGCAAAAAGTATATGATATGAGCAGGGAAACACTGGATATGGAAGAATTGCATCCATTCGCCTCTGTAGACCTGGTCCGGGACAAAGCGGTACGAATTATTCTCAGGGGCGATTTCTTATTCGATACGGGTAAGGCGGAACTCAAAGAAGAGGCCAAAGCGTCTCTTCAAAAAATCGCCGGCATTCTCCGAAGTACGCCTTATATGGTGAATCTGGCAGGGCACACTGATGACCTGCCTATTCATACGGAACAGTTTCCTTCTAACTGGGAGCTATCAACCATGCGCGCCTGCACGGTTGCACGATTTCTCATCGAAGATATGTGTATCCCTGCAGAAAAATTTTTCGTCAGCGGACACGCCTTCTACCAACCCATTAAAGCAAATCATGGTCCGGAAAGCCGTGCGGCAAACAGGCGTGTCGAAATCATTATGACCAAAGAAAGGCCTTATGCTGTTCCGAGCACATCAGGAATCTATAGTTCCATATTATAAGTGAGGAGTAGAAAGAAGATGGAACAAAGAACGGTTATCGGACTGGGTATCTGTACCCTCCTTATTGCATCTGGATTCGCCGTTAATGGCAATATAGGACTCTATTTTAATATTGCCGCGCTTTTCATTGTGCTGGGCGGCACATTTGGAGCGGCCTTTCTCAGTTTTCGTACAGAACGCCTCTCCATTGTCTTCAGAGTCTTGCTTGCTTCCTATCGAACCAGGATGAAGGCCCCTGAAGAGATCGTGGAAATCCTCGTAGACCTTTCAGTAAAGAGTAGGCTCAAGGGTATCCTTTCCCTGCAGGAGGATGAAAATGAAACGTCTGTCATTTTCATGAGGCGGGCACTCGGATTTCTGGTAGACGGCTACACAAAGGCCCAGATCACGGAGATTCTGAATACGGAAATGTACTTTTTCAAAATGCGAAGAGAGGAATCCGAACGTGTTCTCAGAACGCTTGCAGAGATATGTCCTTCTTTCGGACTCGTCGGCAGCGTAGTAGGACTCATCGGCATGCTCGCCGGCTCGGGTGACGTCTCAATAATCATTACCACGATACCGATTGCCCTTACCTCCACTCTATACGGGGTAGTGTTCGCAAATCTATTTTTTCTTCCCTTTGCAGTCCATATGCGCGAAAGGACAGATCACGAATTGCTCCTCCAGAAAATCATCCTTGAAGGGGTAAGTGCCATTGAAAGCGAATTGAACCCCAGGGTACTTGAAATGAAGCTGAAATCCTTTTTAACCCCCTCATCTCGTAAGGGCAGAATCATCTCTGCAAAACGTATTCAGGAACGATTTAAGATTAAGCCGGAAGCCGTTAAATCAGCTTCTACGGGGAAACCTGTTCTGCAGACTGTTTCTGAATTATAAGAAATCGCTTTTCAAGGTCGGGTAGGGTAATAGTCATATTTTTTTCTTTTTTTGCAAACTTTGATTTCTTTACCATCCACCCGTGTCCTGACCGAAGTCTCAGGCATTCTCATGGATATAGCCGTCAATCCACCAGAGGCGGCAGGCCGTCGCACCGGATTCCACTATTTTCTCGCCAAGGGAATCAAAGACCCACTAAGTCCGAACGCCATACAGCTTGGCTCCGGGTTGGCTTTCCTGATTTACTTCGCAGGAATGAGTGTCCATTAGATCCAGATCATCATTAAAGTATACCTGAAAGTTAAATTAAAGTTTTGTTTGTTCCTCGCCGAAAAAAGAAATATTACTCAACAGCCAAGTATCATTGACGAATGTCCAACTGAAAACGGAGAACGCTGTGTTATACAGAATTCAAAAAGTTGGCGAGAAATTAGAAGTTCCTCGATCGACCATTCGATATTGGGAGAAGGAATTTCCTCAACTTGTAAACCCCAAAAGGACCAATGGCGGACAAAGAAGATATTCTGAGCAGGATATAAACAATCTACAGAAGATCAAAAATCTGCTTCACCATAAAAAAAGAACCATTGATCAAGCTAGGATTATTCTTAAACAGGGAAATGTGGATGTAGGCAAGATAGACTGGACAAAACAATCGATTCTTATAACCGGTGGAACCGGCTCCTTTGGCAAATATTTCTGCAAGATAATGCTCGAAAAATATCACCCCAAAGTCATAAGAATTTACAGTCGCGACGAATTGAAGCAACATGAAATGCGGCAGAAATTCGGCGAAGAAAAATTGAGGTATTTCATCGGGGATGTACGAGACGTTGAGCGTCTGAAAAGGGCTATGGAAGGTGTGGATATTGTTGTTCATGCAGCAGCCTTGAAACAGGTTCCGGCGTGCGAATATAATCCATTGGAAGCTGTGAAAACCAACATTTACGGTGCACAGAATATTATTGATGCAGCCATTGACATTGGAGTTAAAAAGGTGGTCGCCTTAAGTACCGACAAAGCTGTCAATCCGGTTAATCTTTACGGCGCTACAAAGCTTTGTTCTGATAAAATATTTATTCATGGTAATTCCTATGCAGGACAAAAAAGGACGCGATTTAGCTGTGTGCGTTATGGCAATGTCATCGGAAGCCGAGGAAGCGTAATTCCCTTGTTCATGCAACAAAAGAAAAATGGAAGGATAACCATAACAGATGAACGAATGACGAGATTCTGGCTTACCCTCGATCAGGCGGTTTATCTGGTGACCAACGCGTTTTGCCTCATGCAAGGGGGAGAAATATTTGTTCCCAAAATCCCAAGTATGAAGGTCACAGACCTAGCCAAAGCCATAGCGCCCGAATGTGAAATTGAGATTATCGGGATAAGACCGGGCGAGAAAATCCATGAGGTTCTTATCACAGAAGAGGATGGAAGAAACACGGTGGCATATAACGGCATATATGTCATTATGCCCAACCTTTCGTGGTGGGAAAGGCAAAATTATAAAACCGGCCAAAGGCTACCAGAGGGTTTTGTATACACCAGTAATACCAATGACACGTGGCTCAACGTAGAGGATTTGAGAAGGATTGTCTATGAATCTTATACAGTTGAAGAGGCTCCGGCCTCCAGATTGCTATCGACCATTCACCAATTAGAGGAGTCAAAGATCCACTACCACTGCAACTTAGCCGCGAATTGACACGAATGTACACGAATAAAGAAAAAATTCTGTATAAAGATATAGCGTACAAAATTATTGGTTTAGCAATGGAAGTACATAGTAAACTTGGTTACGGATTTTTGGAAAAGGTCTACGAAAATGCCATGATGGTGTTGTTGCGACGAGAGAGTATTCCTGCAAATACAACAAGCACCGATCACAGTTTATTTTGATGGTGTGAAGTAGTGGGAGACTATTATGCAGATATTTTAGTTGAGGACAAAATCATTTTAGAACTTAAGGCTATTGAAAAGATTACAGATGCTCATAGAGCTCAGACACTTAACTATTTGAAAGCAACGGGCAAGCGGTTAGCAATTCTTATTAATTTTGGAAAACAAAGGCTTGAATATGAAAGATTTGTTAAATAGAATAATTTTCGTATATTCGTGTAAATTCGTGATTATTCGTGGCTAAAAATATTTGAATTGCAAGGAGTCAAGGGCATCCCACTACCCACTGCAACTTAGCCACGAATTGACACGAATGTACACGAATAAAAATGGCGTAGTGGTGGGAGTGAACTTATGGAGAAGATTGTGGTAGTTCGCTTTGCGCTTTGCTTTCTGCGCTGTGCGATTTATGGATGGGAGGAATGAATCATGGAACTGGAATACATTGGCGAGGTTTTACCAGACGGGCACCTTTCAGTCGACCCGTTTGTAGCCGGGAAGATCAAGAAGGGCCAAAAGCTAAAAGTTACAATAGAAATTTCGGATGAGGAATACAAAACCGAAGGAAGATTGTCTGAAGAGGCTCGGGAGTTTCTTGATTTCCTGAAGCGAAGTGCGCATCGGGGCGGGTATCGGCAGAAAGAAATAACCAGGGAATTCATCCATGAAGATGCAATTTAAGCCTTTATTAGATTCAAATATATTCATTTATGCAGCCAATGAGGATTCTGGGTTTTTTACTGAGGCGGTCAAGGTAATCGAAGAAAATGCCTTTACTGGCTTCTTCATCACAGACTTAAACCTGATAGAATTTTTCCAGGTAATTACGGACGGAAGGAAGACTATCAGTCCATATTCTACTGAAGATGCTCTTGCCTATATAAGGAAATTGGTAAGGATACCAGGTGTACAGGTGCTGAAGACTAGGCCCCTTTCAGAAATCGTAGCCAATACTGATAGATATGAGGAGCTGACAAAATTAAAGATTCACAGGTTCGACATATATGATTATTTGATCGCTGATTGTATGAGGGCCAATAAGATTAAAACGATATACACTGCTAATATCAAGGATTTTAAGAAATTAGGTTTTATACAATCTATCAATCCCTTTGAGCCTGTTGCTCCGTACTCTGCGCCAAGCGCCAAGCGCTTCATCCCATATGGAAGGCAATCCATTGATGAGCAAGACGTGGCTGCCGTCTGTTCCGTCCTCCGCTCCGACTGGTTCACCACCGGCCCCAAGATAGAAGAATTTGAAAAAGCTGTGGCAGACTACGTTGGCGCCAAATACGCCGTGGCCGTTTCCAGTGGAACGGCGGCACTTCATGCCGCGATGTACTCATTAAGCATTAAACCTGGAGATGAAGTCATTGTTCCTCCGATGACCTTTGCCGCAACGGCCAATTGCATCGTTTTTCAAGGAGGTACGCCGGTATTTGCTGATGTAACCAGCGACACCTTATTGATCGACCCTGCTCAGGTTGAAGCCAAAATCACGCCACGCACAAAAGCCATCATTGCCGTTGATTATGCGGGCCAGCCTTGTGATTATGATTCCCTGAGAAATATCGCTGACCAGAACAATCTTATCTTGGTGGCGGATGCGTGCCATGCCCTTGGTGCCGAGTACAAAGGGCAAAAAGCAGGCTCCCTTGCTGATCTAAGCGTATTCAGTTTTCATCCGGTAAAGCACATAACCACTGGTGAAGGGGGCATGATCACCACAGATGATGAAGAACTGGCTACGCGAATGCGCTTATTTCGTAATCATGGTATCACCCGCGACCCTAAGCGCTTTAGCTCTCCGACCTCTGACCTCCGTCCTCCGTCCTCTGATTTTTCCTGGTTTTACGAGATGGTAGATCTCGGCTACAATTATCGTATAACCGACTTTCAGTGTGCCCTAGGGATAAGCCAATTACGTAAACTACCAGTCTGGGTGGCGCGACGCAACCAAATTGCCCTGCGATATAATGAAGCCATTTCAGACTTGCAGACTTTTGCTCCACTGAGAGTACGAGATGATGTTTTTCACGCATACCATCTTTATATAATCCGTGTAGACAATAAAGATCCTGATAATGATCGATCTGCTGTTTTTAGACGTCTTCGATATGCCGGAATCGGTGTCAATGTTCACTATGTTCCTGTTCACTTGCACCCGTTTTACAGAGAACATTTTTACACTAGATTAGGAGACTGCCCTATAGCGGAGAAAGCATACGAATGTATAATAAGCTTGCCCATTTCCCCGTCCATGTCGGGCGATGATGTAGATGCCGTAATTAGTTCTATTTCTCGATCCACCTATCAAGGCTCAAATCAACATTACTAAGACTCGGAAAGGTGGATAGTGCCTCTAAACAATTCAGAAAATGGGTTTGTCGAGGTTAAAAGACTTAAACGTTTTGTTAAAAGGAACAATATCAGAAAATTCTTTGCTCCCCTTCATTTTGACCAAGAGCATCCGATAAGTCAGATCTTGTATGGTTCTGGGAACTTGGAATTCATAGCACGCAAAGTATAGGTCTTTAGTCGGACATTTTATAAAATTGATTTTTACAATTTAGTTCACAAAGTCTCGCCTTCCTTCCTTGTTCAATCGAAGGCAAGGATTTGATCGAAGGATAAGCTAAATAGTATAGTAAAGAGCTTATGAAGAAAAAGATTCAGATTCGCAATAGAACCATTGGCGAGAATCAACCCCTTTTTATCATAGCTGAATGCGGGGTCACGTGCAATTACGACCTTAATATTGCCAAGGATTTGATTGACGTTGTCCGTGAAGCCGGGGCAGACGCAATCAAGTTCATCTTCTGGTTTCCAAACGAGATCATGAGTGACCGAACAATTACTTATACTTATGAGACTATCCATGGGACCAAATCAGAGAATATGTATGAAATGTTGTGTAAACTAAGGTTCACGCTGAATGAATGGCACGAGCTCAAAGCGTATGCTGACGAAAAGGCTGTAATCATGTTTTGTACGGTAAACTCACCGGGAGGTATCGAATTTGCTGAAGCCATCAGTCTTGAAGCCTACAAACTAAGTTCATGGGATTTTAATTATTTTCCCTTATGGCGAAAGATTGCCTCATTGGGAAAGCCGATGCTGATCGACACAGGCCCGGTCAATACCGTTGAGGTCGCTAAAGTTATACAATTGATGAAAGATGCTGGAAATGACCAGCACATTTTGATCCATTGTTTTCATACTGACGATCCTGCCGAAATGAACATGCGATCCATACCTTATATGAAATATGCGTTTAACTCATTAGCTGGATTCTCTTCCAGTGACTGTAACGATGAAACAGATATCATGGCTGTGTCATTGGGCGCGGTTGTTCTTGAAAAGCGGTTGACTATGAGTCGAGAACTCCCCGGACATCATCACATTTTATCAAAGACTCCCAAAGAATTTGAGTCATATGTCAAGATGATACGAAATGTTCAGGCTGCCCTGGGAGTCAACGATCTGAGGCCAAGCGAAGGAGATCTTACGAACAGAAAAAAGTGGTTTCGACATATTGTTGCAAATCAGGACATTCCTAAAGGAACAAAGCTGACTGCCGATATTCTGGAGGGAAAACGTCCTGAAAAGGGAATATCTCCGGAATATCTGGATTTACTAATAGAAACCAAAACCAAACGAGACTTAAAATGCAATGAAGCTATTTCTTGGGAAGATGTGGAATGAAGAAAAGCCTTTCAGGTAGTAGGCCGTTGTGCATAATTCCTGCCCGTGGCGGTTCAAAGCGATTGCCACGCAAAAACATTGCACCATTAGCAGGAAAACCGTTGTTGGCATATACCATAGATGCTGCACTGGAAAGCGAGGTTTTTGATCTGATCTGTATTTCATCAGAGGATAAAGAGATTCTTGAAACTGCAAGAAATTACGGCGTTCATCTTGCCTTGAAGAGAGGGGCCGAACTATCAACAGACACAACTCAGGTAAAGCATGTCTGTGCCCACGTGTTGGAAGATTTGGCATCTCGAGGACAGGTTTATGATGAATTTGCCGTGCTTCTTGTGACAAACCCATTACGGACATCTCAGGACATTAAGGATGCCTATCAGATATTTAAACAAAAAGATGCAAACTATGTAATGAGTCTTGTGCCATACTCACACCCACCTCAACGAGCGGTATGGGTTCCAAACGACTATGTGGAGCCATACTATGGACGACAATATATGAAACAGACTCAACTACTTGATACCCTTTACAGGCACGACGGATCGATTTTTTTTGGCAGGAGCGAAGTGTTCCTGAGAGAGAGGGAATTATACGGCACAAAAACCGTTCCATATTTCATCCCTCCAGAAAGGTCGGTCGATATTGACAACCCACTCGATCTTGCATGGGCAGAGTTTCTTCTTACTAAAACTCATATGTACAGGACGCAGAAAGTGAAGATAGGAGAAAGAGTAGAATGAACGTCATATTCCGTGCCGATGCAAATGCCCAAATAGGCGTGGGACATTTGATGCGGTGTTTAGCCCTTGCTCAGGCTTGGCAGGACGTCAAGGGACATCCGATTTTTGTGATGGCCGCGGAATCTTCGGCAGCGGTGACACGCTTGAAATCAAAGGGAATAGAAATTGTTCACCTATCGACCCAGCCGGGTGCTATAGACGATGCGATTCAGACTGCTCATCTTGCGAGAGAGAGGGATGCAACTTGGGTTGTGGTAGATGGGTACCACTTTGATGCTGCCTATCAAAAAAGCATCAAGGACGCTGGGCTGAAACTCCTTTTTATCGATGACCATGGGCATGCGGAACACTACTTTGCCGATATGCTGTTGAATCAAAATCTTCATGCCAACGAAGCCTTGTATGTAAATAGAGAGCCATATACCCGCCTTTTGCTCGGGACTCGCTACGTGCTTTTGCGAAAAGAGTTTTTGAAGTGGTGTGAATACAGGCGAGAAATTCCAAATAAAGCAAAAAAAATACTGGTCACCATGGGCGGGGGAGACCCGAACAATTTGACCACAAAGGTTATCAATGCGTTGAAAAAACTGGCCGACTCTGATCTTGCCGTAAAAATCATAATTGGCCCATCAAATCCGCATATTGAATCTTTGCAAAACGCTTTGCTTCTTGCTCCATGCTCTATGCGTATTATTCAGAACATAGAAAACATGGCTGATCTGATGGCATGGGCTGACATGGCAATTTCGGCGGGGGGAACCACTAGCTGGGAAATCGCTTTCATGGGTCTTCCAAATCTTGTGATCGCTACGGCTGACAACCAGCGCCCTGTCGCTGAACAACTGCAGGAGGTGGGAGCATCTGAATATTTGGGATGGCATAAGAGTCTTTCTGTCAGCGAACTGGCTCGAAAGTTGACAACGCTACTTACGACACGAAGGGTACGAATGCAGATGGCCCAAAAAGCTCAGGAGGTGGTGGACGGTAAGGGTACAGACAGGGTTTTAATGCACATACACAGAAAAAAGCTCGGATTAAGACCGGTGCGCAAAGAGGATTGCAGACTGCTATGGGAATGGACAAGCGCCCCGGATGTACGTGCAGTTTCTTTCTCATCAGAACCTATACCGCGGGACGAACATGTCAAATGGTTTAATTCAAAGCTCACTGATTCACAGTGCATCTTTTATATCTCGACTAACGGTAAAGGTACACCCATTGGACAGATTCGGTTTGATTCGGAGGAAAATGAAGCCAGAGTTTCCGTTAGTGTTGACCCCAAATTCCGTGGCAAAGGCTATGGCAATGCCATGATTTGGCTTGCTTCCCAAGAAGTATTTAATGTTTCGGACGTTACTGTAATCCATGCCCACGTGAAAAAGGACAATGATTCGTCTGTTCGAGCATTTGAAAAAGCCGGATTTACGGTTGCAGGTACGGAAAAAGTTCACGGACATCAAGCCATACATTTGGTTCTACAAAAGTAGGATATGAACTACCACATTGAAATAAATGGGCGTTTGATTGGACTGGGAGAACCCGTCTATATCATAGCTGAAATGTCGGCCAATCATAATCATGATTTTGACAAAGCCGTGAAAATCATCGAGGCGGCTAAAGAGGCCGGCGCCAATGCCGTAAAGCTTCAAACCTACATACCCGACACCATGACCATCGAGTGCGACAACGAGTACTTCCTGATCAAGGGAACGCTTTGGGAGGGTCGCAAGCTTTATGATCTTTACAAGGAGGCCCATACACCTTGGGACTGGCAGCCAAAACTTAAGGAGATTGCAGACAATTTCGGCATACATCTCTTCTCCACTCCCTTTGATGCCACGGCGGTGGATTTCTTGGAAAGGATGGATGTCCCTGCTTACAAAATCGCATCTTTTGAAATGGTAGACTTGCCCCTAATTTGCAGGGTGGCCCAGACGGGAAAGCCGATAATCATGTCTACGGGCATGGCCACCATGGCTGAGATTGATGAAGCTGTTCGAACCATACGCGAGGCTGGAGGGAATCAATTGGCCCTGCTCAAATGCACGAGCGCCTATCCCGCACCTCCGGAAGAGATTCATTTACGCACAATTCCGCATCTCGCAGAGGCTTTTGGTTTGCCAGTAGGTCTTTCAGACCATACATTGGGCATAGCCGTGCCGGTAGCTGCGGTGGCTCTTGGAGCATGTATTGTAGAAAAACACTTTACTTTGTCTCGCTCTATCCCAGGACCGGATAGCTCTTTTTCTCTGGAACCAAATGAATTTAAGAACATGGTTGACGCGATTCGCGTAGCTGAAAAGGCATTGGGCAAAATAAACTACAACGTAACAAAGGATGAGGCTGCCAGCCGGGTTTTTCGGCGTTCGCTCTTTGTTGTAAAGGACATAAAGGCCGGAGAAAAATTTACAAAAGAAAACGTTCGCTCCATTAGGCCCGGATACGGTTTGCATACACGATATTGGAATGATGTTTTACAGCAGAGGGCATCCAGGGATATCAAGCGGGGGACACCTCTTGATCCGGGTATGATGCAGGAAGATAAGTGATCGCCAGCTGATTTGCGGCGCTACATCTCAACAGGAGTACAATAAAGTACTAAAAAAATGAAGTACTGCAAAAAGTGCGTACAACCAGACACCAGACCAGGGCTTGTGCTTGATGAAGATCAGGTATGTTCGGCGTGCCGTGCCAAAGAGCAGCTATCGAAAGTTGACTGGTATCAGAGAAACAAAGAACTCCGCAGGATTGCCGAGTGGGCGAAGGAAAAGGCCAAAGATGGTTTTGATTGTGTTGTCGGTGTGAGCGGAGGCAAAGACAGTACATTCCAGGCGCTTTATGCAAAAGAACGGTTGGGGCTAAATGCACTGCTGGTTAACTGTGCGCCAAACGGCATTTCAGAGGTAGGTCGTCAGAATCTTGAAAACCTGGTTCAACATGGGTTTGATATGGTGTCGATCAGGCCTAATCCTGAGATTGAAAAAGAGCTTTGCAGGCAGTCATTTTTCAAGTATGGCAATTTCGTCAAACCGTCCGAGTATCCCCTTTGGGCTTCGGCTTATATTGTTGCGCTCAAATTCGGAATTCCGCTGGTTATTCAAGGGGAGAATCCTGCTTTGACACTTGGGGTTGTCGGATTCCTTGAACCTGACGATAACGCCCTTAATATCCGCAACTGTATGACACTGGGAGGTGGGAATGCCAGTGACTGGATTGGGGAGGGAATAGAGTTAAAGGATTTAATATTCTACCAGTTCCCCGACAAAACGGTCTTGAGCAAGAATGTAAGAGCTATCTATCTTGGTTACTACGTGAAAGAATGGTCTAACTCAAACAACACCGAATTTTCTGTATCACGTGGCCTTAAGGGAAGGCCCGGACATGATCCAGGCTTGACGGGAAAAACAAACCCTTATTTTTCGATAGATGTTGACATGAAGGTCGTAAATCAGATGTTGAAATACTATAAATTTGGATTCGGAGCGACGACCGATGAAGTCTGTTACGATATCAGGGATGGCCGCATATCGCGCGAGGAGGCTATCAAGCTGGTCGAGCAGTATGATGGCAAATGCGGCGATTGTTACATTGAAGAATTCTGTGAATACATCGGTATCAGCATAGAGGAATTTTGGAGAGAGACAGGTAGATGGGTAAACAAGAAACTCTTTGAAAAGGACACTTCAACTGGAAAATGGAAGCCCAAGTTTAAAGTGGGTGAAGACTTTGATGAAGAATAGGGGGGCGTTGCATGTCTCAAAATAGTGACATTGAGGCACCGCCTCAACTAAAAGCATGGACTGGTCAGTTGGCAATATGTGCATAAACAAAAGCCTGGTTTAAGCTCCGTTCATTATACTGATATCTTCGTGTTTCTTTTGATAAATTTATGAGAAAATCTATCAGGTAAAAAGTGTTGGCAAGGTTGGGGTTTCCTTTGATTGCTTAGCTGTCAGTGATATCAAGAAGTTACATTTTTATGACAAAAAAAGTCTGGTATCAGGGTGATGGCGTCTCTGAATCTGCCTGGTGGATGCAAAAATAAGGAAAGACACTCTATGAGTAAACCAGCCCCTAAAGTCTACTGGGTACTGCAAAACAATCAGGTCACCCCTGGTTTTGTTGAGTTTCTGAAGCTGACAAAAAAAAGGACGAAAGAGGTCTCTTTTGAAGTCAAGATACCAGAAAGGGATAAAGATGCCTTAAAATTGAGCAGGGACTTACATCCAGCCACGTTTAAAGTAGTTGCTCACAGATCCGAAGGATCGATAGAAAATTTTATCAGAAAGAGAGATGCAATAGGTCAAGCAGAATATTCTGAAGGTCTTTTTTTGTGGCGGGCTTTACTCGCTGATCATTTAGGAAGCGATGTAATAATCGAGGTATCCTTGCAAATGCCAGAGGATCCCCGAGTAAGATGCGTCATACTTCAAATTCCTTCCCCATTAGGGTCACATGGTGACGAAGAATATATATATTACGCCTGGACCCTTTGGGCACGAAAGAGAGGTATACCGGTCATCGGCTATGAATTCCTGCCTATGGATATCCGATGGACCTTGGCCCCATCCCTTCTTGACGGTATCATCACAACAAGCGAGCGGTCCCATGCTCATCTTTCTGCCAGATATGGGGAAATGCCTTCGCAGATTTGGCTCCTGCCACGATATGAGGCCTGTTCATTTTCTCCTGCCAGCCCGCTGTTTTGGAGAGAGGACCTGGGAATCGCCTATAACTATCTTGTTAAATACAAAATACCCATGGAAAGAACTATTCTCTATATCCCCCATTATGTGATGATGGTCTATGAATACCAAGCCATTATGAAAAAATTGACCCGGATCGGAGATAGACTTCACATCATGCTTGGTACCGGAAAAAGTCAGGCAAGAGGTACCCATACACATTCTGAAATTATAGAAAAGGTCTATCAAAAAGAACTCAATCATTTTGCATCATATTCATTTCACGACTTGAACTCGATCTGGGATATACCAATGGCTGACGGTTTAGTTGCTGCCAGTACCTGTTATCAATCCTGTATCTCCTCGGCCCTCGGGATACCAACAATTATCTATGATGATGCGGTCCCTGCCGGAGCAAATGGATGTCAGAAAACCGTTAACAGCCTTTCCGACCTGATGGTTGAGATCCAGAGACTTGTGGATTCTCATGCCAAGGTAACAGGGCTAAAGGACGTGATTTCGGAGATATTGGCTTGGAAATGAGCTCATTGAAACTATGGGAGGGCCTGTGAACAGTTTTTGGCAAGGGAAAAAAATTGTGGCCTTTATTGCTCTAAAACACCATACGCGCTTTATCATACCCATTATGGAAAACCTGGCGGGAAAGGGAGCGGATATAATATACGTGGTTGGTCAGGGAGAAAATCCACAGGAAATCACCGCCATTGATATGGGGTTGAGATATACGCATGTATTCGACTATGTGGACGCTTCGGATATGGACGATGTGCGCAAGAATTATCATATACAAAAAGATTCTATAGCTGCGGCGCTGAAAAAAGATTTCGTATTATCCGTCAAGGGAGTAACTATCATTGACAGGGCGCTTTGGGCTCCCGCCAAAGAATACATTGGATTTAGAAATCTTTTTCCAAAAGAAAAGCCGGACCTTTGCATTGCCCTTCACGAGCTTAATCGCTGGGGCAGAATGTTTGGTTTTTGGGCAAAAAAGAACCATGTACCCTTTATTACTCTGCAAGAGGGGCTCACTTATGATCAGGACTTCGGCTATACTGGCCATGTCCAATATAGCACCATGGGTCTGGTATGGGGTGAAAGGGTCAGAAACAAATTTGCTGAATTTGAAGCACCTTACGATAGGATTATTCCTGTGGGCAATACCCATCTCGCAAGGGAAATAGAATCGCTCCGGAAAAACAACATTCGGGATAAGAAACGTCATCAATATAAATGTAACCAAGTATTTGTTGTATTGTTGCTCTTTCCACCGCGTCCGCCCTCAAGCGATGAGCTCAAGCCCCTTTTAGAGGTATTTGCGAAACGGAAAGATCTGCGTTTTTTCATAAAGTGGCATCCTGCAGCAAAAAAGCGTGTCATAGACAACTGGATCGAACCCGTCCCGAAAGCCATCAAGAAAAAAATCGTCAGCATCCATGGAGAGGAAAGTACCTATGACCTGATGGCCATGAGTGATTTATGTGTTCTGACAACACCCAGCACAACCGGACTCGAGGCTCTTGCCATTGGGAGACCGCTTGTGAAACTGCGATTGAATGCCTCTTCGAAGGTACCATACTCTTTTGTTCAAAAAGGAGTTGCTGCACCCTTCACGCCTGTCGAACTCGCCAACGCCCTGGATAATAATACTGATTTTGCCGGACTAATCAGCAGACAGGCAGTTGATGCTTATCTAAAGGAAGAGCTTTTTGATAACCAGGGGGTTGTCGAGCGTATAGTAGAGATCGCAAAAAGGTTGATCCAGGCCGGGGAGAATGCTCCACCTTTCAGGATAAAACCGCAGTCTGAAACAAGTATGAATTGGACGATTGTCGTGCCTGTGCATAAAGACGCAGAAGTGCTGCTTGCCCAGCTTGAAGCTGTGGCTGCACATTCAAATGGCCAAGGAGAGTATGGGGTCTATCTCTTGGAGCCGGAAGGTCTGACCGAAGATGTGCTGGAAATTCTCCGGAGTTTGAGCGGAGACATAAATAGAATGAGAATTCCCATTGGCACATCCATGGCCGAAGTGATGAACAAGGCAGCGCAGCAGGCTCATGGCAGGACAATGCTTTTTCTAAAACCCGGAGTTTCACCCTTGGAGAATTGGCTGGCTTACCTTGGACAAGCAATTGAAAACCATGGAGAAAAAAGGCTATTCGGGGGTCGCATAGAAAACCTTTTTGGCAATCTTGTTCATGCTGGGATGGTATTGAACCCAAACAACTCACCGATTTCTGCCTACCAGAATCTGGATGCCGACTTTCCCAATGCCCTTAAAGAGCGTTCTTTTCAGATACTGGACCATTTCATTGCCGTGGACCGGAATTTTTTCCTTGAACTCGGCGGATTTTGGGACAAAAGCGGCAGATACGCCTTTATGGATCTGTGCCTGAGGGCAAAGCAATGTACGGGTGATACAGACGTAGCCATGTATCTGCCAAAGGTTCGGTTTGTCCAGCTTGACCGGCAAAGCCCTTCAACTGACCAAGACGCAGCCATCCACTTTTATGGCCGCTGGCACGGGGTCTTGTGGGATAATGAAGATAAGTTGTATGCCAAAGACGGCATCTCCAGAACAGAAGTACAGGCAGCGCTGATGAAGAGGCTTGTCAATCTGGCACAAAAAGAGAATGTATAGGAATTTCCTTTTGGGACACGGATGAACACAGATGAACACAGATTTTTAAGTTTTCAAATTTATGAACAATAATATTATCTGCGTATATCTGCGAAAATCTGTGTCCAAAATTTTCTAAATCCCGCCGAAGGCAGCTCATTTAATCCACAGATTTCGCAGATTACACAGCTTACTCTAATCATTATGAATGTACTCGAATAAAGAAAAGGGAATCTGTTAAATAGAATAATTCTCGTATATTCGTGTAAATTCGTGATCATTCGTGGCTGAAAATATTTGATATAGGCGACCTGTGCCTTCTACCTTCAACCTTTTTTCGCTATTGGATATTCGTTTTTCATTCGATGTTGGATGTTGGACGTTCATCTTTTTTCTTGTGTCTTTTTCGTGCTTTCGTACCTTCGTATTTTCGTGATTGATTTTAAATAATTTCTGAACCGCACAGATGTCCCGGACGTCCCTCAATATCCCCTGAGGAACGGACACCGGAGGGGCTGGAAGATACAAAGAAAAAGTGTAAAAATGGATTGACAACTCCACTTTGCACGGTATAATTGAAGCATGATTCACAGAATAATAAATATTCCATTTAAAAGAAAGAGTGTTTTTTTGTTCGGGCCGAGGCAGGTGGGCAAGAGCACACTGGTTAAGCATCTGCTTACTGATATGGATTGCCTTGAGATTGATCTTTTAAAAAGTGATATTCTGTTAAAATATAAGAAAAACCCGAGTCTTCTAAGAGCGGAAATAGAGTTTTTGCTAAGAAATAAAGACAATGTTTTTGTATTTATAGATGAAATACAAAAGTGTCCTGAGCTTTTGAATGATGTGCACTATCTTATTGAAAAATTCAAAGGAAAACTCTCTTTTATCTTAACCGGATCAAGCGCTCGGAAACTGAAAAGAGTATCCGTGAATATGCTGGCCGGGAGGGCGTGGCGGTTTTTTCTGTTCCCATTTACTCATGTGGAGCTTGGTCAAAGATTCAATATAGATGATGCCCTGCTCCGAGGAACACTACCACCGGTGATTGATGAGTCTCTTGAAGATGGGTTTCGAACGCTGACGGCTTATGCGCAGACTTATCTTAAAGAGGAGATTCTTGACGAAGCGATTGTCAGGGATATCGGGGCGTTCAGCCGGTTTTTGGACATGGCAGCCGACCAGAGTGGAAAGATTGTTAACTTTTCGACTATAGCACGGGAAACCGGGGTGAGCGGCAAAACCGTAAAAGGTTACTACCAGATACTCGAAGATACGCTGATTGCCATAAAACTGGAACCCTACCTGAAAAGCGCCCGAAAAAGGCTCACCATACATCCCAAATATTATCTGTTCGACATTGGTGTTGTCAACGCTATAAATGGAAGGACTTCCATATCATCTGTAAAAGGATCAACCATATATGGAATGCTCTTTGAGCATTTTGTTATACTGGAGACCTATCGCCTGATTCATTACGCTGAAAAATCTTATCGAATTTTTCACTGGAGGTCTTCGCATGGGGCGGAGGTGGACATGGTCGTAGAAGCAAATGATGGCTTATGGGCAATTGAAATCAAGTCTTCACGGATAGTTAAATCAGGCGTTCTTAAAGGGTTAAGATCATTTATGGAAGATCATCCTGATGCCGAACCTCTGTGCGTTTCAATATGTGACACGCCGTATATGGCGGGAGATATCCCAGTGATTCCCTGGAGAACATTATTCAGGAAAGGCTATTTAAACCTTGTGTAATATTCAGCCACGAATTTACGCAAGCAAAGAGGAAATCTGGTGAAAAAAATGGGCAGGAAGTCTAAATAGAGGCGTTCAGAATTAGTCCTCTAACCAAATCTCCCCTCAAGTTTTCGGCCTTTATGCCGATATAGACTATGAATGCAAAAAAATCCGGGACCGCAAAGGGGTGATAAAAAGAAGTAACAGGTCCGAAAATGCAGGAAAAATTAAAACAAAGGGCAAGGATGCCCGAAACAAAAACAAATTTCAAGGAGGATTAAAACCATGTCAATGTCAATCAACACCAACATCGCGGCCTTAAACGCCCAGAGAAATCTGGGAAGAACTCAGGGCATGTTAAACAAGTCCTTGCAGCGGCTGTCATCCGGTCTGCGCATCAACAGCGCCAAGGACGACGCTGCAGGGCTCGCGATCTCAAGCCGCATGGGTGCCCAGGTCCGTGGCCTGAACCAGGCAGTCAGAAACGCAAATGATGGTATTTCTCTGGCACAGACCGCAGAAGGGGGTCTGCAAGAAGTCACAAACATCCTGCAAAGAATGAGAGAGCTTGCCGTTCAGTCCAGGAATGATACGAATACTACTTCGGACAGGCAGTCTCTGGACGCGGAATTCCAGCAATTGCTCTCTGAGGTGGACCGTATTGCTACCACAACCGCCTTTAACGGCAGGAACGTCCTTGACGGTACGCTGGGGACAGCCACTTTTCAGGTTGGTGCCAATGTGGGCGAGACCATTTCAGTTGACGTCTCCACCAGCATGAGAACAAACAGCATAGGCGGTTATGCCTCGGTGAGTTATGCACTTGCTAACGATGTCAATGACTCAACCGGTGACGATTTCTCGCTGGATAACGAGGGCGATTGGGCCTTAAACGGCGTTAACGTGGGGGCTGCCAATGATGGAGCTAACGGCCAGGGAGACGGAAGCGCGCTGTCGATTGTAAACGCTATCAATCTGGGAACGGATGACCATGGGGTGACCGCAACGGCAGATGCCACTACGGTGACGGTTACAGCAGCAGAGATTGCCAATTTCGCGTTTACTGACACTACAGCTGCTGGGGATGATACTCTAACATATACGTTAACCATAAATGACCAGGCAATATTTACACAGGGCGAAGGGGATACCCCATACGACGCGGATGGTCTTGCATCACAAATTAACGGGCAACAGGCCACCACAGGTGTGTCTGCCTCCGTGCAAGCCAACGGCGATATTGTCTTGACGGCAGCCGACGGCCGCAATATCGAGATTAAGGAGGTACGGTCAGCTGGCTCTGACGCCACTGACTCAGTAGTCGGTTATTTTGGAAACACACTTACCGGTGCTGCGGAGCAGACCAACTACGACATCACTAAAACAACCATCAATCTCTCGGCCAATACAGCGATTCAATTTTACGTTGCAGATGCTGCTGCAAATAATATACTTGCAGCAGGGCCCGGAGCTGGTGCTACCGACACCACTGATGTGTCCACCCTTGATGTCTCAAATATCCTGACTGAGACCGCATCAGACCTCGCTATCAACAAAATTGACGAGGCATTAAGTG
>Ga0209834_10000220_pt1 | contig 35126 bp, 18 predicted proteins | sample Mar14236cmmetaG_FD_184134 | JGI IMG/M metagenome (GOLD analysis project Ga0209834, IMG submission 184134) | Marine hydrothermal vent microbial communities from Guaymas Basin, Gulf of California to study Microbial Dark Matter (Phase II) - Marker... ... | reverse complement strand
TTTTCGTCCAGCAGCTTTGCATATTCTGGAATGGGGCCATTATTTTGGGGTGCCATCCTGGGTTTCAAAACTTATCTTTGGACGCTGGATCCTGGCTCCCACTCGCTGGAATTTATTCCTGACCGATCGGTTGGTCAGACCACATTATGATTGTGATCCAAGGAGCCCTGAGGGCGTATATTCTTTTTATATAGCTAGACGGATTGAATGATCTGATTTACTCTAAGAGCAGGTATATATGGAAGAACCAAGTGTCCTTGATTACGTATTAGAGAAACTGACATTCTGGCGCAAAGGCAGCCTGGTAATTCCTCCTGCGGAGCAGGGGCCAGAGCTGGATGAGCCAATCCAGTCCGGGAACGACCCAGACAGAGGTTCCTGGAAGAAATATCTGGTATTCCTGCCATCATTATTTGCAATCACTGCCCAGATTTTCGGCGAACCTGACAACCGCTCTCCAGCTTTGATGATCTTCTTCTATGTCGCAGCCGGGATAGGATTGCTGCTGCTGGTTTTATTTAAGGATTGGAAACTGGATTCTCTTCTTCCGGATGAAGGAGAAGCGAGCGATTTTTCTATTCGCTGGATCCCATTCCTGGTTGGCATTGTTTTATCCGTGCTGGCTTTTTTCTTTTTTACCGGCAATTTATTCAACTTCTTGAATGTCATCATCTGGATTACTGGGTTGGGATTGATCTGGTGGTCCCTCCGAATCCCTGAAGATTGGCTGGGAAAAATCAAAACCACCTGGCACAAATTCATTAGTGATGGATTTAAGGTCACTCCCTGGATGATCCTGGTTGCTGCTGTGTTCCTTTTGGCGGGGTTCTATAGGTTTTATTTGCTGAACCAGGTCCCGCCGGAAATGTTCAGCGATCATGCCGAAAAACTTATTGATGTCACAGATGTGCTTAGGGGGAACCACTTTATATTCTTCCCCCGCAATACTGGGCGGGAAGCATTTCAAATGTACCTGACTGCTGCCGTGGCGAAGATCTTTGGCACGGGAATATCTTTTCTAAGCCTAAAATTGGGCACCTGTCTGGCTGGCCTGTTTTCCCTTCCATTTATCTATTTGCTTGGCAGGGATATCAAGAATAAGGAAGTTGGCCTTTTAGCAATGTTCTTCGCTGGCATTGCCTACTGGCCTAATGTGATCTCGCGGGTAGCTTTGCGATTTGCCCTTTATCCGGCCTTTGTCGCACCAACGATATATTTCCTGGTACGCGGTATTAAGAGAAAAAAATGGAATGATTTCCTTTTTGCTGGACTTTTTTTGGGCATCGGACTGCATGGATACAGCCCCTTCAGGATAGTGCCATTTGCAGTGATCCTGATCTTGCTGATCTATTTCTTGCATACAAAATCAAAAGATAATCGCCGCATGGCTGTGATTGCCCTGCTGCTGGTGGGTTTGATTTCCTTGATCGTTTTTCTACCCCTGGGTCGGTATGTTTCGACAAACTACTCCGGGTTCTCTTATCGGATGTTAACCAGGATGACAGATGTGGAAACGGCTCTGTCGGGTTCAGTCTTGGCTATATTCCTTGCAAATCTATGGAAAGCGCTGATCATGTTCCAGTGGGATAACGGCCAGATCTGGGTTCATTCGATCCCGGGCAGGCCGGCACTGGGTGTGGTGTCAGGGGCTATGTTGAGTCTGGGTGTGATTCTGTTGGTGATCCGCTATATAAAGAAACGCCACTGGATGGACTTGGCCTTGCTGTTATTGATCCCGCTGTTAATGCTGCCTTCAATTCTCTCAATTGCATTCCCCGATGAGAATCCTTCCCTGAATCGCACGGGAGGAGCAATTATCCCGGTATTTCTTATCATTGCCATCGCTGTTGAGAATCTCGTTACTAATCTCAGGTCCAGTCTTCCGGGCCGGGCGGGTAAATGGATCTCGACTGCTATCGTTCTGCTTCTGGCAGGGATCAGCATGCAAACCAATGCCAGGCTGGTTTTTGTGGATTATTACCAGCAGTTCAAGTCCAGCGCCTGGAATACTTCTGAGATCGGAGCGGTGATCGAAGAATTCGCTGATACGATCGGAGATGAAGACCATGCCTGGGTGGTTCCCTATCCTCATTGGGTGGACACCCGGCTGGTAGGAATCAATGCCATTGATCAGGTCAGGGATTTTGCTCTCTGGCAGACAGAGATCCCGGGCACTGAAATGGCAGAAGTACCCAAATTGTATATTTTCAAACCAGACGATGAAGAAACCTTCCAGATCCTGCAGGACTTATACCCCGATGGTATTATTGAGAGGTTTGAATCTGAAGTTGAAGGCCGTGATTTCATGCTTTATTATGTGCTGCAGTAAAACTGCGGCAGCTAAATTATGGATAAAAATACAAAACCTGATCTGAAGACTTGGCTGGCAGCCGGGCTGTTAATTCTTATCCTGGCGGCCGGGGCATACCTACGTTTTGTTGGTCTCGACTGGGATGTTGAGCAGCATCTGCATCCTGACGAACGATTCTTAACAATGGTGGAATCCAGTTTAATGCCCGTGGAATCCGCATCCGGCTATTTTGATACTTCGCAGTCAACCTTAAATCCAAATAACCAGGGACACAGTTTCTTTGTATACGGTACGCTGCCGATATTTATGGTCAGGTATGTGGCGGAACTGGTTGGCTCTACTGGATACGGAAGCATATACCTGGTCGGCCGGGCTATGTCCGCGATTATGGATCTATTGTCGGTTGTGCTGGTATTTTTTATTGGCACCCGCCTTTATAACAGGCGGGTAGGGATCCTGGGTGCTGCATTTTCCGCGTTTGCGGTCCTTCAGATCCAACAATCCCATTTCTTCACGGTTGATACCTTTACAACCTTTTTTACTTTACTGGCAGTCTATTTTGCAGTGGAAGTGATAACTGCCAGGAAAGGGAAAGTTGACCTGGTGTCATATTTGATGTTTGGGGTCGCTCTGGGAATGGCGGTTGCCTCAAAGATCAATGCTGCCCCCGTCGCCATCACTCTGCCCCTGGCGGCACTGGTTTACTGGCTGGGCCTGGACGATGAAAAAAAGGACCAGCAGATCCCCAAGATCTTCTTGTACCTTGTTTTGGCAGCATTAGTCAGCCTGGTAACTTTCCGGATCTGTCAGCCTTATGCCTTTAATGGACCAGGCTTCTTTAATGTAGGGCTGAATGAAACCTGGGTTTCGGGATTGAGATCACTCCAGGCTCAAACCTCAGGAGATGTTGATTACCCGCCAGCTCTGCAGTGGGCCAGGCGTCCGATCTGGTTCTCCCTCCAGAATATGGTGATCTGGGGTCTGGGAATTCCATTCGGTTTGTTGGCCTGGTCTGGATTTGCCTGGATGGGATGGAAGATCTTTTCCAAGCGAGCCTGGAAACCCCACCTGGTATTGTGGACCTGGACAGGCCTGTATTTCGTCTGGCAGTCCAGGCAGTGGAACAGCACCATGCGTTACCAGCTTCCTATTTACCCCTTGCTGGCAGTTTTTGCGGCCTGGATCCTGATAGAGGCCTGGGAAGCCTTCAAAGATGGGAAATTGAAGATTGGCGGCTGGAACCTGCCTCAAGGATTGATAAAATCCGTCATTATCACCGCCGGAGTGTTTTCACTGTTGTTCACTGCCGGATGGGCCTTTGCCTTTTCCCGCATTTATACTGACCCGCAGCCCAGGGTAACCGCAACGCGCTGGATCTTTGAGAATATTCCCGGTGCTGTAACATTGATAGTGGAGGGGGAAGGTGAAAGCCATCAACAGCTGCTTTCTTACCAAGAAGGTTTGATCATCCAGGGCAATTCAGGCTGGCTGACCAGTTTCGACTCCAAGTTTGACGGCCAGGTATCCTCCCTGTATTTCCCGCACATCATAAACCAAAATCCTTCGATTTCACCGCTGACCATAGAGGTCAGGATAAACGATTCTTCCGGCCAGAAGCTGGCAGAGGAAACAGGCTTATTCTCCTTCCAGGAAGGTTCTTCTTCAGGAACAATCACCTTTTCTGATACGGTTTATTTCAGTGCTGGTGAAGTGTATCAGCTCTGGGTGGCAGTCCTGGATCCGGCAGGAGCGATCAGTATCCAGGGGACCGGTATAGCGAATGAGAGTTCCTGGGATGACGGAATTCCCCTCCGGATGGAGGGATATGACCCCTTTGGAGGTATCTATCGGGGTGGTTTGAATTTTGAATTATACTGGGATGACAATCCTGAAAAACTGGATCGTTTTCTTTTCACCCTGGACCAGTCAGATTACATAATGATCACATCCAGCCGGCAGTGGGCCACGACTACCAGGATCCCGGAGAGATACCCGCTGACAACCGAATATTACCGCCAGCTGATGGGGTGTCCGGTAGAGATCAGTATTGAGAATTGTTATAACCAGGCCCGCCCCGGTGATTTTGAGGGATCCCTGGGTTTTGCGCTGATCGAATCCTTCCAAAACAATCCCACTATTGGCCCGATCGTGGTCAATGACCAACCGGCAGAGGAAGCATTTACTGTATACGACCATCCCAAAGTTTTCATCTTTCAGAAAACTGATGATTTTTCACTCAGTGAAGCAGCCAACATCCTGGCGGCAGTGGATTTGAGCAAAGTGATCCACATTACGCCCAAACAAGCCGAAAACCATCCGGGAAATTTGCTGCTGCCGATTGATCGACTGGCTGAACAGCAGGAAGGTGGAACCTGGAGCGATTTCTTTGATTATGATTCCTTCCAGAACAAGTACCAGGTTGTGGGGCTGGTTCTTTGGTATGCAGCTGTATTTCTGATCGGTTTGTTGGTATACCCCCTCATGCGTTTGGTTTTACCCGGATTAACTGATAAAGGATATCCCCTGGCCCGCACTTTTGGCCTTCTGCTGCTCTCCTATCTGGTCTGGTTGGCGGGCTCCGCCGGAGTTCCTTTCCTGAGAAGCACCATTGTGGGAGTGTTATTGTTGTTGGCCTGTGGCGGCCTGTATGCCGGTTACCGCCAACGGGATGATCTGCTTCAAGAGTGGAAAGAAGCAAAGAGATATTACCTGACCATCGAGATCCTCGCTCTGGCCCTGTTCCTGACCGCCATCTTGATCCGCTTTGGAAATCCTGACCTGTGGCATCCCTGGAAGGGTGGTGAAAGGCCGATGGATTTCTCGTATTTCAACGCGGTCATAAAAAGTACCACCTTCCCGCCCTATGATCCCTGGTTTGCGGGTGGGTATATCAATTATTACTACTACGGATTTGTATTTGTTGGCGTTTTGACCAAGTTACTGGGCATAGTGCCTTCAATTGCCTATAATCTGATCCTTCCCACCCTGTTCATGTTGCTTGGTTTGGGAGCTTTTTCGATTGTCTGGAACCTGTTAAATGGAAATATCTCCAAACATAAACTCCAGGATATGCCTTATCTTGCTGGCGGATCAGGCGTTTTGGGTCTGGCTATTTTTGGTAACCTGGGCGTAATCCAGATGGTGTTAAGGGGGCTTCAACGGCTGGCCTCAGCTGGTGTGAATGTTATTGATGGCAATTTCTTCCAACGCTTCAAATGGACCTTGCTGGGGTTTGTCCAGCTTTTTAATACTCCAACACTGCATTACAGGATGGATGAATGGTATTGGAATCCCAGCCGCGTGATTGGTGGCGAACATGGCGGACCGATCACTGAATTCCCCTTTTTCACGTTCCTTTACGGGGATCCCCATGCCCACTTCATTTCTCTACCGCTGACTGTTCTGGCATTTGCCTGGGTATTGTCGATCATAAAATCAATCCGCCAAAAAGGAATTAATAAGTACAGTTTTGGAAATATGATTGGGGTTACACTGTTTGGTGGATTAGCAGTAGGTGTTCTGCGCCCGACAAATACCTGGGACTTTTATCCCTACCTTGCCCTGGGGACTGCCGCCATGATCTATGCCTGGTGGCAGGAAAGCAAAGAACAGGGATACAACTGGTTCAATCCAGCACTGCGACTGCTGCTTTTCCTCGTTTTTGCTTTCATCACTTTTCAGCCCTATGCAAACTGGTACGGTGAAGGATACACCAGCATCAAACCCTGGTTTGGTACTCACACTCCGCTGGGAGAGTATTTCACTCATTGGGGATTTTTCCTGCTGATCCTTGTCAGCTGGATGTTTGCGGAAACTGTGGATTGGATGGCGAAAACGCCAGTTTCGGCACTCAGAGAATTGAAGAAATACCGGGAGCTGATCATCGCTGGTTTGCTGATCATGATGGTGATCATAATTAGCTTTGGAGTCACCCTCGAAAATGATTTATCTGTGGGTGGGTTCACTCTTATCGGCGGTGGCGTTCACATTATCTGGTTCGTCCTTCCGGTTATGGTTTGGGCCCTGGTGTTGATATTGCGGCCCGGGCAGACCCTGATGAAAGGAGTTGTTCTATTCCTGATCGGTACCAGCCTGGCGATCACCCTGATGGTGGAGCTGGTGTATGTGGAAGGCGATATTGGCCGGATGAACACGGTATTCAAGTTCTACCTGCAAGCCTGGACCTTGATGTCAGTCAGCGCTGCTGCTGCCCTTTTCTGGTTGATCCCCATGGCAAAAAATTGGAAATCACCTTTCTGGATCACCTGGAGAGTTCTGTTTATGATCTTACTGAGCGGGGCTGCCCTTTACCCGATTTTGGGTGGTGTGGCAAAGGTCAAAGACAGGATGGTGGTAGATGCGCCTCATACTCTAGATGGTATGGAGTTCATGAAGTATGCCACTTATCATGATCTGGATACAGCGCTGGATCTATCCCAGGATTATGAAGCGATCCGCTGGATGCAGGATAATATTCAAGGATCGCCCGTTATTGTGGAAGCCAATCAGGTTGAATACCACTGGGCCACAAGGTACACTGTATATACAGGGCTGCCGGGCGTTGTGGGATGGAACTGGCACCAGCGCCAACAGCGAACCCTGACGCCTCACGACTGGGTCTTTTCCAGGGTGGAGGACGTGAACGTCTTTTATGATACGGCCGATTTGGGAGCAGCCAGGGAATTCCTTGAGAAGTATCATGTCAGTTATATTATTGTCGGCCAGCTGGAGCGTGCCAAATCTCTTCCAGAGGGTATAAGTAAGTTTGATCAAGGTCTTGGTACCCTTTGGCAGGTGGTTTATCAAAGCCAGGAGACTACTATCTATCAAACGATCTCAGTAGCTGATTAGGAAATATTATGCTTGATTTCATAGCCTGGTATGTGCTTGTCACTGCTCTGGGATGGATAGTTTTTCCCCTGTTATTTCATGTGCTCTCTGATATCCCGGGCCGCGGATTTACCTTTGCAAAGATATTTGGTTTGATGTTCTGGGGTTATTTGTACTGGATCCTGGGACGTCTTGGGTTTACAGCCAATAACCTGGCTGGATTGATCTTTACGCTGCTCCTGGTTATTGGAGCTGTTTTTTTTGTTCTTCAAAAGAAAGGGATTGATGACTTGCGGGATTGGATCCAATCCCGCTGGCGTTTGATTCTGACCACTGAACTCCTCTTTCTAGCGGCTTTTGCTGGCTGGGCCTTGATCCGTTCTTTGAACCCCGAGATCCTTGGGACAGAAAAACCGATGGAGCTGGCATTTATCAATGCTATCTTATATTCTGAAAGCCTTCCTCCCCATGATCCCTGGTTGTCTGGTTATGCGATTTCTTATTATTACTTTGGCTATGTTCTGGTTGCGATGCTGGCCAAGTTTGCCGGTACGCTCGGCAGTGTTGCCTTCAACCTGGGTGTATCGCTAACGTTTGGGTTGACTGCAGTGGGCTCTTTTGGTGTTTTGTATAACCTGCTGGCATTGAGGACTGGCAAAAAAACCTCTCAACTCCTGCCGGCCTTATTAGGTCCATTTTTTACCTTGATCCTCAGCAATTGGGAAGGTTTCCTGCACTACCTACACGCCAAAGGACTTTTCTGGCAAGGGTTGCCTGACCAGGCCAGTTCGCCTTTCTGGAACTGGCTGGATATCCAGATCCTGGTTGATCCGCCTGTTGGAGACTCATTTGGCCATTGGTGGTGGTGGCGCGCTTCCCGGGTGATCCAGGACTATAATTTTTCCGGGTATGGCAGAGAGGTGATCAGTGAATTCCCGCTTTTTTCATTCTTGCTGGGTGACCTTCATCCCCATGTTTTGTCAATTCCATATGTCTTCCTGATCCTGGGTTTTGGCCTGGCGCTTTTTCTGCGTCCCAAAGGTAAATCGTTTCGCTGGCTTGGGCTGGTACCTATTGAAATTTCCCCGCTATTCTTCCTGATCCTGGCCTGGCTGGCAGGCGGGATGGCTTTCCTGAATATCTGGAACTTTCCCATGTATGTCGGCATATTGGCCGGTGTATATGCCCTGCGCAACCAGCGAGAGCGGGTAGATTGGCAAACCGTTGAGATCGTCAAGGATTTCCTGTTCTTTGGCGCTACCCTGGGCCTGACTGGCGGCGTGATGTATTTGCCCTGGTACCTCGGATTTGCTTCCCAGGCCGGCGGTCTCATCCCCAATGTTTTATATATCACCAAAGGGAACCAGTTTTGGGTCATGTTTGGACCGTTATTGGTACCCATTTTTGCCTGGCTGATCGCAGCCTGGAAGAAAAAGGAACCCACTGGAAACGTGGCTTCTGGATTGGCACTTACGGGGTTGCTGGTTCTGGGCCTATTCATTCTTATGCTGTTGATGATCGGAATGTTGGCCTGGTTCCCGCTGAGGGCGGACGGAAATGAGCTGCTTACCCTATTCCTGAGTTCGGTGGGGGGGCTGGAAATTGGCCAGGTCCTGATCGAAGGGTTGCGACGCAGGGTTATGCTCCCAGGCACACTGATCACTCTCATAGCTCTCTCAATCCTGGGATGGGGTTTGTTATTTTATAAAAAACCAGAGGGAAAGAGTGGGATCCATCTGCCCCAAAAATCTGCCAACAATTTTGTTTTGGTATTGATCGTTGCCGGCATGGCACTGGTTTTGTTCCCCGAGTTCATATTCCTGAAAGACCTGTTTGGATACAGGATCAACACAATATTTAAATTCTATTATCAGGCCTGGCTGTTATGGAGTATTGCAGCCGCCTATGGTACGGTCAGGTTGATTCAATCACTGAAAACTCCCTGGCGTTATCTGATCTATAGTGGTTTGTTTTTGTCTATGTTTATGGGTTTGTTTTACCCCGTGCTGGGCTTACAATCCAAGACAAATAACTTCACCAGAGAGGCTGGTTTGACTTTGGACGGAGCTTATCTTTATCCGGATTCCGATTATCAGGCTGTGGAATGGCTTCGGAATGAGCCCAGCGGGGTCATTGCCGAAGCCGCAGGTGAAAGTTATTCTCCTACCCTTTCCCGTTTATCCACCTATACTGGAAATTCTACAATTCTGGGTTGGGATTTCCATGAGATCCAGTGGCGTGGAAACGCTGAAATAGTGAACCCCCGTAAAGAAGACCTGATTACACTCTACTGCACCCATCAGTGGGAAGTCGCCAAAAATTTGTTGGAAAAGTATAATGTTCTTTACCTGGCGATTGGCGATGCGGAATATACCAAGTACGCCGTTGGCAGCGATAATTGCCCCAATGGGCTGAACTCCGATAAATTTATTATGCACCTTCAGCCTGTATATCAAAATGAACGGCTGACGATCTTCCAGGTTCCACCGGCTTCTTCAAAATAAATAGAAGTATAGTAATACCAGAACACCTTTTGACTGGATTGGATAGTATGAACAAAGAAACCAGGATAACAAGAGAAATATTCATATACAGCCTGATTTTTATGGCGGCCTTACTGCTGCGCCTGACCCTGCTGGGGAGAACACCCCTGGTAGATTCTGAAGCATCCTGGGCGTTGCAGGCCTGGCAGATCCATCTGGGAGAGCATATCCCCATTGGATCTCAGGTTGGCTACCTGGCCTTTACTGAGATCCTGTTCTCCTTATTTGGCGGGAGTGATTTCCTGGCCCGATTCTGGCCGGCCTTGATTGGCGGTCTGATCATCTGGGTGCCATTTTTCCTGAGGAAGCGCCTGGGCCAGATACCAGCGCTGATCCTGGCTGCAGGATTGGCTTTTGACCCGGCCTTGACTTCAGTATCCAGGATTGCAGCCAGTACGATGCCTGCCCTGGTTTTTCTTCTCCTGGCAGCAGCAGCCTTCGATACTGGAAAGCTACGCTGGCTGGCGATCTTCCTTGGATTGGGGCTGTTTTCCGGACCTGCTTTCTGGCTGGGATCATTGCTGCTGGTATTAACCGTATTTGTGAGCAGCCTGCTTGGTTTATTTGACCTCAGGTCATATACCCGAAACCGCTCGGCAATCTTTCGAAATGAAAAAGGGCAGCTGCCGAAGATATTTGAAATTTTTATGGTCCCGCTGGTATTGATTTTCCTGGTAGGATCTTTTTTCCTTAGAAATTTCCAGGGATTAAGCGCCTGGACAGGTTCGGTGCCGGAATTTCTCTCTAGCCTGATCCAATTTGATGGTTTTTTGGCTCTGCGCCTATTGATCAACCTGGTTGTAAGCAATCCATTGATCCTGGTTTTTGGTAGTTCAGGTTTTATCTCAGCCTGGCGAAAAGATGATCAGATTGGAAAGATCTCCTCGATCTGGTTTGGACTCTCCCTGCTGGTTTTGTTGATCATTCCTGGTCGGCAGGCGGTTGATTTGATATGGTTGGTATTCCCTCTGTGGGTCGCCGCTGCCAGGGAGCTGATCCGAGTTTATCAACTGGCGAAAGACTTTTGGGGTGTTTATGCGATAGCCGGGTTGGTTGGCGTTTTGATCGTTCTGAATTGGTTGACATTTACCGGCATGGTTTTCCAGGGAGAGAATCCAAAGGCCGTTCTGCTGCAGATGGGATTAATTGCGGCTTCGCTGGCTTTGGTGATATTGTCAATGACTATTGCTGCCTCTGAATGGGGTTGGCCTGTGTCCCTGAAAGGATTAGGCCTTGGTTCGGGGGCGTTGCTGATGACCTACATGCTTTCTGCATTGGTCCAGGGAAGTTATCTCCGCCAGGCTGACCCCAGGGCATTGTGGTCTGATGGTTCTGGAGCGGGACAGACCAGATTACTGCAAGAATCTATTTATGATGCCAGCATAACTTACACCGGACGCGGAGAAGCAATCCAGGGAGTGGTACTCGGTTCCTGGGATATATTGCGCTGGGAGCTGCGCGGCCTGGAAGGGCTTGAATACCAGGAATCATTGGACTCGGAAGATTTACCCCCGGTGATCATCACTTCCGGGATAGATTATTTCCTGGTTGATCAGGAAATGTACCGAGGCCAGGATTTTGTTCTGGAAACCCGGCCGGGATGGGATGGAATCATTCCCGCTGATTGGATAAGCTGGATTGCTTTTCGATCAGGACCGGTGGAAAAAGAGGATATAATCCTCTGGATTCGAAACGATATCTATTCAGGTTATTAGATCTCGACCCTTAGTATCAGGCCAAGCAGAGCTTTATAAATTCGAGGAAAATGAAATACCCAAATATCATCGCTATTGATGGACCTGCCGCTTCAGGAAAAACCACCATTGCCAATCAGTTGGCGGAAAAGTGGGGCTATTTGTTTTTTGACACAGGCGTGATGTACCGGGCTGTTACCTGGCTGGCTTTGCACAAGAATATTTCGACCAAAGATGAAGCCCTGGTAACTGATTTGGCGGATAGGATCAAAATCGATGTTGCCCCCCCATCAAAGGATGATGGCAGGGAATATGATGTCATTGCTGATGGTATCGATGTCACCTGGAAAATCAGAAAGAAAAAAGTGGACTCGCGAGTTTCTCGAGTATCTGCTTACCCTGGGGTAAGAAAAGCGCTCACCATGCAACAGCGCCGGATCGGGCTGGTTGGAAAAGTGATAATGGTTGGCAGGGATATTGGCACTGTTGTCCTGCCAGAAGCCGATTTGAAGATCTACTTGGACGCATCCGTTGAAGAACGAGCCAATCGCAGGTACAAACAGCGAGTGGATCGGGGGGAAGATGTCGAATTGCGAAAGGTCCTGAAAAAGCTAGAAAAACGGGATAATATCGATTCAACACGAGAAGTTGCCCCGTTACGCGCGGCCGAGGATGCGGTTTTAATAAATACTGACGACCTGAGTATTGCAGAGGTTGTTTCAAAAATCGAAAAAATTGCCCTGAGCACGATGAAGGAATAATATGGAAGATCGATACCACGTACCTTTTTGGACCAGGATTAACAGGAGATTTTTAAGGGTCTTCTTCAGAGGTTTTTTTCACCTTCTTGGAAAAGTAGAATTATATGGTATGGAGAATATTCCCAATCATAATAAATATGTCGCAATTTTCAACCATGTCTCACTTGTTGAAGTCCCTTTTATCGCTGCTTTTTGGCCAACGTACCTTGAGATCATTGGGGGAGCAGCCGTTTGGTCACGGCCAGGGGTGTCGATTGTTGTAAAAATGTGGTCAGGTGTCCAGGTGAAAAGGACTCAGTTTGACAAAGATGTTTTCAAGCAGGTCAAACAAGTTTTTGAAGCTGACCGTCCCCTGATGATCTCTCCGGAAGGGACAAGATCACATTCTCCTGGATTAGGACGCGGGAAACCAGGTGTCGCCTATATTATTGATCAGGCAGATGTGGAAGTTCTACCTGTGGCAGTGATCGGCAACACGATGGATTTCCTAAAAAAAGGAATAAGAGGAAAACGACCACCAATTCAGATGATCGTTGGAGAACCGTTCAAACTGCCTCCCATTGATGGACGAGGCGAGAAACGAAGATTAATGCGCCAATATAATACTGATTACAGTATGGCGCGGTTGGCAGCCCTGCTGCCTGAATCGTACCGCGGTGTGTATGCTGAATACGAGAAGATCCTGGCGGGAAAGCCGGTGGTTTTCCCTGAACCTGAGGATTGATTTACGCACCTTCCAGAAATCTTAGGGGGAAAATTGAGGGATGAACCATGCTATAATCGAGTATGGATTTCAACCATCTGCGATCAATATAATCCAGGAAATGATGCCCTTCATTCTTACCCTATTTAACGCCCCTGCATATATGATCTGGCCCTCAAATAAGCTGGGAATTTTGGCATTGATAGTGCTGGCGGCTGGACTGGTGTACGGGAATTGGCATTGGCGCGTCTACCAGCGTGAAATGAAGGAACAGCAGTGGTTCCTGTTCGGTATTCTAATGACCCTGGCTCCTATCACAGCCCTTTTGCTGGGAGTACGCTTGCCAGAATGGGGGGCAATACCGCTTCCAAATATGTCTTTGGAACCAACTGGCGGTGCCTTGATGATACTGGCTGCCGTCCCGGCGCTAATAGCCGGCTGGGTATTGGGTCCTACCAGCGCCTCAGTGATCGGGTTGATCTCCGGTATATGCCTGGCGTACTGGGATACGCATTCTCCTTTTACTGTCATTGAGTTCACATTTTTTGCTATGCTGGTCTCAGTTGCCATCCGTCAGCGTTATCGAACTGCTATGTTCAGTATTTTAAGACGTCCATTTCTGGCCAGCCTGTTAATCGCAGTTGTCCATTCCTTGGTAAATATCACGGGAGCTTTTTTCTGGGCGTCAGGATCTGTCGTAGAAAATCTTGACTTTGCAATCTCGAATGCTCGGACTGGGGTGGCGGCTGTGGCGGCCTGTTTTGCGATTGCTGGCTTGATCGTGGAATTTGCCCTGGTGGCTTTTCCCCGGGCGGATGGGATCAAAGCCAAGTTAAAACCTTCTCCATCTGAAAGCAGTATAAAGATTCGCTTCCTTCAATATGTAGTCTCATTAACGCTGGTGTTGGTTTTGGTCCTATTGCTTGTAAACTGGTTCGTGGCCGGGAAGTCGGCGGAAAAGATGGTCCAATCCCAGTTGGAGAATATCGCCAGGACAACCACAAATAAGATTCCCTTTTTCTTTAATACAGGGCAGAGTTTGATCAGCCAGTATGCTTCAGACCTTTCGGGAGATTTTGCCGCCCCTGAGGATCTGGATGAGGTGCTGCGGAAAAACTTCCGGGCCATTCCTTTTTTCTCCCAATTTTATCTTTTTGACGCTAATACTGAATTGTTCAGCGCCTACCCCGACCAGACCACCGAGAATCTGACCTTTTCTCCAGAATTCCAGGCCGGGCTGGGATCAGCCTTGAATGGCGTGCCGGTTCAAGTGTATGTCTCGCCCCCTTCTGGTATCGGGAATAGAACATTAATAACCTTTATGGGGAGCATTTCAGCGCCTGAAGGAGAGACCTCCGGGGTGCTGGTTGGATTGGTTGACCTGGAATCGAATCCCTTCACACAGCCCATTCTTAGTGACTTAAAAAGCATAAACGAGCTGGGTGGAGTGGGATATTTGCTGGATGAACAAGGCCGGGTTTTGTATTCTTCGGAAGAAAATCTCTTTGGGGTCTTCTTCCCGAGTTTCGATCTGCGCCATGAAGAAGTTTTTTCAAAACAGACCACTTCAGATGGCATTCGCCAGCTGGTATATATTCGGTCTGCGCTTGGGCGGCCCTGGACAGTGATGCTGACCATGCCGGCAGTCAAATCCCAGCAGCTGGCCCTCGATCTGGCAGCGCCTTTATCGGGCGTGGTGCTTTTGATAGCTTTGATCACGATGGCGGTGATGTATTTTGGGTTGAGCTCAGTTGCTGACTCGCTTCACGTATTGACGGAAGAAGCTGACCGGATCACTAAGGGGGAACTGGACCATCCCTTGCGCTTGACCCCTCGCGTGGATGAGGTAGGGCAGCTGCGGCGGGCATTTGAAAAGATGCGCCGGAGTTTAAAGAATCGCATGGTAGAACTCAATCGTTTGCTTACTGTCAGCCAGGGAGTGGCATCTTCTCTAGAGATGGGAGATGCGGTAGATACGATCCTGTCCTCTGCCCTTGAGATAGGGGCCAGTTCAGCCCGGATTGTGCTGGATGCGGACGTCCTTCCGGAAGGATTTTCTGAAGGTACTGAAATGACCAGCATCGGACAGGGGGAAGATACCGAGGCATTTGCGTACCTGGATTCTCAGATCCTGGAATTGGCCCGCAATCGATCACCGGTGATTTTATCCAATCCCGCCCGAATGCCCCTACTTGATCTTGATGAAGATGATCCCGTTCCGGGAGCGATCCTGATAGTTGCCCTTCAACATGAACAGGGATATTATGGCGCCATTTGGCTGGCGTATCTTGAACCACATAATTTTATTGACAGCGAAGTGCGTTATATCGTTACCCTGGCCGGCCAGGCGGCCCTGGCAGCTACAAATTCCTCACTGTTTGGAAAGGCCGAGATTGGCAGGAAGCGTTTGGCCGCAATTCTTGCCTCCACTCCCGACCCCATATTGGTGCTTGACCATCAGGATAAGCTGCTCCTGACCAACCCGGTTGCAGCTGAGCTTCTGGGAATCGAACATGATTTTGGGATTGGGGAATCCATCAAAGGGATTACCGATCAGCAAGAATTGATCGAGCTGTTGGATGGCGCGCCAAGTGGGAGATCATCCAGAGAGGTTAAATTGAAAGACGGCCGGGTATTTCTGGCGACTGCCTCCCCTGTGATCGCGGGGGAACATCAATTGGGCCGGGTTTGTGTGCTGAGGGATATTTCCCAGCTTAAGGAAATGGATGAATTGAAATCTGATTTTGTTGCCACCGTCAGCCATGATTTGCGTTCGCCATTGACATTGATGCGGGGCTACGCCACCATGTTGGAAATGGTGGGTGAACTAAATGACCAACAGCAGAACTATGTCCACAAGATCATCACCGGTGTGGAGAGCATGTCTCACCTGGTTCAAAACCTGCTTGACCTGGGCAGGATTGAGGCTGAAGTGGGATTAAAGCTCGATATGATCTCGGCTCCGGATATTGTTTCCGAGGTAGCAGATTCATTTAAGATCAGGGCCTCCCAGAAGAAGATCAAATTGCATGTATCACCACCTAATCAGACGATTCCATTTATATCGGCCGATAAAGCCTTGCTCCAACAGGCATTGAGGAACCTGGTAGATAATGCTATCAATTTCAATCAGCAGGGTGGAAATGTCTGGGTCCGTTATACATTAGAGGACGGAAAGATCATCTTCGAGGTTGAAGACAATGGGATCGGCATTTCCCCGGTGGACCAACAGCGCTTATTTGAGAAGTTTTACCGGGTCGAAAGCCGGGAAAAGGATAAACAAGGTGGAACCGGATTGGGGTTGGCAATTGTCAAGTCTATCGCCGAGCAGCACGGGGGTGACGCTTGGATAAAAAGCGAGCTGGGAGCTGGCAGTACCTTTTCTTTGGCCATTCCAATTCGCCAGCCGGAAAAGAAACACAAGCCACAATAATCATGGAAAGAAGCCCTGTATTGTGGTAGACTGTTCCTGCAGTGATCGAATGGGGGAAATCCGGGGAGACTGGGTTAGTGAAAAACCCCAGAAAACAAGGAAGTCCTCTTGACTGAGCCCCCTTCAACCTGTATAATAGCAAGTTGCATGTTAAATATCAATCCCCTCACATGATGCGAGCGCTAAAGAGCGTACTCTTTTGTGCTTGCTTTTGTGCGTGCTTGTACTAAAACATCTGTTCTAACTGGCGGTGCCGTTTTTTGGACACAAACAGATCTCACAATTGATTATCTAGAAGGTTTCATCGGACTGATCGCTCAGCGGAGTTATCAGCCAGGGATAAGGTCGATTATTGAGGGAAACAGATACTAAGGTTTGGCTGGTGAGGGTTGCAGCGTTAATCGGTTGAGAGCGCGATCATACAGGAGGTTTCCGAGTGAAAACTAAGGGGATACAAAAACTTCGAATTGGGATAGCTTCACCAGAAATCATCCGCAGTTGGTCATACGGGGAAGTCCTGGAACCAGAAACCATCAATTACAGGCGTTTGCGCCCGGAAAAAGATGGTCTGTTCTGTGAGGCAATCTTTGGTCCTACCCGGGATTACCAATGTCATTGTGGAAAATACAAAAACATTCGTTATAAAGGTATCGTTTGCGACAAATGCGGTGTTGAAGTTACCCGTTCAGCGGTTCGCCGGGAGCGCATGGGGCATATCGAACTGGCAGCCCCGGTGGCGCATCTGTGGTTTTCTCGCCGGATCCCTTCAATTCTGGGACGTTTGCTTGATATGTCACGCCGTGACCTGGACCGGGTTTTGTACTTTGCCCAGTATATTGTCACCTATGTAGATGAAGAAAGCCGGAAACGAGCGCTGGAACAGCTTGATACTCGTTTTACCTCCGGAGAAGGAGAGGTGGGGAAAGACTTCAGCGAAGGAATCCAAACCAAGGAAGTTGAACGGGAAGACCGCCTCAAAGATCTGGAAGCCCAGCAGCATGAAGTAGAAGCCCGTTATGTTGAACAAATTGCGGCAGACCTGGAACCTGTGATCAAACAGGGTCAGCGTTTGGAAAAGACGCTCCAGGATAGTGTTGATGATGCTGCAAAAGATGACCTGATCTTCCCTGAGACGGATGTTGTGATCGTCAAAAAGGGAAAAAAGATCAGCACCGCCCATATTGCTAATATTCAAGATGTTGTAAAGCAGCGTTTAACAGAAATCGAAGAAAGCCTCAAAGAAGCCAAGGAAAATGAACTGGAACACATCAAACTGGATGTGGCCAGGGTCCGGGCAGAAACCTCCCAGGAGATCACTCAGCTTAGAGATAATCTGGATTTGGAGATCAATTCCGCGCAATCGGAATATAAACGCCTGAGAGAAGAACTGCTGAACTTGGAACCTCTGACCTTCCTCGGAGAAGCGGAGTATCGCGAACTTAGATCCCGCTGGGGGCAGGTCTTCCAGGCTGAAATGGGAGCCGAAGCATTTTACGATATTCTCAAGCGCCTTGATCTGGATGCCTTATCCAAGGATCTCTGGAACGAGATCAAAACAACTGGAAGCAAACAGAAACGAAAAAAAGCCATCAAGCGATTGAAGGTTGTGGATGCTTTCCAGAAAACAGAAAATCAACCCGAGTGGATGATCCTGACTGTGCTTCCAGTAATCCCCCCTGATCTGCGTCCGATGGTGCAGCTGGATGGTGGGCGTTTTGCCACCTCGGATTTGAATGACCTTTACCGCCGGGTGATCAACCGCAATAACCGGCTGAAACGCCTTCTAGAACTAGGCGCTCCGGATGTGATCGTTCGTAATGAAAAACGCATGCTCCAGGAAGCAGTAGACTCGCTGATCGACAACTCCCAGCGTGGGAAAGCCCTTTCCCGCCGTGGACGGAGGGAATTAAAATCCCTCAGTGATATGTTGAAGGGCAAGAAGGGTCGCTTCCGCAGGAACTTGCTTGGTAAACGAGTGGATTATTCCGGCCGTTCCGTAATCGTGTCCGGTCCCAAATTAAAGATGTCTCAGTGTGGTCTCCCCAAGAAAATGGCTCTGGAGCTGTTCCGGCCTTTCGTGATCTCGATTCTTGAAAAACGAGGTTTTGCGACCAACGTCAAAGGCGCCAAGCGATTAATTGAGAGAAACCGCCCAGAAGTATGGGAAGCATTGGATGAAGCCGTTAAGAGCCGTCCTGTTCTTCTCAACCGTGCTCCAACTTTGCATCGCCTGGGTATTCAGGCCTTTGAGATCCAGTTGATCGAAGGCAGTGCAATTCAACTTCATCCTCTGGTTTGCCCCGCATTCAACGCAGACTTTGACGGCGACCAGATGGCTGTCCATGTGCCGCTTTCGCAGAAAGCTGTTACGGAAGCCCGGGAGCTGATGCTTTCCACAAAAAACCTGCTGAAACCAGCCAATGGCGAACCGATTATCGCGCCCTCCAAAGATATGGTTTTGGGTGTGTTTTTCCTGACCCGGGAAGACGAACGTCCGTATCCAGGTGATGGCCGAGCGTTCTCAACCATGATTGAAGTTGAGACCGCTTTCCTCCTGGACCAGGTAAAAATCCCGACCAAGATTAAACTCCTGGCGGAAACCTGGTATGACGAAGATGGTGAACGAATGAATGCCCCGGAGGAACGGGTGATCGAAACCACCGTTGGCCGCTCCATATTCAATCAGTCCCTTCCATATGAAGTCCAGTTTATGAACTGGGCATTGGTGAAGGGAGACGTAAAAGACCTGATCACTGAAATTTACGAATATTGTGACAATGACACTACAACCGAGGCAGCGGACAAGATCAAAGACCTGGGGTTTGAATTCGCAACCAAATCAGGATACTCGATTGCTGTGGCTGATTTGCAGATCCCACCTGAAAAAGAAGCGATCGTTGCCGAGGCACTGGAGAAAGTCAGTGTAGTGGAACGTAGCTTTAGGCGTGGTTTGCTGACATCCCAGGAGCAAGATGATCGAGTGATCGATATCTGGCAGAAAACTACCTCGTTGGTTGGTGATGCTGTAAAAGCCAACATGGATCCCCACGGCAACATGGCTGTGATGGCTCTTTCCGGAGCCACTAAAGGCGGCTTCGGTCCGGTTTCCCAGCTGGCAGGTATGCGAGGTTTGATGGCTGACCCGTCCGGTCAGATCATCCCGCTCCCCATCCGCTCCAGTTTCCGTGAAGGTCTGACGGCGCTGGAGTATTTCATCTCCAGCCACGGTGCCCGGAAAGGTCTGGCAGATACTGCTTTGAGAACTGCCGACGCCGGTTATCTGACCCGACGGCTGGTGGATGTTTCCCAGGATGCGATCATCAACGATGAAGATTGCGGTACAGATCATTGCATCATATTGGAAAGATCAGAAGATGTGGCCGGTCAGACCCTGCAGGATCGGGTCTTCAGCCGGGTTCTGGCGGACCATGTGGTTGACCAGGAAACCGGTGAAGTCCTCGTTGAAAAGAACACACTGATTTCTCGAGAGATCGCCCGCATGATCCAGAAATCAAACGTTGATAGGGTAAAGGTGTTTTCCCCACTGACTTGCGTCCTGGAATTTGGTTTGTGCGCTAAATGTTATGGCCTTGACCTGGGACGTGGTGAACCGGTTCAGAAAGGTGCAACAGTCGGTATTGTGGCCGCCCAATCCATCGGTGAGCCTGGCACTCAGCTTACGCTGCGGACTTTCCATACCGGCGGTGTGGCTGCTGCCAGTGACATCACTACAGGTTTGCCCAGGATTGAAGAATTATTTGAAGCCCGTAAAGCCCCCAAAGGTGAAGCTGTATTGACAGAAATCGCCGGCAGGGTCAGCATTGAGAAATCTGACCGCTACAGCGATATGCGCGTGGTGCGGGTCACTCAAAGTGAAATGATCAGCGACGCTTATGCGCTGGAGAAGAGCTGGCGAAAACGCGTCAAAGATGAAGATGAGGTTGAAGAAGGTGATGTGGTCGCCTCCCTTAATGCAGATAATCAACTCCTGGCCAGGAATAGCGGCCGAGTACGTATTGAAGGTAGAACGATCATTATTTCTTATGAAGTTAAAGATGAGAAGTATTATGAGATTCCCAGCAATGCCCGTTTGGCAGTAGAAGATGGAGAAATGGTCGAACCGGCTCAGCGCCTGACTGAGGGATCACTGAATACGCATGATATCCTGCGCATTAGCGGGCGTGACGCCTGTCAGAAATATATGCTTTCTGAAGTTCAGAAAGTGTATCGTTCCCAGGGACAGAATATTCACGATAAACACTTTGAGATCGTAATTGCCAAGATGATGTCTCGAGTGAATGTGACCGACTCAGGTGGCTCTGATACGCTTCCGAGGGAACTGGCCAACCGGATGAGAGTGATCCAGGAAAATGAGGATCTGCTCCAGGAAGGGAAACGCCCATTGAAATATGATGATGTTCTCCTGGGCATTACCAAGGCAGCGTTAAGTACAGATTCGTTCCTGTCCGCTGCATCCTTCCAACATACCATCAAGATCCTTACCCAGGCCGCTGTCAATGGGGATGTCGACCCACTTTTTGGTTTGAAGGAAAATGTGATTATCGGCAAATTGATCCCCGCCGGCACTGGTTTCAAAGGAGGACCTTCTGCTCCTGAAGATGAAGTTGTGGCAGGCGATAAAGAAGGCGTTGAGCTCGAAGGATCAGAAGCAGAAATCGATCTTGGTGAGATCAGTGAAGACATGGTTGTGGAAGATCTCGATATCGAGGTTGTGGAAGAAGATTAATTCTTTACCCAATTTATGATCAAGGATACGGTTTCCTCACAGGAAATCGTATCCTTTTTGTTTAAAACACCTCCCCCTTCGGTGTAAGTTAAAAAGGAAGCCATTTAATTTGCCCAACGGCTGAACCCGTGGGCTGATGGAGGGAAACCTCATCAGGTGAGGTTTACATGATAGATAAAGGCTAGATCTCCCATTTTTGATTGGAAGATTTTTTTGATGATGGTTTTTCTGATTCAAGATATATTCGGAAATCTTCTGGACAAAAAAAGGTGATACTGAAAACGCTCCATAGCCCCCTTGCCATTTAAAAAACTCATTTTGTCGATGAATTTGAGATATGAAATGTGAAGATGATCCTTTTAATGATTGGGCATAATGACTTACAGATATTGATGTAGTTAATCTGGTTAGAATGTGAATGTGGTTTGAAGTTCCTCCGATTTGTTCAACCCAACATTTATGCTCAACACTTTTATTCCGCAAGTATTTGTACAAAACTGGTTCCATATCTTCATCTATGAGATTTAATCTGTCCCAAGTTCCCCAGATATAATGGATATATAGTTGTGAGTTAGATCTATACACTGTTCCCCCTATAAGATTAATGGTTATATATTAATTATAGAGAGGGTTTCAAGTCCCTGCAAGAGGGACTTAAAAGATTCAGCCCAAGAATTTATTCGTCGGGTTAATGTAAAAATCCAGGCCTATAGTTTATGAAATAATTATTTTAAACACCTCCCCCTTCGGTGTAAGTTAAAAAACAGACGGTCTTTTAATGTTATAATGCTCATCGGCTAAATTCCCTGAATATTATGAATATGGAAGAATTGCGGAATACGAAACGTGGAGAGCGCACCGGGTTCATCGTATTCCGTGTTGTGTTGTAGTTGGAGGAAAAATGGATTTTGGTTTGATCCGACCGATAGATATTGACGACGAAATGAAGCAGGCCTATTTGGATTACGCCATGAGTGTGATCATTTCCCGGGCTTTACCAGATGCCCGGGATGGTTTAAAGCCTGTCCATCGACGAATCCTGTATGCCATGCACGACATGAGTATGGGTCCAGATTCCGCATATAAAAAATCAGCCCGCATTGTTGGTGAAGTCCTGGGAAAGTACCACCCCCACGGCGATATGGCAGTCTATGAATCCATGGCTCGTATGGCCCAGGATTTTTCCATGCGGTATCCGCTTGTGGACGGCCAGGGAAACTACGGCTCCATTGATGGGGATTCCCCGGCAGCAATGCGGTATACAGAAGCGCGGATGGCTCAAACAGCCACATTGATGCTGGATGATCTGGATAAGAATACGGTTGATTTCCGCCAAAATTTCGATGGAACCCTTAAAGAGCCTGGTGTTCTGCCAGCTTCATTCCCGAACCTGCTGGTGAATGGAGTCACGGGTATTGCTGTTGGCATGTCAACCAGCATTCCACCACATAATCTTGGCGAAGTGGTCGATGCCCTGGACTATATGCTGCAGAATTGGAAATCGATGGATAAGATCACCGTCGAAGAATTGACCAATTTCATTCAGGGTCCTGATTTTCCAACTGGCGGAGTAATTATAGAAGATCAGCGCCGCAGCGGTTTAAAAAGCGCTTACGGCTCAGGCCGGGGTAAGATTCGCGTCCGCGCTAAGGCCACTGTGGAAGAGATGTCCCGTGGTAAACACAGGATCGTGATCACTGAAATACCGTATATGACCAAAAAGGTCACTGTCCTGGAACGGATTGCCAAACTCGTCCGCGATGAGCAGTTGGAAGGCATTGCCGACCTGAGGGATGAATCCGACCGCCAGGGTATGCGCATTGTGATCGAATTGATGAAATCGGCCGAACCGGAAGAAGTTCTTGAAGCGCTCTTTAAACGGACGACCCTGGAAAATACTTTCAGTATTATCATCCTCGCCCTGGTGGATGATGAACCAAAACTGCTGAACCTGAAAGAGGCTTTGCTGGTATATCTGGAGCACAGGCTGGAGATCGTAAAACGGCGCAGTCAGCATGATCTTGAGAAAGCTCAAGCCCGCGAACACGTTCTAGCGGGTTTAACAAAAGCTCTTGACAACCTGGACGCCGTGATAGATACGATCCGGAATTCCCGTTCCGCCCAGACTGCAAAGAATAATCTGATGCGCGAATTCTCGTTGACAGATATTCAGGCCCAGGCCATCCTGGATATGCCGCTGCGGCGTTTGGCCGGGCTGGAGCGTAAGAAGATCGAGGATGAATATAAAACCGTTCGAAAGTTAATTAAGGAACTCTCAGCTTTATTAAAATCTCCCAAAAAGATGCGGGAAGCTATCGCAGTATCGCTTCAGGAGATCAAGGAGAAGTTCAACGATTCTAGAAGAACCCAGATCGCTATGGTGGAAGGTGGTTTGGAGGCAGCCCCGATGCAGCTTTCTCATCTTACGCCGTCTGAAAATGTGTGGGTGATGATCAATCGGGATGGCCTGGTTGCTCGCTCACAAGGAGATGATCCTCCCCGGCCGAGCGGTTGGGATGTGCCCAACTGGTTGGTACGAGTCAATACCCGGGATACTCTGTTCCTGGTATCCGAAGAAGGGGATGCAGCAGCTATCCCTGCCCATTCAGTACCTGAAGCATCCAAGCCAAGCCAGGGCACCCATTTTTCGAAGTTAACGCCGTTTGGCAAAGATGTTAAATTGGGCTCGGTCTTCGGATTACCGCCTAAAAAGGATCGGGGAGAAAATTGGCATGTGATCACTATTACTGAACGGAGCATGCTGAAGAAAAGCGAGATCAGTGAATTGCCTGGACCATCTGCACAGCTGTTCACTCTTGTGAAGGTAAATGACAAGGACCGCCTGGTCTCTATCAGGCTGAGTGATGGAACAAATGAGATCTTCCTGGCAACAGAACAGGGAATGGCGATTCGATTCCAGGATGAGGATGTCCGAGTGATGGGATTGGTGGCTGCTGGAGTAAACGGCATGAAACTATCCCAGGGAGACCGGATCATTGGCATGGAAACGTTCTCGAAAAAAGGAGAGCTGTATTTCCTGACATCTTCCGGGAGAGCGAAGCGGGTCAAGGTGGATGAATTCCCCGTTCAGGGAAGGTATGGCAAGGGGGTCATTGCCTGGAAGCTCCCGGAAAAGGATACCCTGGCTGGCATGACTGCCGGAAAAGGAACCATGCGGGTGACTGTCCACCTGGAAAACTTCGCGCCAAAATCAACCCGTTTGGATGATGCCCCCCTGCAAACCAGGGTAGCTCAAAAAGGGAAAGAGGTTGTGGAAATGAGGGATGATGACCGGGTGACCCTGTTAACGATCCCCTGGGAAATGGTCCGCCCGGTAGCTAAAGATTAAATGATCTGGCATCAAACCAAATCATTTAGTGACGGTGAACTCTGAGAAGTGGTAGGCTATTTTTCCATCTATCAAACCCAGAGTGTCGCTGCCGTTCTGAACATTCCCTGAGGAGGAACTGGCAGTCCAGCTGATCTGCCGAGTACTGCCTTCCCCGCTGAATCCTGCTAGTGTGAAGGTCCCTTCCGGGATAATCTCACTGAATATGGTGCTAAACCAACTTTTTACGGCTTCCTGACCCTGCACGGTCCTTTCATTGGTAATGTGGACGGCATCTGCTCTGTAGAGTGCCTTGACCTTGTCTGGGTCATGGGAGTTTAGCGCATCAATGAAAAGCTCCGCAATATCTTTAGGTGGAGTTGGTCCACTGTCCCATTGGAAATCCCGGATCGTCCGATAGTACTGCGCCGGCAGGTAATTGTGGAGACTGCCCCATTCCCAAAAATTGAAACCAGGTAGTTTCAAGTCCTTTACTTTCTGCATGAATTCACTTACTTCAGAGAGTGTAGGTGTCCAGCCAAATTCTGTAAAGGCAGCGCCAGTCGGGAAAATCGGCGGGGTGTATTTCATGTTCTGGAATTCTGTAATGCTTTGTTTCAACTGAGCGCCTGGATTGTTGGCGAACATCCAGTAGACCTGGGGCATATTCATGTCGACCTTTTTGAGGAATTCATTCCAGGGCAACTGGGGATGGTAAGAAGGATATCGATAGGAGCTGAGGGCAATCGGGATATCAGTGATGGATTCTGTCAATTGGTTCATGAAAGTTGTTGCTGAAGCGAACTTCCCTTTGTAATGACCTTCTGCGTCCAATACGTATCCATCAACACCTAATTCGCGGATGCGGCTGATAGCTTTCTGCGCCTCTTGCCCGGGTTGATCGCCAAATAGATAGTGCCACCCCCAAACCTGGATACCCTCGCTTTTCAGTGCGGCACTTAGAGGAGGTATCAGATCGATCTTCTTTTCCCAATCGTAATTGTAGCTGTAAATACCATTGGCGATTTTGATCAGCACGTGGCTGTAATTAGCTGCGACGGCTTTTCTGGTTATTTCACTCACGCTGCCATTATGGCAGTTCTGGATCTTCCAGATGAACATTCCTTTTCCAGTTAACATCGCGGGTCCTCACTCACTTAGTCTGTTTTTAGAAACCTATAAGTATATTTCTACTTAATACCATGCTCCTAAACAGTATCCCAAAGGTCTTTCTAGGGAGAATTCAGGGCATTGTTCAACATATTTCGGATCATTTGGAAGTTGGGCAGTAATACCTGGGCGCCCGATGGAGTAACCCAGGCTGTGATCATGCTCTCTGTGATGAAGTACTGGTTGATCCGGGATTTATCGGACAATTTTGCAGCGGTTGGTGATAAGGAGAGTAAAGTTGCCACGTCCAAATTTGTGGTTACGTTTTGTATATAGGTGTTGTACAGCTGGGGGATTCTGGTCAAAGATTCCAATGAGATCAAACGGTCCAGAATGGCACTTAACACAAGCTGCTGTCGATAATTGCGGTCAAAATCATTGGTGGTGACCCGGGAACGAACGTACCAAAGCGCTTCCTTGCTATAAAAATGCTGCCTTCCAGGATAAACGCAATGTGATAATCCGCCGCCCCATTTATCATCGCAAACAGTGCGCGGAACGTCAACATAAATTCCCCCCAGATCATCGACGATATACTCAAAAGTCCACAGATTGACCAGAAGATAATAATCAGGTCTAAATCCGAAATTATGCAGCATGGTGTCTTGAAAAAGCGGGAAACCACCATGCGCGAAGGCGGTATTTATCCGTTGATCTGTCCAGCGGGGGATGTAAACATATAAATCTCGAGGGAAGGAAGTAACATTCACTGTTCCTTCCTCTGTATTGATGGTCAGGAGGACGATGGAGTCTGTCCTACCTATTGATCCCTTATATTTCTGGTCCGATCCCAGGATCATGATATTGATCTGATGATCGGGTTGTACTATAGGGTCTACTCCAACAGCATTGCTAACAGGCACAATATGGGCTGGAGTGGGGGTTAGGGTTGGCGTTGGGGTGGGATAGTCCGTTGGATAATAAGTTGGTGTCGATTCCAATGGCTGGAAAGCGGTAGGTGTTGGAGTGCCGCCCAGAGGTAAGACACGCTGGTTCGACGGCCTGGAAAATGGCAATCCGCCCCTCAGCTGGAGACCAAGGATTACCAGTCCCAGCAGAATAAAGCCTATTATGAAGATCAAATATCGTTTATTCTTTAACATAATCTTACCTATCGGGAATCATTTCAACCTGGTCTTGTTTTCCTTATCATTAACTGCTTAAACGACCATTCTGCCCTGTTATCGAGTCTGCTCTAATTCTCTCAGACGCGGGCAGAGGAACCTTGCCCGATTCAACTAACATCTTAGGTAGCAAGATTTGTACCAGACTGATTATTTTCTGAGGAAATTCCTATAGGAAAGCCAGCAGCAAACTTACTGTTGTTCCGGTGCCGGGTTTGCTCTCTACCCACATGCGTCCCCCTTCATTCTCAACCAAATTCTTTGTGACATAGAGATTGGTCATCACCTGGCTGAGTTTTTCCTGCTGTTGAGTTGTCAGGTGGTCATTCAAAACATCTGCAACATCGTTCGGGTGGTAACCTTCGCCCTGATCACTGATCTTAATATGGGCAAAGTGCTGGGTGCTGTCCTCTTTAAAGATCTGGGTTCGGATCTGAATCTCACCGCCGGGTTTGTTCTCCGCAATCGCATTGGCAACCAGGAAGGAAAAGATTTCTTTGAACAGGCCATGGTTCATCTTCAGAAGGGGAGGATTATCAGGTATATCCAGAGAGGTAACTAGATTCTTCTCTTCGATCTCGGCCTGGGCGTCAGCGAGGCAATCCTGGATTGCAGTATTCAAAACTGCCGGTCTAACGCCGTCTGAATCTATTTCTCCCGTCTCATTGGCCTCAATTGCCGCCGGGATGGGGGCTTTAGTCTCCATTGGTTGAATTTCCTGGTCTTTCAAATCCTTGACTTCTTTTTCGATCACACCAATATATTTTTTAAGAGCCTCTTTTGAATCCTTCTTAGATAGATCTACCAGCATGGAGAGATGCCTTTGGAGGGTATTGCCCCAGCCCAAGACCTGGTCGGATTTTGCACTCAGGTTGTCAAAATCCAGCAGCAAATTCTGGTGTTCTTTGTTTAATAAAGCCAGATCTTCTTTTAGATCACCTTTTTCCCGGGAGAGCAGCGTGAGTTTCGAAGACAGGTCCCGGATCGTGTTCTTTACGCTGTCAGATTCGCCATTCTGGGAAACTAGATGGTGGCTGAAAGCTGACTCGAATAACTTGCACAGCAAGGTTATATATTCTTGATCGTCTTTGGTCCAGGGACGATTGGAAAAAGGTGAAAAAAGCACAACGCCGATGGTTTTATTGGCGCCTGCTATATAGACTGGTGAAGCGAGCAGGTGCCCCGGCCTGCTCAACTGCAGCATCTTGGCCAGGTGAGAGAGATCTCTTGAAGTGCTGCTGGCAGGTATATGGAGCATTTTGCCGCGCTGGATGTAATTTGAAAGCAAGGGAATGCTCTTACTGTCGAGGGTGATGGCCTGCAGCGGTTCTTCCCGTATCAGGTCGTAGCCGGCAATAATGCGGATTTTGCCGTGTTCATCCGGTGTGTCTATCACCAATGCGAGATCCGCCAGGATCAGATAAGCGGTGGTCTGGGCTATTTTATAGAGGATCCCGACCGGGTCTTTCTCGTCGAATAGACGGTCAACCAGCTCCAGGATATTGTACTCTATGCTGAATTGCTTGTGCTGAGGTTCATCTTCTTCTGGGCTTTGTATCTGGGAGAGATCTCCGATTGAGAACCGGTCAGACAACAGGAGCAGTAGAGGATAGGCCACTAGCTGAGTCAAATGCATGGATTCCAGGTTTCCACTCAACAGGCTCAGAATGGCCCCGATGAACAATATCACTCCCATGAAAAATCCATAGTGCCACAAATTTGGTTTCCGGATTAATATCAACCCCGTACCGATCACCAGGACCATAATAGAAAGACCCTGCCAGAAGGACATCGAACCGGTGAAGCCTTCCATTAGAGAAGGCATGATGAATATTTGTCCTGCAACAAGAAGAACGATCAAGCTGATCGATAACAGGGCAGCTGCATCAATCTCTTTGCTGGGTTCTGGGAAATTCCAGAGCCAAACGATCAGGATAATGCCTACCAGAGAGGCCGCTTGATCCAGAATTAAAAGAGTATTAGAAAATTGGGGAGTTGCTTTCCAAGAAAAATAGGTGATTACAAAGAGGACCAGGCGCAGAAGAACCAAACCAAGGACGATCTGGATCATGCGCACGCCCTGGGTGAATCTGCCTTTTTGCCAGGTACGGAACACCTTCACCAGGGTTGTGGCACAGACTAATATAATTAGTAATGAATACCCCAGGAATGCTAGGGGCAAGTTGGCGGGATTGGTTCCTGTTTGAAATAGAGTCATATGGCACACCTGCGTGAATTATAGCACGGGTTCCCAGTTGGGAGTACATCCCTCTCTTGAAGAAATTAATAAAAACTTCTTCTTTTCGCAAGAGGACCTGGAAGGTTGACAAACTGACAAGTCGGGGTAAAATTGCCCCTGCAAGAAAAAATTTGCCGAAGTGGCGGAACAGGCAGACGCGCTACGTTCAGAGCGTAGTGGGATTATTCCCATGTGGGTTCGACTCCCACCTTCGGCACACATAACCATAGAACCGATCCTGCAACGATGGATCGGTTTTTTCTGTTAGTGAAGGCATGATTATTCACATACCATGTCACTTTCCCTGAGTGTCTGGATCTTCGTTGCCGCTACTATATAGGCTAATAGTATGAATGTGTTATTTGGATGGGAATTATATGAAAAATAAATTTGAGAAATTTTACAGCACGTCAAATGCAGGCAGTATTTTGATTGCCCTCCTGGTAGGTTTGGGCACAGGTATCGGAGCAGTTATTTTCAGGTATTTGATTACCTTTTTTGAGTTTGTCGGGTATTCTTGGATCCCAATAACCTTCCCATTCCTTGGTAATCTTACAGTGGTTATTGTGCCTGCAGTTGGCGGTTTGATCGTTGGGCTGATGATCTACAATTTTGCCCAGGAAGCGAAGGGCCATGGTGTCCCTGAAGTGATGGAAGCCGTTGCGCTGCATGGAGGAAAGATCCGTCCCGTTGTTGCCCTTGTAAAATCACTTGCCTCTGCCATATCCATCGGCAGCGGAGGTTCAGTTGGCCGGGAAGGGCCAATCGTCCAGATCGGCAGCTCAATTGGATCAACTCTCGGCCAAAAATTACATCTGTCCGATGAAAAGATACGCATTCTGGTGGCTTGTGGTGCGGCCGGAGGCATTGCCGCAACTTTTAATGCCCCCATTGCTGGTGTTATCTTTGCCCTGGAAATTATTGTGGGTGAATTCAGTGTGAGGCACTTCAGCTTGGTCGTGATCTCATCCGTGGCTTCCAGTATTGTCGGCCAGGCAGTATTTGGCGATATCCCGGCTTTTTTAATCCCCGTGGAATATGGCATCACCTCACTTTGGGAGTTTTCTTTTTATCCAGTTTTAAGTGTTCTGGCAGCCTTGCTGGGTGTGTTATTCGTTAAATCGCTCTATTGGGCTGAAGACCTTTTTAGCAATTGGAAAGGGGTACCCGAGTGGTTGAAACCGATGATAGGGGGGATCCTGTTGGGAGGTTTGGCTTTGTTGTATCCGATCCTGACAGGAATCCACTGGGAAGGTCAGCCGCAGATCTTTAATGTTGGTTACGATGTGATTGAGGACGCCCTGGCTGGAAATCTGGTCCTGGGCGTGGCCCTTGCCTTCTTATTCATGAAGCTTTTGGCAACCATCCTGACGCTGGGTTCGGGAGGATCTGGCGGAGTATTTGCTCCCTCATTATTTATGGGAGCGATGCTGGGTACTGTCTTTGAATTGGGTGTCAGGAAAATCTTCCCCTCTATTATTGCTCCACCCGGTGCATATGCGCTGATCGGAATGGCCGCAACTTTCACGGCTGCTGCCCATGCGCCGATTACAGCAGTGATCATTTTATTTGAACTTACCGGTGATTACCGAATAATTCTGCCTCTCATGTTAACTGTCGTTATCACCACGATCGTATCCCAACAGCTCTTAAAGGGAGAGTCCATCTATACCTTGAAACTATCCCGTCGCGGCGTGCACCTCAGCAGGGGTAGGGATGTGGATATCCTGGAAGGTGTCCTGGTCAAGGAAGTGATGTCCCATGATTTTAATGTGATCTCGATGAACGATAACTTGAGCAATCTGTCAATTTTGCTTAACCAAACATCCAGCCATGGGGTCGTGGTTTTGGATGAAGGTGGCAAGCTGTTTGGGATCGTCACGGTAAGTGATCTCAGGAATGCTATTTCATCCTATAGTAATTTGGATGAAACCAAGGTGAAAGATGTTGCTACAAAAAGGGCTGATCTTCTGATCACATACCCGAATGAAACCATTGGCCAGGCCTTGTACAGGATGGGATCCCGGGGATTGGGACGCCTGCCGGTGATCTCAAGGGACGACCCCGGACAAATCCTGGGTTTGATCAGAAGGCAGAATATCATCCGTGCCTATCACCTGGCATTAACCAGGCGCTCAGAGATAACTCATAAAATCAAACAGCTTGAATTGGAAATGGAAGACAACTTTGAAGTGGTCCATTTGTTGGTAAATGAAGAGTCTGCTATTGCAGGAAAGAAGGTCAGCGAAATTGCCCGTCTGCTACCTGAAGATAGTTTGCTGGTTTCCATCAAACAAGATGGCCGGGGAGTGATCCCCCATGGATCTACCCTGATCTCTCCTAATGATTATTTGACGATCATTGTGAATGGAGATGACGTTGAGAATTTGAAAGAGATCATCATTTAGTTGTGTTCATCAGGGACTGAGCCCTTTCAAAGGATCAGTCCCTTTGTTGAATTGGCAATAAACTTGCAGCTATTCTCTTATTGCGACTGATAGAATTGTGCGTTAAGATAAAGATATGGACCTGAAAAAGGGCAGGACTGTTTTTCTGATAGGATTCCTGGCGCTGATCGTGATCTGGATGATCGCTTTTGGCAGCCGGATCGCAGATTTAAACCGGCTGTCCGATAAGTATGATGAATCTCAATTGACCATTTCGGCTTTAACCGCAACCACCGGCGCTTTGGCGACGGAGGTTGTGAGGGCAGGATCAGATGCTGCCGTGGCTGAATGGGCCTATAATGAGCGCAAATGGATCCGGGAAGGGGATCATCGCGTGGCGATTGTGCCGTTGGAAGGCACACCTGAAGCGCCCGTGTTGTTTTCTACGCCAACTCCTGAGCCGGAAAATATATTCCGGATCTGGTGGGAGCTGTTTTTTTCCACCAAACCTTGACCGGAATTTTTGCGCGTGCTATAATCTGCAGTCCATAATTAACGCGGGGTAGAGCAGTGGCAGCTCGTCGGGCTCATAACCCGGAGGTCAGTGGTTCGAATCCACTCCCCGCTACTAAAAAAAAGACGCTCAACTGGGCGTCTTTTTGTTATTCTTTTGACCCCGCTGATATAGAATATATAAAGAGATCAAAAAGATCGGCAGCAAGAAGTCCCAGTAAACGATTGCCCCGGTATTACTGGGGGAAAAGTTGCCGAGCTGGATCATATGGTGGATGTGGGTCAGGCCCGCGCCCCACATGAAGGAGGTCTTGGCAATGATGAAGGGCAGCCAGAAGGACCGAACCCAGAAACTCAGGAAGCCGATCAACCCAATCCCAATGGAGGCAAAACCCAGCTCCATCTGGAAACCGCTGTTCAAAGGCCATCCAATCCCTGCCGCTACCTGGTCCGCGTAGATGATATGCCCAAACAGTCCGCTCATGATCGAAAACCAGCCTGCCAGGCCGAAGGTATAAATGGCGATGATCTCTACTGTGCTTTCCCGGTGTTCCTTATTCCTGGTGGACAGCAAATGAACCGCAATGGATATGATCGTAACCACGATCTGGAGATAGACATTCAAACCAGAGAGTTCAAATAGATTTCTCATTCTTATCCTTTATTTTGATCATTAGAGGTGGGGCGAGGCATCAGTCCCGCCTGCTCAACAATTTCCGCTACCAATTCTTCCTGCCTGTAAGCCATGATGTGAATCCCGGCGACACCATCGATCTCCCGGATCTGTTCTATAAGTTCGATACAGATCTTCTTTCCCTCTTCTTGCTGTTTTTCTTTGGGAGTTTTTTTGAGCCGATCGACATATTGATCTGGTATGACAACACCAGGAACTTTTGTCCTCATGAATTCTGCCGCGCCAGCAGATTTTAGTGGACCTACACCAGCCAGGATAAAGGCTTGTTTATCCAAGCCTAGATCGCGGACCTGAGTCATATATTCCTTAAATCGGGGGAGATCAAAACAATATTGGGTTTGGATGAATTGGGCCCCGGCAGCGATCTTTTTGGCCAATCTCTGTGGGCGCCAATCATATGGCGGCACAAAAGGGTTAGCTGCCGCACCTAGAAAGAAACAGGGCGGCGAGGTGATCTTACGGCCGCTGAGGAAGGTGGCCTCATCCCTCATGGTTCGGGCAGTACGTAAGAGCTGGATGGAATCGAAATCAAATACACGTTTGGCTTCAGGTTGGTCTCCCGCGGTGACATCGTCTCCGGTCAAGCATAACACGTTCAGCACGCCCATGGCGGCCGCTCCCAGCATATCGCCCTGGATGGCTATCCGGTTTCGATCTCTGCAGGTAACTTGATAAACAGGTTCATACCCAGCCCTGGTTAAGAGGGCGCACATAGCCACGCTGGAAATATGGCAGTTCGCTCCGGAGGCATCTACGGCATTAATGCCATCACAAACGTTTGCCAGGATTCCGGCAGCCTTATAAACATCCTCCGGGTCTGCGCTGTCAGGAGGATTTAGCTCTGCAGTAACCGCAAAATGGCCTGCTCTGAGAATTTCTTCCAATTTACTGCAGGGAGAATTATTATTTATTACCATCATGATCCTCATTGATGAATTTCACGGGAATATCCCGGGTGCTGGACCAGCCCTGGGGAAGTTTAATATCTATTCCATGGAACATATTGATCCAGGAGGATGATCCTATAAGCTGGTTGTTCATGGGGGGCTGCAGGGATGCAAATTGATGACCATATGTGGGCATTTTCAGCGATCGCTCATATGCCTCAACCCAGACACAATTCATGTCTGTTTTAACTTCGCATTTTCCATTCTGGCGGACGCCGCCACAAGGGCCATTGCGTAAATGCTTAGGGCAGGTCATCGGACAGGTCATCCCGGTGCTGTGCAATATGCACTGCCCGCACATCTGGCAGCCGAATACTGTCTCCTTGCCAAGCTTTTCGATCGCGATGATAAAAGGCTCACTGCGGCTGCCGGGTTTAAACCATCTTTTGAGGGGATGTAAACTTACTTCAAGCAGATCATAGACAATTTCTAGAAAATGAGGGTAGTTCTGCAACCATCGAAACATTCTTGAACCTCGACCAATAACATTAAAAGAAACAAATATAATTATCTGTTATCTGGATAGATAATTATTGATATAATTGGACAGTTCTTCGTCTAAACTACCCGAATTATATATTAAAAGTATTAAAATAATATATTAATATATACTGTTAACTTATTGTGAAGGCTGTTTAGGTAGGTATATCTGGGTGTCAATCCAACTTGCGTAATTTCCGCACTGAAAACAGGCTGCCGAAGAAGATCGCGAAAATGGCAAACCCAACCAGCTTAAGCAGGACAGGCTTGAAGTCGACCGGCCAGGTATTGAACAGTACCAAATCACGGATGGGATCCACGGCATAGGTATTGGGGAAGAGCCAGGCGATCCCGTACTTCAACCGAAGGTACAGATTCGAGTTTTTGGTAGCGAAACACTGTTCGGCGATGAATGCCAAGCGCCTCTGCGACATCTGAAAACCTTAATCCCAATATCTCATTGGCTTGATGGATTGCATCAACCGCAGCTTGCTTGTCTAGAATAAAAGTGTCAGTAGCTATCATGTCTATCTCCACCCATTAAAAGGGAATTTTTTTTATATGTCATGTCTTTAGATACAAATAGTACCTCACTACAGAAATTGAGCCGAGTTCTTGGTAATGCTCCCCTACCCTAGTGTTATCTTACAAGTCACTGGAAAATGGTCCGACCCAGCCGGATACTTATGATAGATCCTCTCACCGCCAGGCATCTCTCTCCAGATCTTTCCATCACTCACCCACCCTGCCAGGTTGCGGCTGTAGAGGATGTGGTCAATCCAGACTCTCATGTATGAACCGTTGATGATGGGATCCTGAAAACTTGCTGTGTATTGAAGTCTGTGACTTTATCAGCATTGCAGGCAAGCACTACATGGAGCGTCTTGTTAGCGCTGCTGAGTTAATCTTTCCCTCGAATGAATCATTGGCCTACGATAAATTGTAGTGTCAAGGGTAAATAGTAAATTCGCCCAAAAACAAAATAAAGCATTTTTGCATATCCCCCCAAAAAGGTATATTCCAGCGCTATTTATTTGAGGGCGTAGAGCCAGATCGTGAAACCAATTCTGGGTGTCTCTCGGATTCCTACCGTATATTTATGCACGAAAATGGGAGATACCCAAGGTTGAAAAAAGACCAACTTATCAAAAACCCCACCAGTTTACTCTCAATTGAAGTAAGATTGGCAAGGCTTCCCCAGTCTTTAATTACAGTTCTGTAA